>Ga0209373_10005170_pt1 | contig 10805 bp, 10 predicted proteins | sample Higcelweek5metaG_FD_187173 | JGI IMG/M metagenome (GOLD analysis project Ga0209373, IMG submission 187173) | Freshwater pond sediment microbial communities from the University of Edinburgh, under environmental carbon perturbations - High... | ecosystem: Environmental > Aquatic > Freshwater >... | reverse complement strand
AGCTTCTCAGTGCCGACGATACTTGGCTGGTTGCAGCCTGGCAAAATAGGTCTCTGCCAGATCTATATCAAGACCTTATGCTTATAGCATAAGGTCTTGTTTTATATTCAATTGCTATGTTACTTTTGGACGACTATACTTCCTGAATCCATCAACCTGTCTTTTCCATTCATGTCATAAAGCCACACTCCGAGCTGACTAGCTGTACCGAAACTTGTACTCCATGGAATTGAAATGCTGTAATTTGTTCCACTCAAAGTTGGTGTGCCTGTATAAACAAGGTTTGAGTAATACCCAGGAGAAGTAGCCTTGTAGACCTTATAGCTGCCAGAGTAGCAATATACACACACATCAGCACCTGTGACCCCGTCAGTATCAATATAGAAGAAGAATCCATCAATTGTTGGTGTTGAATAAAAGCTTATATCTGCATTAAGGCTTGTGCCGTATGATTTAAGAGTAAGCTGCTTGAAGTCTCTGTTATCTGAAACAGTAGATTCATTGGCATCATTAGTTATTATACTTTTATGTAAACCCTTTGCGTTTAATGAATATGTTCCACCGCTTGGATTCCCCATGACGATTACGGCTATCTTATCTACAGTGCCAGCAGTAAATTCTTTTTGGTAGGAAAGGCTACTTGTTCCACCAGCAGGAGTTCTCTGGTATGTTACCATGGAACCGCTTTTCATTTGGATTACAGCATAACCAAAGTTGCTTGATGCACCTGTCGAGGATATTTCAACTCTATCTACGTTGCTTGGTATGTTGAACACATAGTAATCCGCCCCATAAGCCGTTACACTTCCATTTGTAGAATAATTGCCGTTTAAAGTCAATGTTGAGGTTGTTGTTGAAATATGTGACAATGGTCCATATGTATTTCTAATCCACTCATCTTCCTGATAATCAAATACTGATGAAGCATTGGTCAAATCTTTGTAATAGTTTGCAAACATCCACCATCCAGCAGTAGAATCGAAAGTAAAGCCTGATCCAATTATAGATGCAATAGCACTGCTTACGGCATTTTTCATATTCTTCCCATTGGTGCTGTATGTCGACCAGCACTGCTTTACAAAATTACTTTCACTTCCACCATAAGCACCTCCTGTTGTTTTCTGTCCAATGTAGCACCAGTAAAAGCAAGCATCATAGCTTCTTGTGAAAAGACTTGTGTCAGTATTGCCAAGCCCCTGATTTATTCGCTGCATCCAATCGCCCACGTTGCTTGCTCTGTATTTCTGGCTCCAAGAAGCTGTACCCTCAACAGCCCATGACATTCCAGCAGTTCCTGATACATAACCATAGCTGTACTGTACACGGTGGAAAAGCTCATGAACTGGTGTTGTCTGTCTCTTTAGAGAATCTTTTACTACTGATTTGCTGTTAAGTTCAATATAATTCCATGAGGACGATGTTTGTCCATATAAACCAGAACCTAGATAATAGACGTACACATCAACCATCTTAACACCATTTAAAAGGTAGTTCTTTGGCTCTACAAAGTTGGATGCATAATCATTCCATGCATTATTCAGTACTGTTGCTGTAGATTGGATCTCTGCCAAAGCTACATTGTTATTTGTATCAGTATCGTTTGTCGTATAATGAAATCTAAAATGTCCGCTTGTGTAAATCGAAGGCAGTGAAGGCATATCTGCATCAGCAATTTCTCCAACCTTGTCGATTGTTTCTTCTGTTATATCTTCATTCGAAAGTGCAGCATAGAGTTCGCCATATGCACTTTCACCACATTCTTGAATTTCTTCTCTTCCCTCTTTTGAATACAATTTCTTAGCCAGCTTTATGACTTCTTCATTGGATTTTGGAATTCTTTCATTATTACCAAACTTTTTTTCAAAATCCATTTTACCAATTCTTTCAATAGTTGCTTTCTTAATTTTGGATTTTAATACCTTGTAAGTTCCCTTTGATAACTGGTTGTCCTGTATTGATTCTGAAAATAGTTTTGTGTCTGTGGCGCAGAATCCTTGGATTGAGAAAAGATTCAAACTTACAATAACGGCTAAAGACAAAATCTTTTTTTTCATAACATAAACCCTCCTAAGTTTTATTTTGCTTACTAAGGCGATAAGACAACAATTATACTCCTTTCTAAAAAGATTTGAATGTTGCTTATTAGTTACACATTTATTTTATCACTAATATGACTTGATGTCAACATAAATGTTGACGAAAGGTTACATATTAAATAGAAATATAATTGTTAAATATAATTAAAAAAATTTTAAAAATGTCGGCAGGAATAAACATTACTGATGATAACATAAAAGTGTCAAAAGGTTTTGACGTTAATTTCTATTCTAAAGAAAGGAGAAAGAGATTTAGTCAAACAATTTGTTGTATGAAATAAAATATTAAATTTAATTTAGGAGGTAGTGAAAATGTCAAAAGGTATTTTAAAAGGGAAAAAGGGAATAGTGTTTTTGTTAATTCTGTCAATGATGGCAACTATGTTTACTATGACATCTTTTGCATCAACTGAACGTATCCAGGTAGAAGCTAACAAGTGGGTAGAATTTGAAGTGGAATCAACAAGTATTATAAGAAGCATACAGAATGGTGATAAATTGGAAAATGTACAACCGAAACTTGTTTTTTCACCAAATGAGAAAAGAACTGAACATTTAAAGGATACCAGGGCTTTAACAAGTTCGATTACAGATACACAAAGTAGTGATTTTATTGCCAAATTAGAAACAAATGGTACTATCAGTGGCGAATATAAAGGTAAAGTAAATGCTTCTTTCAAAGCAAGCTTAACAAATGAGCTGAATTATTCTCTGAAAAGAGAGTCTGTAAAATCAGATAAATCAAGCTATGAACTTACAATTGAGAATACAAAAGAGTATTCATTTGACCCTGCTAAAGCTGCTGAAGGATATAACAACCTGATTGTATATACAGGTGTTGCTTATAATACTCTTGATGTAAAAATGAGAAAATATGAAATTACAACAAGACAAGAGTATGTAAGAAAAACAAAAATAGGAAGATGGCTTAGCGGATATAAGAAGAGAACTGTAGAAGACAGAGTGTTCGTAGGATATGAGAACGTAGAAATGAAGCAGCCTGTTTTACTTCAAGTTGAAGAATATGTTAGAGTTGGTCTTGCTAAGAGTGCAGATGATGGTTGTTACTTGAATGGTAATACTAGCATAATTGGTAGTGCTCAATAAATTCTGGTTATGGAAGGAGGGGCTGTTCCAAAACACTTGTTAGTTTTGGAACAGCCCCTTTTAAATTCTATTCTTGTATTTTATTTAATATAATTTCTGAGGACTGTTAAATCAACGTTATTGATTAAACCGTTACGGTTCAGATATCCATTTAAATCTACATCACCAAAATTTACATAATAATACTTTCCTATAGATTTGTAATCATGTAATTAGTTTTTGGTTGATATATATTTATTTGGTATGATATGTTATATATATTACGTAGCATATGATGAGTAGGAGTTGATGTTTATGGATAATAGTGTGTTTAGCAGGAAAAGGATACTTGTTGCACCTGAAATGGTAGACTTAGCAGAATCGCATAGAATGGCAAGCTTTGCTGATGCTTTTGCGACACTAGGACATGAAGTTATTGTTCTAGGTAGTGGCAGATATGATTATCTTTTCTCTGATGACAGGTTTAAAAGAGCATACATAGATTTTGATGATGAATGGATGAATGACGAAAGATTTAGAGCGATGCATAACCTCGATGAAAATGGTCTGGACTTTATTTCTGAAGAGGATTTGGAGAAGTTTGTAAATTTGGAAGTAGATTTATTAGAAGAGTTAAAACCAGATGCTGTTATAACTGGATTTCGACCTTCAATGAGCATTTCAACAAAAATGGCAAAAATCCCATTGGTTTGGGTCTTATCAGCAGTATGCTCAGATATGTATTATGAGAAAGAGTTGGCAGCACCCTTTATGTTTATATATAAACATGCACCAATTCTAAAACTTATTCCTAAAAAAATCAGAAAATCACTTTTTAAGAAGGCTGCTCTTAATAATACAATTAAAATCAAATCATGGAATGCCGTTATGAAAAAGCTAAATCTTGGCGCGTTTCGCAATACTTTAAATGTAGTAAGAGGTGATTTTAATATTATGTCAGATGCGAGCGAATTGTTCCCTGAATTCGGTGAGCTTAAGCCTTATTATTCATTTTGTGGTCCTTTGATATTTGATTCTAAAATTGAAATGCCTCAATCAGTTAAGGACTACAAAAGAAAAAATGGAAGGTCGATTGTCTTTTTTGCTATGGGTTCTTCAGGTGATCCTGAAATTTTTAAATCAATTATAGCAAGCTTTGATGGTCAAGGGTTTGACGTCTTTGCAGCATCTACAAATATTATTGATAGAGATAGTATTCCTTTTATTCCGCAAAATGTAATTGTTGAAAAAATGTATCCTGCTGATGAAGTAACTGCTATGGCAGATGTAGCTGTGATTCATGGAGGACAAGGGACTGTTTATACTACAGTTATGGCAGGAACGCCGTTTGTTGGCATCCCTATGTTTGGCGAACAACAGCACAATTTAGAAAATCTAGAGGGGAAAGGTTGATTCTAGTCCGAAAAGTATTTTTTAAAAAAGTTGATTTTAAATTATGTGCAAGTTTAAAAAAACCTAACTATTTTTGCCAATATTTTGGTAAAATCACATAATATTTATCATTTTTCAGGCCCATAGGAGCAGTTTTTATTGAATTTTTGTGCCGACTATTTAAAAATCGGCATAAAAATCCCCTAAAATATCATTTTAGCCTGTTTCAGCTGTACATATACTAACATTTTTCAGCTTTTTTTGTGTATATCTTATGAATCTTTTTATATTACAAGCAGTTACAATTAATCCACATACAATTGATGCCTTCACTTTGCCACGTACTTTTAATTTATCCAAGCCATGCTTTCTCTTAAGCTCAGAATTGGTGCCTTCTATAGCCACTCGATAACTTGTGTTTTCTTCCTTGTTGTATTTAATTTCAAGTCTTGTTTCTGCTGCTTTGTATGATTTTTCATTTATTCGTATAACTGATACTTTTTTATTAACTATTATTGGACAACACTCACGTTTAGGGCAATTTACACAATTACTACGATTAAATGTTGCCACATAAACTTGTTCGCTATTTTTGTTTATCGTTAAATCAGTATTAATAGGTTCAAAACCTGAAGGACATGCTGTTATTACGTTCTCCGATTTATCTATTTGAAATTCTAATACACTGATTTTATTTTCATTAGCAGCTTTCCCTGTCATGTCAGTGTAATTAAAATCAATATTTTCTTCATTCCCGTTGTCTTTCGAATAGTAAGCACCGTCTGCAAACATCTCTTTACAGCCTGTTTCTTTAATTTCAGGCAATCTATCTTTGATAATTTCAACATCTGATTTGTTGTTCTGTTCCAATGAATAATCGGATATTAGCTGAATTTCATTATCTTTGCTGCATGTTTCAGCAATATTTAGCACATAACCAGATTCTTTTTTACCTGCTTTATTTCTGAATGTTGCATCCTTGTCATACGCTGATTGCAAGGAACTTGACGGAATTTCTGTTGGTTTCTTTGGAACATATTTGTCATTTTCAATTGTGGTTTGTTCATTCAAAAATCTTTCTAATATAATTATTTCTGGTAAAGTATCATCAATATCTTCATGGCTTTTAATAAATGACAATAACTCCCCACATAAATTTATAATAGCTTCAAACTTCGTCTCTTTTTCAGCAGGCTTTACCTTGTACAAAATACTTTTCTTAAAATCAGGTGTAGTAGCCATGCGTATAGACTCAGGTAATATTTCTATTGGTATGACATTTAATGCATTCCTTAATACATCATATGCCAATGCTGTTCTTCCCGCTTTTGCTATGTTAGGTATTACTGAAGTGGAATCAGTTCTTTGTAAAGTTGTGTCAACTTCTGCTTTATAAACAAATTTTTTGAATAAACTATTAAATTGTTGATTTATCATATCGACTTTTTCAGGGTGTTTTTCCTTAAAGAAGTATATCTTCTTTCTGAAATCATAAAATGTGGACCTTGCAAATGTGAATGAACCCAATTTCCTTATACCTAAAGCATAACTTACAAGATAATTAAAATTGAATTGTTCCAGTATCTCATCGTCCGTATAATTAAACATATGTTGAATATAATGGAGTCCTAGCATAACATTTACTGGAACATTGGGTCGACCATTTTCGGTGTCATATAACTCTGCAAACAAACGCTCATCTATATTACAGAAAATTTCATTGTAAAAAATTACTGCCCATGATTTATTTAAAGCATCAATCGTTTTTTTATCCATCCAGTTTGATGTTTCAAGCAAATTTGTTTGATAATGATCATAATTTATTCTAAACATTTTAATTATCTCCATATTAAAGTAGTTTTGTATAATACATATATATTATAACATTATTTAATATTTATGTTAACAATATCTATTTATAAAACTAAAATAATTTAAGTTAACAAATGTATTGGGTTTTCGGACTAGAATCATTATTTAATAAAAAAAGAGCGTAATATTGGAAATACTTTTAAGTTAGGTCAGTTAATACATGGTGAATACTTAGGACCGTCATATAGAAAAGACAGTGGATTGCTTAATATAGTTCATGGAGGAAAAGCTAGAATTGTTGAAGGTTACGAACTTTTAGATGTTGGTACTTTTATCGAATGTGAAGTGATAGATTTGAATGAAAAAATATATTGTTGTAAAGTTAAATTTGTGAGAGAAATAAATGTTGAACAGTATTAGGGGTGAAGTTGATGGAGTTTAAAAGAAAAGAAGAAGCTTATGTTATGTGCTATTATGAAGTCAGTAGAACGTATTGCCAAAAAGTCCAAGCTAAACTTTGACATTGAAAGGTTTCTAGAAGATTTATTGCTGTTTAGTCAAATCAACTGTGCTTGGGCAAATAAGGATTCTGAAAGAATAAAAAATGAATAACGAAATCATAAAAATATATTTGCTATAGGACACTACATCGGTAAACAAATTCTAATTCACAGGGAGATTATAATGGGAAAACTAAAAGAAATGTGGAAAAAGAGATCAATATTTAAACATATAGTTACTTTGACAACAATATTATTGCCTTGTTGTGTTATTATATTGTCGTCAATTGGATTATCAGGTATAGTTGCGATTGGTGTAACTAATTCTATTGTAATTCCTATTCTTGCATTTATTACTCTATTAAATGGAATAGTTATGTACAAAAAAAATAAAGCAGCTGGAATTCTAATTTTGGTATGTTCGGGTTTTATATTTGCATTCTGTATTAGTGTATTTTCTACGAAATTCTTAAAGTGAAGATTTTGAGCGTAATTAATCAACAAATAGATTTGATGAAACAAGAGATTACTTGAAGCCTCAGCACCTGAGGGAGAACATGTAGGAGGCTAATTGTATAATTGGTTAATAAAACTAAGTTATTGGAGGAATTTTGTATGATTAAGAAAATGGTTATTATGGCATTATGCATCTTTGGTATGACGCTTTTTACATCTGGATGTAAGTCAAACAATTCTAGTCAAGGTACCGTGAGCAAAAAGTTAAATATAGATAAGAATCAAATAAAAGAAATTAATATTTCTGCTTTTCCTGAGCGTTTTAAAGAAACAGACATTACTGATTCAAATCAAATTTCTGATGTTATCGACTATCTTACTTCAATTAAACCAGTTACAACAAAGAAGAATCCTGCTGAATATCATGGTGGTGGATATCTAATTAAAATTCAATTTAAAGATAAGAGTGAAAGGGTATTCAATCATGTTGGAAATTTATTTTTTATGGAAAAAGGTAAATTTACATATGAAATGCAATATGAAGAAGCAGCCAAAATTGATACAATAGTCGCAAATATTCTTGAGAGTAACATGGAGAAATATGGAGAGAGTTCTATTATTGGCATTATCATGACCATAAATTCAGAAACGAGTGGAAAAAATGTATCGTGTGTCATTAAAGATCTGGACAATGTTACTCATGATGTATCTTTAAGAGATGCTTCCATAATTGATTCTACTGGCCATGGATCCATGATACTCCACGAAAAAGATGGAGTTAAAATTTATTATCAAAAAGATAAACAAGAAGTAAAAAATTCAATCTTGGCTTCAACTGTATTTATTAAAAAGACAGAAAATTAAATATATAAAAGATAAGTTTCCAGATGTCGATTTTACAGTCGATATTCATTTCGCTGAGAAGATGACCGAGGACTAAGAAATAACAAGAAGTAATATTGATTTGTATAATACTTTGAAATCAGGTGAGACATATGATATTAGATGGTGCAAAAGTATTGCTTTTAAGCAGTAAAGATTATTTTGGAGAAATAGCCTATTCCGATAATTCTTTACCTCCAATTATTGTTCAATATCTAGCAATATGCATGTATGAAAATGACAATCAAGTATTTTTGTTTTTGTGTGATGAACAAATGGAAGTTGAACAAGATTGTTGTTTTGATACGCTTGAAGAAGCAATACAAGATGGGTATAGAAGAAACAAGGATATAGTTTGGAATGAAGTATAAAAGGTGGCGATCGCCCCAAATCCTTGCATAGTCGCACGAAAGAACATTTTAAGAAAGTCTGGTAGTTTAAGCTTTATTTTACAAAGTTTTATTTAGAAAAAAATAAGGAATAAATTTAGGAGGTTTTATTATGTCAAAAGGTTTATCTAAAAAAACTGGATTTGAAATCAGGACACTACTATTAGGCATCTTTGGTATATTAGCTGTCATCGTTATAATTTTGCATTTGTTGTGTCCAGATTTAACCTTCTTTGGAATTGGGTTTTAAGCAATATTTACCCATGTCACCTTGATACAGCAAACAAAGTATAGTCACCATATAAGCCAGGAGGCAAGCAAACCTTTTCTTTAGGTATGCTTGCCTTAGATTATCTTTATTCCACAAAAGTATTGAATTTTTTCGCAATCATAACAACCTCAGCCATATTTATTACTCCATCATTGTTGAAATCGTACGCTGGATTGTATTTTTCATCACCTTTTACCGTATTGAAACTCAATGCCAAAAGAATTACATCTGCCATGTTTATGACTTTATCCCCATTTAAATCAAGGCTTGGAGAATTAGTAGGAGTAGGACTCAACGTAGTTTTGGTCGGAGACGGAGTATTCATTGGAGTTGTTGTTGGTGGTACCGAAGTTCTGGCCAGTGAAATATCATCTACCTGGCACCAGTTATTTGCATATGCTTCAGAATATATTCCTACCTCACACTTTCCATTAGTAACGTTAATATTAGGTATGCTAATCTCAGTCCAATTATTTATTGAATTTTTTATTGAATAATTCATTTCAGACCCGCCAAAATCCTTGACATATATCTGGCATACATTCTGACCTCCGCCGCTCTTTACCCAAGCATTTAGAGAATAGGTTCCGTTTGGAAGCCCAATATTCTGATACATGCTGGATTTATAATCTGAAGAATTTTTCTGTATCATTGAGAACCTTCCCGTATGTCCAGTGGCATTGCTATTCGATTCATATGTGCCGCCATTCCAGTTATTCCACCCTGCTAGTGTAGTTTGTGATACACGATCTGCCTCAAAGCTTGAGTTTAAAACATAGTTATTTCCTGCTCCAACACTCCATTCACCTGTTGTTGCATCAAAATTCCATTGGCTTAAGGAGTTAAAAACAGGAGTTGTACCATTAAAAGATAGAGGACACCATTGGTTATAACCTAAACCATTACCTGCAAAATCGCTCCAACGGTCACCGCAAAATATTACTGTAGTAGCAGAACTTCCTTTAACAGTAACAAAGAAACCTGTTTGTGATACATGACAAAAATCCGCATCTGTTCCGCTCATTACGGCTTCAGACGAATAAGGCCCCATTATATTATCAGCTGATATGTAATAGCAATGAGATGCATTCCATCCATGCAAATCTGAAGAACAAAGATAATACCTGCCATTATACTTGAACATACAGTTTCCTTCACGCCCTACACCGCCAAAAACTCTAGTTGCAGGCTCCACGTTGAGGAAATCAGACTCCCTTAAAGGAGCTACATACAAATTACCACGACCATTCTTGCTCGAACAAATAAGATATGCCTTACCATCCTCATCAACAAAAACCGTTTGGTCTCCAGTCATATCATTTACCATATTTGTAATTTTGGACTGAGTGCATTCCACCGAGAAGTTACCATTTGGTGTATCACAAGTGGCAAAGAGTTCCTTATCATTAAATTGTGTAATGAGTACATATTTTTTCGTGTTCTTATTATAAGCCACTCCCAAACGACCAACCCATTGACTGTCTTCCATTCCCGAAGTTGTGGAAGTAAGAATGTTGTTTTCGAATTTCCAATTGACCAAATCCTTTGAAGAATAGCATGTAACAGCATTAAAACTTGAGTCTTTGTTCAATTTTGTAGGACTATTTAAGTATGTAACTGCCCCATTATATTTCACGCCATACCAGTAATAGGTATCTCCAAATTTAAAAATTCCTCCACCCTGAGAATATATCGGATTACCTGATGTGTCCTTCCAAAAGACATCATTCTGTATTACCTGGCTTGCAGCTTTGACGTTAATCGTGCCAGTGCTTGAAATAAAAATCAGTGAAACAATCATTAAAAATATTAACCCGACTTTCGACTAAATTAATGAAAAAACTTCAAAAATCAAAGTTTTTTAACCCTCAAACTCAGTAAAATCAACAAAAAATATGAAAAAACGCGATTCTAGTGACCT
>Ga0209373_10005169_pt1 | contig 10808 bp, 3 predicted proteins | sample Higcelweek5metaG_FD_187173 | JGI IMG/M metagenome (GOLD analysis project Ga0209373, IMG submission 187173) | Freshwater pond sediment microbial communities from the University of Edinburgh, under environmental carbon perturbations - High... | ecosystem: Environmental > Aquatic > Freshwater >... | reverse complement strand
CGGTGAAACACTCACCTCGTCGGGCGAGTACCGCGACACCATCGTTGAGACGAACAAGGATTCCATCGTCATCCTGGCGTTGACGATCAACCTGGTTTACGACGAGGCTGCAAGTAAAACGGTGGCTTACGGCGAGACCTATACCTTCGGTGACACGACCCTGGCCACCAGCGGCACGTACACCAAGACGTTCGAATCGGTAAGCGGTTGCGATAGCACCGTCACGCTGACCTTCACGGTCGGGAAACAAGAACTCAATATCAAGGAAAAGATCAGCGACACGAGCTTCGCCCAGGGATCGGCCAGCTTGTCGTACGTGCTGGGCACGTATTTCTCGTGCGGGGGGACTATCAGCTACACGGCCACGTCTTCCGATGCTGGCGTGGTGAGCCCGGTCGTCGCGGGGGGTATCCTCGGTCTGGTTTCTTACGGCGCAGGCACTGCCACCATCACCATCACTGCCACGGCGAGTGATGCCGAAACCGTCACGATGACCTTCAAGGTGACCATCACGACTGCCTCTACCATCACGTGTGAAACGATTACCATCACTGGCACAGTGACCCCCGTGGCGTGTAACGGCACGAGCATGGGAAGCATCGAGACGAGCGTGTCGGGTGGCACGGGACCGTACACGTACCGCTGGGGCAACACCCGCAGCAGCGAAGCTCTCGTGAACATCCCCGCTGGCTCGTACGCCATCACCGTCACCGACTCCCTGTCGTGCACGGGCGTGGCGACCTTCGAGGTGGCGGAACCCGCGGCCATCTCGGTCTCTGCCCAATACACCAGCCCTTCATGCTCAAGTTCTGATGGAGGCATCTCCCTGGCCGTGAGCGGTGGCACGTCTCCCTACACCTACGCATGGGTAGGCAACAGCACGAGGAGCAGCCTGTCTGGCGTGGCAGCTGGCACGTACCCCGTCACCGTGACCGATGCTGCCGGTTGCGCCATCCAGGAATCGTTCGGACTGAGCAACAGCAACGCCCCGGTCGTGACTGTTGACACGATTACCGCGTCGAGCTGCAAGGAGAGCACGGGTGCTATCGACATTAGCGTGGGCGGTGGCACGGCTCCCTACACGTACGCGTGGGGCGACGGCGTCACGGCGGGAGACAGGAGCACGCTGGCTCCGGGGATCTATTACCTGACGGTGACCGACTCGCTGGACTGCAAGGCTACCACCAGCGCCACCGTGGCCTCGCCAACCTTCGGGCAACCGGAGATCTCGCTCGTCACCGTGGGCGAGGAGTCGGGCAAGAACATCGTGGTGTGGCTCCGCGAGGAGACCGACGCCATAGATTACTACACCGTGTACCGCGAGACGGTGGTGGCAGGTGCCTACGAGGCCGTGGGCACGGTGCCCTACTCGCAGACGAGCATCTTTGCCGACCCCTCCGCCGACCCCTCCGAGCAGTCATGGCGCTACCGCCTCTCGGCAACGGACTACTGCGGTGCCGAGTCGCCCCTGGGCAGCGAGTACAAGACGATGTACCTGCAGCAGAACCAGGGACTCAACGGCGTGGTGAACCTGGTGTGGGACAGCTACGAGGGAACGGATTACTACACGTACAGCATCTACCGCGCGTCGGCATCGGCGGGCACGGAGCTCGTCAAGCAGGTCTCGGCCAGCGTCAACAGGTGGACGGACAAGACCCCGCCCGCCGATCTCGAAGCCTATACCGTGGCCATCGACCTGCCCAGCACCATAGACCCCACGAAATTGAAATCCGACAGCGGCCCCTACAGCTACAGCCTCAGCAACATGGCCGAGAGCGAGCTGCTCGATGCCTCTGTCGAGGAACTGGGCATACGCATCTCGCCCAACCCCAGCAACGGCACTTTCGCCATCAACCTGGGCGATGCTTCCCCGGCGACCATCACGCTGGTGAACGTCCTGGGTCAAGAACTTCTTCGCGAGGAGGTGAGAACATCGTCCATCACGGTGTGCAAAACCTTGCCGGCAGGTGTTTACACGCTGCTCGTCCAGCACGGTGGCACGGTGACGAGTAGGCAGGTGGTTATCCAGGAGTGATGGCGTGTTACCCCGGGTGCGACTTCGAGTCGCGCCCGGGGTTCTTCGAGAATGTAGTGCCGTAGCGGTATGTTTCAACCCACCGTAAACGAATCACGAGACAACCAGAGAACCGTGGGTTCGACCCATTCATGGTGCAATGTCGTTTAGTTAACGCTGTCAGATTCGGAGATCTGACAGGTTATTAATTACGTATGAACCCCGGGTAAAGAGGGTGCAATCGTGGCAACCCGTTTTTTCCGTACCTTCGCGTCAAAGGAATACACCATGGAGAAGGAACGATACATCAACCCGTTCACCGATTTCGGGTTCAAGAGGCTCTTCGGGGAGGAGATCAACAAGGATCTTTTGCTCGATTTCCTCAACGAGCTGCTCCGGGAGCAGCAGGGCGAGATCCGCGACCTGACCTACATGAAGACCGAGAAATTCGGCCGCACGGAAGAGGAGCGCCGGGCCATCTTCGACATCTACTGCGAGAACGAGCGTGGCGAGAAGTTCCTGGTGGAGATGCAGAAGGCCAAGCAGTCGTTCTTCAAGGACCGGAGCGTTTACTACGCCTCGTTCCCCATCCAGGAACAGGCCCAGCGGTCGGACTGGAACTACGAGCTGAAGGCGATCTACACCATCGGGATCCTGGACTTCGTGTTCGACGACGACAAGCACGACGCGGGCAAGTTCCGCTACGACGTGCAGCTCTCCGATGTGGAGACCCGCCGCGTCTTCTACGACAAGCTGACGTTCATCTACCTGGAGATGCCCAAGTTCACCCGGACGGTCGACCAGCTGTCGACCCGCTTCGAGAAGTGGCTCTACGTCCTCAAGAACCTCCACAAGCTGGATCGCCTGCCCGATTCCCTGAAGGAAAAGGTCTTCGAGAAGGTGTTCCACGTTGCCGAGATCGCCAAGATGAGCGGGGAAGAGTACCACGCCTACGAGGATAGCCTGAAGACTTACCGCGACCTGCAGAACTCGATAGACACGGCACGGGCGGAGGGAGTCGATGAAGGAATGGTACGGGGAATAAAACAGGGCATAGGCCAGGGCATACGCTTGACAGCGCTCAACGGGATCAAGGCTGGCTTGCCGAATGATATCATCTCGGTGATGACCGGCCTGACCGGTGAAGAGATAGACGCCATCCGGCGGGGATAGAGAGCACCCCATAGAACTCACGTTAATATAAGTAGCTAAATCAATGCCGTTTCGTTACGGCACAGGCGGGGTTTTCAAGTCCCATGGGGACGAATTATCTGGTAGCCACGGGTTTTAACCCGTGGTAGAACGAACGCTACCGTCAACGAATCCCGTGGGGATGGGACATAGATGGGTCGAACCCACGGTTCTATAAGGTTGTCTCGTGATTCGTTCGCGGCGGGTTGAAACCCGCCGCTACAACATCAAAACGTGCCTACGGCACTACATTCTCCGACGTAATTTGAGTTTCGGACAATAATGGGTTGAGAAATCCCGGCAATAGTATATCGGAGGGATTTAGGGAGAGGTTGTGATAGACGGCGACACGAGAGCCCCGGGCAGGGCGAAATCGTGTCGCCGCAATATCTTGCGTCTGCACAAAACGAATATGTTGATAAAAAATACCCCCCCCCTATTTGTTACTTAAATAAACATTAGTATATTGCCAATGTTTTTATAGTAAATGAGGAATGAGTATGATCCTTAGTAAATTGCGATACCTCGGACAGCTGGCAGGCTACAGCCTACGCCAGTTTAGCGGCACTTTTGCACCGGTGGGTATGGCAATAATTCATGCTATAGAACCTGTTCTTAAAACCAATCATTCCCCTAAATCTCTCGTTGCAATGTCCATTGCAACGGCATCGAACATACGGACGTACACGCTCGTGATTCCGTATCTAGGAGCTCCTACATACGGAATCACGACGGCGTACATACGGAAGTATAAAAGGCAAAAAAACGACTTTAGAAATCAAATAGTTACAAACTCAAATATTTACCAACATGGCTTTACAATTCAACGCGGTGGAAAGACCAAACCCGCAGACAAAAGAGAAGAAATGGTACGCAACGCCCCGGCTCACGGGCAAGAGGACGCTCAAGGACCTGAGCGAGGACATCGCCTCGGTGTCGTCGCTCTCGGCGGGCGACGTGCAGAACGTCATCGTCAACCTCATCGACCAGCTACCAAAGTGGCTGATGGAGGGCGACAGCGTGAAGCTCGACGGCTTCGGCACCTTCCGCCTCTCGTTCTCCAGCACCGGGGTGGCTACCAGGGACGAGGTGACGGCTAACGGCATAAAGGACATCTACGTGCTCTTCGAGCCCGACGAGGAGATAAAAGACCGCGTGCAGAAGACGAAGGTGAACCCGGGGTTCTGAATCCCCGGGCTAAATGGGAAGCTTTACCCCGGGCACGACTTCAAGTCGCACCCGGGGTTGCATACAACAAGGAGAATCCCGAAAATCCTTCGAAAAGGTAAAAAAGAGTAGGGGCTAAATATTTAAACATTTGACATAATGAAATCTAAACTTTTCTCTTTTCTAGTACTCAGTATGCTTGCCGCTGGCGTGCAGGCTAAAATCTGGAGGGTGAACAACACCACTAGCCTCAGTGCTGATTTCTCTGACCTGCAAGCAGCCATCGACTCAGCATCGGCTGGCGATACTATTTACGTGGAAGGAAGTGCCACATCATACACCGATGATGATGGTTACTTCGACATAACCAAGCAACTCACGATCACTGGACCTGGATTCTACCTGACACTTACCGACTCAACCCTTTACAACAAGATGTCTGCAATGATAGAATCACATCTCAACATATACCCCGCAGCAAAACACACCCTTGTGCAAGGGTTACATATGAGGGAAAGACACATATATGTGGGAGCAGATAGTGTCACGATACAAAGATGTCTCGGGGAGTCTTGCGCTATTGCTCTAGGTCATTATTTCTTGTTTGTTGCAAAATCATCAACATATACAGAGACTACGCTCCCTATTGTAAATCCAGTTGTAAAACAGAACAAGGTGCGTACTATAGGTTTTGACCATACAATCATAAATGGAATTGTATCGAACAATATCATATACGATCATTTGAATGGCAGTGCAAATAGTACAATGCTGATTTCATTCAATACTATTCAGAGTATGTATGGTGTTAATAACTCCGTAATTCAAAACAATATAATATATCTTGTCAATTCTGGATCTGATTGTGTTTGGTCAAACAACAAGATAGGAGATGAGATAACAGCCCACGTCATCGGAGGAGACAATAACGAGACATACTACAAGTTAGATAGTGAATCGAGTGCGGTGGGAGCAGCTACCGATGGCACCGACCTGGGGGCATTTGGTGGCACTGATCCGTACGTGCTGTCTGGCTTACCTGCTATCCCCCACGTGTGGAACGTGGAATCGCCTGTCACGGCAACGGCAAGCAAAGGACTAGCGGTGAAGATACAAGTAAAAACTCAAAAATAGTATTATATGAGGAAATTGCTGATTTTCCTTGCTTGCTCGTGGTTCTACTGGCACGCCCAGGGACAATACTCGCGAGTGGAGTACTTCCTCGATACCGATCCGGGATTGGGAATGGCGCAGCCTGCACCATTGCCAATTGAAGGTATCTCGGACTTCACGGTTGGTATATCGGCCATTGACAACGGGATACACACCCTGTATATCCGTGTTGAAGATACATCTGGACAATGGTCGCAAACCGTGAACCGGGTTTTCTTGAAACAGGTTATCTCGGAAGGCAAGCCAGTGGCATTGACAAAAGCCGAGTATTTCATAGATGAAGACCCGGGCTTGGGGAAGGGCATCGCCATAAACCTGTCATCGAATGGCGACATGGAGTTCCTGGCCGATATTACGGGTCTAGCCAACGGCATTCACACTCTCTACGTGCGCTCGCAAGACAATTATGGACAGTGGGCGCAAACCGAGAACCGGGTTTTCTTGTCTTTGCAATCTGATGCGACAACCCTGACGCAAGTTGTGTATGCCGAGTATTTCATAGATACAGACCCGGGTACAGGATTGTCCAAAACTATACCTATTGAACATTATAGTGATGACACGACAATCTCTTTCACGACAGATTTAACGGGATTGAACACAGGCACACACACACTGTATGTCAGGGCAAAAGATTCGGAGGGTAACTGGTCGGAGGTACAAACGCAAGAGTTCTGTTATGGTGCGGTTGCTGCATTCTCTATTTCAGACTCCGTGGTTTGTAACGAGGGCTTCATCCAATTCACCAATACAACAGCGGGAGCGGTAAGCACTACCGGTTTCGCCTGGGACTACAACGGCGATGGAACGGTGGATAAGACGACGGGAAGTAACTCATCGTGGTATTTCGACACGCCGGGTACATATGTGGCCTCGCTGACCGTGCAGGAAACTGGCGGAGTATGCCCCAACACATACACACGTACCATCGTGATATCGGAACCAACAGTAAGCATCACCGCAAAACCACCAGTTGAATTGTACGTCAACGAGACACTCACGGTAGTGGCAGCGGCTTCGCTGGTGTCGTCCGATCACTCGTTCGCATGGGTATCTAGTGGTGGCACCATAGACCAACCTGCACATGACACGATACAGTTCTTCGCCGCCGAACCCGGAACATACACGCTTACTGCAACTCTTACCGATAATGCAGGTGGATGCTCGGGAAGTAGTTCGTATAATGTAACCGTGTTACCTCTCGTGGAAAACTTCATCGTGAAGGATACCATCGAGGTGTACCGCACGAAGCAGAACAAGATAGCCACGCAGTACCTCTCGTCAAGTGATACGGTAGTGTGGACAAGCGACAACGCTGACATTGCCACGGTGAATGCCAATGGCATGGTCACCTGCGTGAACAATGGCGAAACCATAATACGCGGTACGGTAAATGGCACATATACCGACGCGGTACTCGTGCAGGTGAAGGACTACGTGCCGATAGAATACATAAAGGTTACGGAGAGCATGGGTTTAACCGTGGGCGGTAACTCGTGGACAAGCTATGTATACATATACCCGACAAATGCATCGATACAGACCGTGACCTGGTACACCTCTGATAGCACGGTAGCCTTGGTTGACCAAACAGGAACGGTAACTGCCGTCGGTGAAGGGACCTGTAATATCATCGTGAAAACGGACGACGGCAACATCCCTGCTGTCACGTTCGTCACCGTGAGAGATTCACTCGTGGATGTAGAGTTGGTGGCGAGTCCAGATACTATTTACACGTCAGTGGGCAATTCGATAACCATCACTGCTAGTGTTGTTCCATATTACGCTTCTGATAAGGCATTGGAATGGACGTCTATGAAAACCACGGTAGCAACAGTTACCAAGATTGATGAAACATCGGCTTCGGTAACGGGCGTTGCCGTGGGGCAGGCATACATTGCCATTTATGGTATGCAAGGCACTCCAGGTAAGACACTGGTGATAGTTCGTAGCACAGAAGCACCTGTTATCAAGACACCATCAACAATCACCTTCTACAACGAAGACTCGAACTGGACGTTCGATCTTGGTGATTATGTGAATGACGACAACACGTCACTGGCAGATATTGTTGTTACGAGTACCAGTGCCGTTCATTTCACCACGAGCATCGATGATGTTACTAAACTTATGAGCATAACTTTGGACAGTACTTCATGGACAGGTAGTGAAATTATAACCATTACTGCCACTGATGCTGATGGGATGAAATCGAGTAAGGAAATTGAAATCATCGTATCGGGAGCGACAAACCAAGCTCCTAGCTTGTATTTTCCCAATATCTCGCAAATATCGGCGCAATCAATCTCTCTCGTATTGGCCGATTATGTGACCGACGATCAAGATTCCATAACTGGATTGTCAATATATTCAGCAAGTAAGGCTGGTAATCACATATCTGTCAGTACCACGAATCTAATCATTGAGCCTCAGTCAATTTTATGGACAGGTATAGACACCATCACCATCACCGCTACTGACAGCAAAGGCTTGTCGTCAACACAAACGATTACCTATACGGTAAAAGCTCAACAAATTGCGACAGCTCCCATCATCCAGGATATGCCGGTGCAATATAGCAACAGCTTCGGCGAGTTTGCCGACCTGTACCTGAACCGCTACGTCAAAGATGCCAACACCCTGCCCGAGCAGATGTACTGGGAAACCTCGCCCTCGTTCAAGTTGGATATTCGAATTAATAATAATGTTTTGACTGCAACTCCGGTGGACATCAACTGGGTGGGAACGGAACGCGTGCAAATCATTGCCATCAATGCAATAGGTTTGCGCGACACAGCCGAGATCATCTTCGTCAAGCAGAACACGCAAGAAGTGAAGTGGGAAGGCTCGGCCGAGATAGATTTCTTCGCCGAACGCACCATAGCCAACCGTGGTTCGAGCATCACCTTTTACCCTGATATGACGGGAGCAAGAAGCTGGAAGTGGATCATCACGGGCGAAGGCGACACGATGACCTCGCAGGCCTTGTACCCGAACATCACGTTCAAGAAAAACGGGACGTACAACGTGTCGCTGGTGTGCCAGACAAAAACGAATAGAGATACACTGACAGCCACGAACTACATCTCGATATTCGGCATCACACCAACAGATACCACGATTTGCGCAGGGTCAAGCCTCAAGTTGAAGATAGCAACGGCAGGTCTCGACACGTGGAAGTGGAGCACGGGAGAAACGGATAACATCATTACCGTCAAGCCCACGAAAACGCAATATTACAAGGTTCATGTCACCAAAGATTTGTTCGAGTACGACGACTCGGTGAAGGTATCGATAAGTAACCCCGTGAACCTGGGCGCTGATTTCACCATGTGCGAGAAAGAAACGAGGGTTGTTACGGTGTCGTCGCCAGAGACGTATTCTGCCCTGTATTGGAACGGGAGTGCGACTGTTGCCGCTTCATTCACTGCTTCGCAAAAGGGTGCGATCGCCGTTTATGCTGTCGACAAAGGCGGTTGCCAGAGTGTCGATACGGTGAATGTAACCGCTATCCTGCCATTGCCCGTAACAGGTTTGGCGAAAACAGAGAAGATGTGCGAAGGCTCGGTGAAAACGTTGGTTGCCAAGGATGGCGCATCGTACTTGTGGGGCAACTCCGACCACTCGATAAGCTCCGTAAACGATAGCCTCGAAGCGAGCAAAGCCGGCACGTATTTCGTGAAGGTGACGGGCGCAAATGCTTGCATGGTTGTTGATACGGTTGTTGTTGGCGTGTCTGCTCTTCCCCCTGTTGAAGCCAAGTCGAGCAAAACGAGCGCATGCGCAGGCGATGTTGTGACACTCTCGGGTCAAGGGGCATATACTTACGTGTGGTCTAGCAATGTGACCGACAATGTACCAGTGTCAATGAACACTGTTGGTATCAATAGCTTCACCGTTACCGGAACCGATGCGAATGGATGCAAGGCCACTGCCACAATCGACGTGAATGTCAATGCTATTCCCATAATCACGAATATACCCGGCAACGATACTGTATGCAAGGGATCTACCACCGTGTTGAATGCAGAAGGTACAAGCACCACGGTATATACATGGAGCGACGGCATAGTCAACGGGCAGGCATTCTCACCTACCGCTACGAAACGCTACTCGGTGACGGCTGCCGACAACGGTTGCCAGGATACTGCATCTGTTCTCCTGGTCGTCACGGGCGAGTCGAAGCTTTCCATCACCCTCAACACTGGCGACACGGCAATCTGCAAGGGCGAGGACGTGTTGCTCGATGCCGAGGGTGTCTTCGATGAAATATCGTGGGATAACAGCGTGAGCGACAACGTGACATTCTCCCCAACCGTAACGAGAACCTACACGGTGACGGCTCGTGATGCACGGAATTGCGTGGCGAAAAAAAGCGTGACAGTAACGGTGAACCCGTTACCAACCGTAACAGCAAAGGCGGATACTACCATTATTTGCAGCGGGGGTAACGTAACGCTAGTCGGCTCTGGAGCGAGCAGCTTCACGTGGAGCGATATGCTTGCAAACGGGGCAAAACGAACGGTTACAGAAACGACCAACTACACCGTGACGGGGATAGATGCCAACAAGTGCTCGAATACCGCAACGGTGAAAGTGACAGCTCTGAAACCTTACGCCGAGCAAATCGGTCTTGTTACCGTCGATTCAGCAACAGCCAGCAAGGTCATCATAGCCTGGAACCGTCACGAGGGCAAACGCACCGAGAGCTACGAGGTGATGCGCGAGGATAGCGCCACGGGCAACTGGATCACGGTTGGCACGAGGTTGTTCACCGAGAAATCGTACGTGATCGACAACGCGGCAGACTTCAATGTTCGCTCGTATCGTTACAAGCTGGTGACTACCGACAGCACTTGTGGCAACGAGGCGGAGAGCAACATCCACCGGACGATTCACCTGCAGACATCCCCTGCGTCTCAATCGGGTTGGATGAACTTACAATGGAACCTGTACGAGGGGTACACGCTCGATTCTTACACCCTCGTCCGCACCGATCCAGGCAAGCAACCAGTTACGATCGCAAATCTCACGGGAAGCGAAGTCACCTACACCGATAAGAATGCCGTTGATGGAAGCAAGTACCGCATCTTGTACGCGTTACCAACAAGGATAACCCCGGGTTCAGCACTCAAGTCCGACAGCGGCCCCTACAGCTACAGCCTCAGCAACATGGCCGAGAGCGAGCTGCTCGATGCCTCTGTCGAGGAACTGGGCATACGCATCTCGCCCAACCCCAGCAACGGCACTTTCGCCATCAACC
>Ga0209373_10005164_pt1 | contig 10819 bp, 13 predicted proteins | sample Higcelweek5metaG_FD_187173 | JGI IMG/M metagenome (GOLD analysis project Ga0209373, IMG submission 187173) | Freshwater pond sediment microbial communities from the University of Edinburgh, under environmental carbon perturbations - High... | ecosystem: Environmental > Aquatic > Freshwater >... | reverse complement strand
GATCGCCGAAACACTGCGGATGATCCGCCTCGACAAGGAAGCCGACCGGCATGCCGGCCTGCTCTCGCATGGCCAGAAGCAGTGGCTGGAAATCGGCATGCTGCTGATGCAGGAACCCAAGCTGCTGTTGCTCGACGAGCCGGTCGCCGGCATGACCGACGACGAAACCATGCGCACGGCGGAGTTGTTCGTTTCGCTCGCCGGCAAGCATTCGCTGGTGGTGGTCGAACACGACATGGCCTTCGTCGAAAGACTCGGCGGCACGGTCACCGTGTTGCACGAAGGCTCGGTGCTGGCGGAAGGCGATCTCGCCACCGTGCAGAACGATCAACGCGTTATCGAAGTCTATCTGGGGCGCTAGAGCATGCTCACCGTGGAAAATCTCAACCAGGCCTATGGCGGTAGCCATATCCTCCGCGGCCTTTCCTTCGCCGTCAAAACCGGCGAAGTCACTACCCTGCTCGGGCGCAATGGCGTCGGCAAAACCACGCTGCTCAAGTCGCTGATGGGGCTGGTCAAGACCAAGTCCGGCGCGGTCACCTTCGACGGCAAGGACATCACCCACCTGCCGCCACACGAGCGCGTCAAGGCCGGCATCGGCTACGTGCCGCAGGGCCGCGAAATCTTCCCGCGCCTGACGGTCGAAGAAAACCTGCTCATGGGCCTCGCCACCAAACCCGGCAGCACGCCGATTCCGCAACGTATCTTCGACATGTTCCCGGTCCTGAAGCAGATGATGCACCGCCGCGGCGGCGACCTCTCCGGCGGCCAGCAACAGCAACTCGCCATCGGCCGCGCGCTGGCCATGGGCCCGAAACTGCTGATTCTCGACGAACCCACCGAAGGCATCCAGCCCTCGATCATCAAGGACATCGAACGCGCCATCCGCATGCTCGCCGAAACCGGCGAAATGGCGATTCTGCTCGTCGAGCAATACTACGACTTCGCTGAATCGCTGGCCGACCAGTACCTGCTGATGGAACGCGGCGAGTTCATCATGCGGGGCAGGGGAGAAACCATGCCGCAGGACGGGGTGCGGGAGGCGCTGGCGGTTTGATTACTTCTGGTCACACTGCCGCTTGCTGACGGTGGCGGTGCCGGCCTCCCGCCGCACCGACAGCGTGACAAGGAAGGGAAATTCGTCGTTGGCGGTGTGAACGATGCGAAATTCCGGCCCGACAGCGCGCGCCATCCAGGCTATCAACGCGTCGAGATCGACCGCTTCGCAGCGCAGGTCGGCGACGACGCTGCTGCCGTCCTCATACACCGGGAAGTCGGAGCAGCCCACGGGCTTGATCTCCTGCCCGTAGACTCGGCACGAGCGGCCTGTTTCATCGTAGGCCGGGCAGGCTTTGCCATGGGCGAAGTAGAGCCCATCGCCGGCCCGGATTTCTTCCGGGCCTTTGCCCGAGCACAGCTTCCGGTCGAAGGCTGAACGTGACTCTTCGATCCGCCAGATCGTCTTGAGCTGTTTCCAGTCCAGTTCGAGGACGAGCGGGTCGAGTCGGCAGCACGGTTTCGAGCACTCGGCGCAGTGCGGGATGACGATGGCAGCCTGATAGGCGGCGGCCGCGGCGGCAAGTTCCCTAGCCAGGAGACGGCGTGATTCCCGGCGGCTCATCGAAGAGCCGGCTGCCGCGATGCGGAGGATTGGGGGCGGAGGTTCATCGGCAACGGATACCACGATCCGGAAGCCGGATGCAAGGCTGACGTCGGATTCCACCGCATTGGATCGCGCCGGGATGGCTTCCGGTTTGTGGTGTTTCCGGGAAAGCCGGCTAAATCCCTACTGCGCATTCCTGCGTATTCCCCGCCGCCTTTGCTTTCCCGGATAATCCGGCCATGACCGCGCGCCTTCCCGTATCGCAGCCAGAGCATTCGCCGAGCTGGCATGCCGAGCTGCATCTTGGCTTCGCCCGCCAGGGCGAACGCACGGTGTTGCGCGAAAACCGGCATCGCGGGCCGTTGCGCGTGCAGAAGGCGCTCTATCCGGAGGGCGATGCGGTCTGTCAGGCCATCCTGCTGCATCCGCCATCGGGCATTGCCGGCGGCGATCATCTGGCGATTTCGGCGGATGTCGGGGCTGGCGGCCACGCGCAACTGACGACGCCGGGCGCCGGCAAGTGGTATCGCAGCGCTGGGGCCGAGGCTTCGCAAAGGATTGATTTCACGGTGGCCGAGGGCGCCACGCTGGAATGGCTGCCGCAGGAAACCATCGTCTTCGACGGCGCCCGGGCGCGCATGGAAACTCGTGTTTCGCTGGCCGCCGACAGTCGTTATATCGGCTGGGACATCCTGTGTCTCGGCCGGTCGGCGGCTGGCGAGCGTTTTGGCAATGGTCGTTTTGACCTGTTTTTTCGGGTTGACCGTGGCAATGCGCCGATCTGGCTTGAGCGCGGCGGTTTCGACGGCAACGACGCGATGTTGAGCAGTCTGGCCGGCTGGGCTGGCGCCACGGTGTGCGGCACCTTGCTGTGCACCTTCCCCGAATTGCCGCAGCAGGCTGCGACCCTGCTTGACGTCTGTCGCAAAATCCTGCCCGCCGATGGCGCCAATCATGGCCTGAGTGCCTTGCCCGGCATGCTCGTCGCCCGTTACCTCGGCGACAGCAGCGAAGCTGCCCGATTGTGGTTCGCCGAGCTGTGGGCCATCCTGCGCCCGGCCTGCTGCGGTCGACCGGCCGTTACCCCCCGAATCTGGAATACCTGAGGAGTCTTCATGGAACTGACACCCCGCGAAAAAGACAAGTTGCTGATCTTCACCGCCGGCCTGCTCGCCGAACGGCGCCAGGCCAAGGGACTGAAGCTCAACTACCCGGAAGCCGTGGCGCTGATCACCTGCGCCATCATGGAAGGCGCCCGCGAAGGCAGGACCGTCGCCGAACTGATGCACGCCGGCACGCAGGTGCTGAGCCGCGCCGACGTGATGGACGGCATCGCCGAGCTGATCCCGGAAATCCAGGTCGAAGCCACCTTCCCGGACGGCACCAAGCTGGTCACCGTGCATAACCCGATTGTTTGAGGCGCTGACATGATCCCCGGAGAACTCCTCGCCGAACCCGGCGAACTCGAACTCAACGCCGGCCGCCCGACGATCACGCTGGTCGTCGCCAATACCGGCGACCGGCCGATCCAGGTCGGCTCGCACTACCATTTTTACGAAACCAACGGCGGGCTGAGCTTCGACCGTGAAGCGGCGCGTGGCTTCCGCCTCGACATCGCCGCCGGCACAGCCGTGCGCTTCGAGCCGGGCCAGACGCGCACCGTGCAACTGGTGGCGCTGGCCGGTGACCGCAAGGTTTACGGCTTTCGTGGCTTGATTCAGGGGGCGCTATGAGCACGAAAATCACCCGTCAGGCCTATGCCGAAATGTTCGGCCCGACCACCGGCGACCGCCTGCGTCTGGCCGATACCGAACTGATCATCGAGGTCGAGAAGGACCGCACGATCTACGGCGAAGAAGTGAAATTCGGCGGCGGCAAGGTCATCCGCGACGGCATGGGCCAGAGCCAGCGCGTTTCGGCGGAAACCGTCGATACCGTCATCACCAACGCGCTGATCGTCGATGCCGTGGCCGGCATCATCAAGGCCGACATCGGGTTGAAGAACGGCCGCATCGCCGCCATCGGCAAGGCCGGCAACCCGGACATCCAGCCCGGCGTCACGATAGTCATCGGCCCCGGCACCGAAGTCATCGCCGGCGAAGGCATGATCGTCACTGCCGGCGGCATCGACAGCCATATTCATTTCATCTGCCCGCAGCAGATCGACGAAGCCTTGTATTCGGGAGTGACGACCATGATTGGCGGCGGCACCGGGCCGGCCACCGGGACCTTCGCCACGACCTGCACTCCTGGCCCGTGGCACATCCACCGCATGCTCGAAGCCGCCGATGCCTTCCCGATGAACCTCGGCTTCCTCGGCAAGGGCAACGCCAGCCTGCCGGAAGCCCTGCGCGAGCAGGTCGAAGCAGGCGCCATGGGCCTCAAGCTGCATGAAGACTGGGGCACGACACCGGCCGCGATCGACTGCTGCCTGACGGTAGCCGATGAGATGGACGTGCAGGTCGCCATCCACTCCGACACGCTGAATGAATCGGGCTTCGTCGAAGCCACGCTGGGCGCCTTCAAGGGCCGCACCATCCACACCTTCCACACCGAAGGCGCCGGCGGCGGCCATGCGCCGGACATCATCAAGGCGGCCGGGCTGCCCAATGTGCTGCCCAGTTCGACCAACCCGACCATGCCGTACACGGTGAACACCATCGACGAACATCTCGACATGCTCATGGTTTGCCACCATCTCGACCCGAGCATCGCCGAGGACATCGCCTTCGCCGAAAGCCGCATCCGCCGCGAAACCATCGCCGCAGAGGACATCCTGCACGATTTGGGCGCCTTTTCGATGATGAGCTCCGACTCGCAGGCCATGGGCCGCGTCGGCGAAGTCATCATCCGCACCTGGCAGGCGGCGCACAAGATGAAGCTGCAACGCGGCGCCCTGCCGGAAGACAGTGCAAGAAACGACAATTTCCGCGTCAAGCGCTACATCGCCAAATACACCATCAACCCGGCGCTGACGCATGGCATCGCCCACACCGTCGGCTCCATCGAAGTCGGCAAACTGGCCGATCTGGTGCTGTGGAAACCGGCCTTCTTCGGCGTCAAACCGTCGCTGATCCTCAAGGGCGGCATGATCGCCGCCGCCGCGATGGGCGACCCCAACGCCTCGATCCCGACGCCGCAGCCGGTGCACTACCGGCCGATGTTCGGCAGCTTCGGCAAGGCGCTGAAAACCTCGGTGACCTTCGTCTCGCAAGCGGCGCTCAACAACCCGGCCGTCGCCGCGCTCGGCCTGAGCAAACCGCTGGTCGCCGTCTCCGGCACGCGCACGCTGACCAAGGCAGACATGGTACACAACGGCGCCACGCCGGAAATCACCGTCGATCCCGAAACCTACGTCGTCAAGGCCGACGGCGTGCATCTGGTCTGCGAACCGGCGACCGAATTGCCGCTGGCGCAACGTTACTTCCTGTTCTGACCATGCTGATCCTGAACCGACGCACTACGGCCCCCGCCAGCGACTCAGTCGCGCTCGCCTACGACGAACGGAAGCGCAGCCGCCTCAAGGTGACGCTCGCTTCCGGCCGCGAGGCAGGCATCTTTCTCGAACGCGGCGACCACCTGCACGGCGGCGACCGGTTGGCTGAGGAGGAGGGCAGTGCCGTCGTCGAGATTCTTGCCGCGCCGGAAAAGCTCATCGAGGCCGAAGCCGACAGCCCGCTGCTCTTTGCCCGCGCTGCCTATCATCTCGGCAACCGCCACGTGCCGGTGCAGATCCTGCCGACGGAGAGCGGCGGCAAGCTGCGCTTCCAGACCGATCACGTGCTGGCCGAGATGGTGAAGGGCCTGGGCTGCACGGTCAGCGAAACCGAAGCGCCGTTCCAGCCGGAATCCGGCGCCTACGGGGCGCACGGCGGCCATCATCACCACGGCGAGGCGGATGACGCGCACGCGGTCCTGCACAACCCCGGCCATGGCCCGCACCGCTCCGTCCCGAAAATCCACGAGTTCAAGCCGCGATGAGGCAGACCATCAGCTTCGTGACCCTGGGCGTGCGTGACCTGGCGCGCAGCCGGGCCTTCTATCGTGCCCTTGGCTGGCAGGAGTCGGCCGGCAGCAAGGAGGCCGTCGCCTTCTTCCAGGTCGGCAACTTCGCCTTCGCGCTGTTCGGGCGCGACGACCTGGCCGCCGATGCCGGGGTTGCCGCCGCCGGCCAGGGTTTTGCCGGCTTTACGCTCGCCCACAACGTGCCCAGCGAAGGTGACGTCGATGCCACGCTGCAGGAAGCCGTCGCGGCGGGCGGCACGCTGGTCGCTGCCGGCAACCGCGCGCCGTGGGGCGGTTTCCGCGGCTACTTCGCCGACCCGGACGGCTTCCTGTGGGAGGTCTGCCACAACCCCTTCTTCCCGCTCGACGAACACGGCTTCGTCCGGCTTCCGGCATGAGCGACAGCCTCCAGCTCGCCCGCCTGCTGCAACTGGCCAGCCCGGCCCTGCCGGTGGGTGCCTACACCTATTCGCAGGGACTGGAATGGGCGGTCGAGTGCGGCGTCATCCGCGACGAGGCGACAGCCGGGCGCTGGATCGCCGACCTGCTCGACCACGGCATCGGCCAGTTCGAGGCTCCGCTGGTTTTCGCCCTGATGGCGGCGTGGACCGCCGGGGACCTGGCCGAAGTCGCGTGCCTCAACGCCGAATTCCTGGCCAGCCGCGAGTCGGCCGAACTCCGCGCCGAGACCGCCCAGATGGGCTTTTCGCTGCGCCGCCTGCTGCGCGACCTGCGCGACGACAGCCTGACCGGCGTGGCGACGGGCATCGAGGCCTTTCCGGAAGTGGCCTTTCCCGTCGCCTGGTCGGGTATCGCTGCCGCCTGGCGGATTCCCCCGGATGCCGCGGTGACCGCCTACCTGTGGTCGTGGGCCGAGAACCAGGTCATGGCGGCATTGAGGGCCGTGCCGCTCGGCCAGGCTGCCGGCCAGCGCCTGCTTGCCGACTTGGGCCACCGGATACCCGCTGTTGCGGTTAACGCGCAAAACCGGCCAAAATCGGCATGGTCCAATTTCACGCCGGGCTTCGCCATCGCCTGTGCCCGCCACGAAACCCAGTATTCACGCCTTTTCAGATCGTAAAACCATGAGCAAACAAGCCCTGCGCGTCGGCATCGGCGGCCCCGTCGGTTCCGGCAAGACCGCCCTGACGCTGGCCCTGTGCCAGGCCCTGCGCGACAAGATCGACATGGCCGTCGTCACCAATGACATCTACACCGCCGAGGACGCGAAATTCCTCGTCAATCACTCGGCGCTGGCGCCGGAACGGATCATCGGCGTCGAGACCGGCGGCTGTCCGCATACGGCCATCCGCGAGGATGCCTCGATCAACCTCGAGGCCATCGACCGCCTGCAACGCGCGTTTCCGGAAGTCGAGCTGATCCTCGTCGAATCCGGCGGCGACAACCTCGCCGCCACCTTTTCGCCGGAACTCTCGGACCTGACCATCTACGTGATCGACGTCGCCGCCGGCGAGAAAATCCCGCGCAAGGGCGGCCCGGGAATCACCAAGTCCGACTTGCTGGTCATCAACAAGATCGACCTCGCCCCCATGGTTGGCGCCTCGCTGGAGGTGATGGCGCACGACGCCAAAATGCAGCGCGGCGAGCGGCCCTTTGTCTTCACCAACTTGAAGACTGCCCATGGTTTGCAGACGATCATCGACTTCATCCGCGAACGCGGTATGCTCGGCCTTGAAAGCCGGGGTGACGAATAAATCAGTACCCCAAAAGTTGATCAAGGATTTGCAAATGCAGTTTATCGACAAACTTCCTTTTCCCTTGCTGATCGTCATGACAGCCTTGATGCTGGGAGCGCCATTCGTGCCGGAGCCGCATCTGGTCGAGAAAATGCGGATGCTGGCTGAAGGCACCTTGACCAAGCCGCTGGATATCTTCGATGTTTTCTGGCACTTGCTGCCGGCGACCCTGCTCATGGTGAAGTTCGTCCGCTGGCGGCGTGGCAAATCGCCGGGTTGATTTTTGCCCTTTTTTGACGGTCGACCGCGCTGCGTTCGAGAAGGATGCCGTCCCCGGTGCGGGGAAATGAGGCAAGTACCCTTGGACTGTGCCAGGCGTGGCTTACAGCGTGAAATGCTCCCCCTGGCGCGGCAGGGCAACTTCCTGCCAGCCCAGCCGCTCCTGAATGGCTTGTGCAAAATTGGCCGAAGCGGTGGCTTCGCCATGGACGACGAAGGTATGGCCGGGCGCCTTGTGGAAGCCGCGCAGCCAGTCGAGCAAGGCGGCCTGATCGGCGTGGGCCGACAGGCCGCCGACGGTGTAGATGCGCGCCCTGACCGGCACGGTCTCGCCGAAGATGCGGACCAGCCGCGCACCGTCGACCAGGCGACGGCCCAGCGTACCCGCCGCCTGGAAGCCGGCGATCAGGATGCTGCATTCGCTGCGCGGCAGATTCTCGCGCAGGTGGTACTTGATCCGCCCGGCCTCGCACATGCCGCTGGCGGAGATGATCACGGCGCCGCTGCGGATCTCGTTCAGCGCCTTCGAGCGCTCGACATCGGCGACGAACTCGAGCTTCATCTTTTCCGGGTGCTTCTGCTGCCAGGCGATCAATTCGCGGGTTTCGGGATCGATCAGCCCCGGGTGGTCGAGCGTGATCCGGGTTGCGGCACTGGCCATCGGCGAGTCGACATAGACCTTGATCGGCGAGATCCGCTTGCGTCGGGCAAGATCCGCCAGCATGTAGATGATTTCCTGGGTGCGGCCGACGGCAAAGGCGGGAATGATCAGGTTACCGTGCGTGGCCTGGGTGCGCGCAAAGGCATCGACGATTTCATCCTCGGTTTCGCGGAACGAGCGGTGCAGGCGATCGCCGTAAGTCGATTCGATCAGCAGCAGATCGGCCTCCGGCACCACTTTCTCAGGGTCGTACAGCACCGGGCGGTCGTGCATGCCGAGATCCCCCGAGAACACGAGCTTGCGCGGCCGGCCCTCGCCGCTGACCGTGACTTCCAGCCAGGCCGAGCCGAGAATGTGGCCAGCATCGTGGAAGCAGACATTGACCGAATCGGCCGGTGAAATCGTTTCGTGGTAGCTGACCGGCTGCAGCTGCTTGAGTGTCGCCAGCGCCTGGGTCACCGTATACAGCGGTGGCGTGACGCCGCGTTCGCCCTTGCCGCGCCGGTTGCGGTTGCGCAATTGCCACTCGCTTTCCTTCTCCTGGATGTGCGCGCTGTCCGGCAGCAGTACCTCGAGCAAGGCGATGGTGGCCGGCGTCGCGTAGACCGGTCCGCGGAAGCCGAGGACTGCGAGGCGCGGCAGCAGGCCGGAGTGGTCTATATGGGCGTGGGTCAGCAGGACAAAATCGATTTCCCGCGCGTTGAAGCCGAAATCCAGCGCCCGCAGGTTTTTCGAGCGCGCTTCCGGTCCGCCCTGGAACATGCCGCAATCGACAAGAAAACGGGTATTTCCGGTTTCCACCAGAGTGCACGAACCGGTCACTTCGCCGGCGGCCCCGAGAAAGCTCAGACGCATGCTTGATTCCTCCTGTTTCAATGAAGAATGAACCTCGGGCATCCGGAATGCAATGCCGGAATGGTCATCCGAGCCGGATGCGCTCCCCGTAGCCGGTCATCTCCAGATAGCCGCGGCCGATTTCCCGTTCGCCTTCGCTCAGGCGGATCGCCCCCTCCCAGTAGATGGCGCCGGTCGAGCGGCGACTATCAAGTTCCTGGTCATCCATCAGGACTTTCAGGAGATAGCGTCGCTGGCCGATGCGGACCTGCCATTCGACCGGGTAGGTGATGCCGGTGCGCGGCGATCGCCAATGGCGCAGGGGTTCGAAAGTGACCGCCTCCACCGGCAGGATCTCCGTGCTGCCATTACTCCGCCGGACACTGGCGGCCGACCACAAGGCCTGGTTGCGCTGATCGCGCAGGCGGAATGCCATCAGCGCGCTGCCGTCGTCCAGATTGACGCCGATCCAGTCCCAGCCCTGCGCTTCTTCGGGCAGCAGTTCGCTCGACCATTCGTGATCGAGCCAGGCGTGGCCGGTCACATTTCTTGCCATGCCGGCAAGCGTCACGCTGCCGTCTACCGCGAGTTGGGGGCGGCTGTAGTAGTAGCTGGCGTGACGGCGATCCGGCGCCTTGGCGCTGAACCCGGCCTCGCCGTTGAGGAGCGGCGGCCCGTCGGGAACGAGATTCAGGGCATAGGCGAAATCCTTGCTGTGGACTTCGGCCCGATAGCGGCCGGCGCGTTGCTCGAAGCGCCAGTTGCCGACCCAGACGCCGGTCTCGCCGATGGTAAAGCCGGCCTGGCCGAAGCCGACCCGGGCGGCGCGTTCGTCATGGCGCAGGCGGCCGAATCCGGGATCGGCAATCGCGGCGTGGGCGAGGATCAACTGGCGCGGGGCGAAGGCGCTTGGATTGTCTTCACCGATGCCGGTGCGGACGCGGAAGAAGGTCGTCTGAAATCCCAACGGACTGCCATCCGGCAGCTTCAGCCAGCCGGTCGCATACCACCACTCGGTGCGGAAATCCGGGTGGACACCGTAATCGGCGGGAAAGGCCAGTCGGCGACCGGGGAGCACCGGGGTAAATTCAACCGCACGCGCCGTCGCGGCCCCCAGGGTTGGCAGGCTGGCCAAGGCGAGCAGGAAATCGCGACGATCCATCACCAGTCCTCGCGCACTGCCAGCACCGCATCCTGGCGCATCGCCTGGCGGCCGGCGAGAACCGCAGCCAGGGCTGCCAGCGCCACCAGGCCGGTGGCAAAAATGGCCAGCGAGCCCCAGGGGACGTGCAGGTCCATGCTCCAGTGGAAGCTCTGCCGGTTGACCACCTCGATCAACACGAGGCCGATGGCGCCGCCGGCAAGCAGTCCGGCAAGGACGCCGACGCCCGCTGCCAGCGCGCCTTCCTGGGCCAGCATCCAGCCGATCTGGCGGCGCGTCAGGCCAAGATGGCGAAGCATACCGAACTCGCGGCGCCGGGCTGACGCCAGAGCGGCAAAGCTGGCGGCGACGCCGGCCAGGCCGATGGCGACGGCGACGGCTTCGAGGAGGTAGGTGACGGCAAAGGTCCGGTCGAAAATACGCAGGCTGATTGCCCGAATTTCCCCCGGCAGGGCGACTTCCAGCACCCCCGGGCCGGCCAGCGCCGTCAGCGCCTCGGCCACCTGGTTGGCCACCGCGCCGGGGGCGAGGTTGATGGCTGCATCGTTGACCAGCAGGTCGCCGGTCAGCAGGCGATA
>Ga0209373_10005163_pt1 | contig 10820 bp, 11 predicted proteins | sample Higcelweek5metaG_FD_187173 | JGI IMG/M metagenome (GOLD analysis project Ga0209373, IMG submission 187173) | Freshwater pond sediment microbial communities from the University of Edinburgh, under environmental carbon perturbations - High... | ecosystem: Environmental > Aquatic > Freshwater >... | reverse complement strand
GTCGCACCGGCGTTTGATGTTTCCCAATTTCAGCAAATCTATCTGGGACAGAGACGGCAAATGAATATTGCTCTTTATGCAAAACCTGAGTATTCAGCTCCGCAGATGCATGAAATACGGTTGGGACTAGAAGCCGGTCTAACACCTGTTCCCTACGCTCACGCTGGTATTTCTTCAGAGAATATGCGCGAGATTCGACTTGCTATGTTAAACGACGGTTTCTGTCCGACAACGCAAGACCTGATAAAGGAACTCCGTAAATTTCAAATGGAGCAATTGGTTAAGAATCACCCATGGATAACCCCAGCGCTCTTCAGAGATTTTTCTTTTTCCAAGGCACAGGCAACGGAAATACTTTCAGCTAGATTGGCCGGAATCGGAACGGAAATCGAATTGCTGATGAACCCTTGCTTCTCAGCTTCGCAGATGCGGGAGATACGACTGGGTCTCGTTCAAGGCGTGAACGCAAGCTCATATGCATTGCCTTCATACAGTGTGGATCAGATGCGCGAGATACGAGAACGGCTATCGCTTGAGATCAGCCTATCGTCCCGTATCAAAACAAAATTTCATCGTTTTCAACGAGAAAAAAAGTTCAAAGCAAATCGGAAGGATTTGCTTCGTGAAGGAAAGGAGTAGTCCTATTTATGAAAATCACAGAAGAACAGAAAGAATATGCTGTGAGGGTGGATGCAAGATCTTTTCTAGAGAGCAAGTACGGTCTGGAATTCAAACGAGCGGGAGGTTACTTTCAATTGGTAAGTGACAAGTCAGTGACCTTTTTCCCTCCAGATAGAAACAAGTCAGGGATATGGCGATACAAAGACTTCTCCGCTGAGCATCCGAGTCAAGGAGACCTCATCGCCTTTCTAACCGAGTACTGTCATGTTTCCTTTCCCGATGCCGTTTTTCAACTATCCACATTTGCCGGATACCGTGACGTGAAGGATATCAAGCTGACGCCGCCCGGGGTTCCACCAAGGAAAGTAAAGTTCGAAAGCATTGAGAAAGAGGAAAGACAACTCATTCTTCCCAAGAGAGCCGGCAAGCCATCTCGCGCGATAGCGTATCTATTAGGCCGAGGAATCGACAAGGATATTCTCTATTCATGCATCAAGGACGGACGTATTTTTGAAGATGCGGAACACCACAATGTTGTCTTTGTCGGTTTTGATCGTATCGGAATTGCCCGGTATGCGATGCTCAGAGGCACGTACAATTTCAAGGATGCGACCCCTTTCAAGGGGGAAGCATCGGGAAGTGACAAGCGATACAGCTTCTGTCTGAAATCGAATTCTAAGGATTGCGATGAAGTTGTCGTTCTCGAAGCCGCCATCGATGTTCTATCTTTTGCAACACTCGAAAAAATGAAAGGACGGAATTATAAGAGACATCACATCTTGTCGCTAGGCTGTGGTTCCGATGTTGCCTTGATGCAGTTCTTAAGTGATCACCCGGGTTTGAAGTCCATCGTGTTAAGTCTAGACAATGACAAAGGAGGACGAGCGGCTACGACCTCCTTTTCTGAGAAACTTGGTAGAGCCGGATACACTCCGATCGATCGACCCGCACCTTCTCCGTTCAAGGATATGAATGAGTACCTTGTTGCGGTAAAAAAAACGTTGAAGAAGGAAGAAGTTGAGCGAGATTGATATTTTGCGCACGACCTATTTTTCTCCGCTGGAGCGTGATCTGGTCTGCTCCGGTGCAAAAAGCTATGCTCTGGAGCGTGATCTGGTCTGCTCCGGTGCAAGAAGCTATGCTCTGGAGCATGATCTGGTCTGCACCGGTGCAAGAAGCTATGCTCTGGAGCGTGATCTGGTCTGCTCCGGTGCAAGAAGCTATGCTCTGGAGCGTGATCTGGTCTGCTCCGGTGCAAAAAGCTATGCTCTGGAGCATGATCTGGTCTGCTCCGGTGCGAAAAACCTGCACTGAAGCGGGATTTTCGTTTGTTTTTCGCGTGATTTGTCAGTTTCGACGGGGTCGAATACTGACGTCGCAAGCAGGCCATGCGGCCAGCCTTTTCATGTTTTTGCAAAACAGAAAATGGCTGGCCTTTGGCGCCGGCTTGTTAGGGGTGAACCCCTAAGACCCCAATGAACAGAGTCATGATATTTACACGTGATACAATAGGAGAAACTGACAGTAAGACGAAAGAGGAAGATAGGTCTTGTCCCTGTTTAATTCAAAATGAGTTGATCTTTCCTTGCTAACAACGAGATATTTTCTGTGGATGTAATTTTAGTGAGCAAAGAGTAAGTAAACAGACATAATAGATATTCGCAAATCAAGTATAATGTGCCAGTGAGGGATGTATTTTATAAGATTGTGTTTAGGGTTTTTTGAGTGCTAAGAAGGGATCATATTACTGGAGGATAAGATATGGGCAAGGCAGAATACATGTCAATCAATATAACCAATATGTTGCTTTACTTAGAGAATCCTCGATTTGATTCCGTTGATCAGCAATCTACAGCTCTTGAAGCAATCACACGCGATCAACAGGAAAAGCTGATTGAACTATCTAAACATATCCACAAGTATGGACTAAATCCAAGTGATCGAATGATTGTAAAACCACACGGAAAGCAGTGGGTTGTACGTGAAGGAAATCGGCGTGCAACTGTTTTGAAATTCATGAATGAACCATCACTTGTGCCGGCAGAGTTTCCCAGAATTAGAAAGTATTTTGAAGATAACCAACCCTCCTTTCCCCAAGATATTTTGAGAAATGTTCCTTGTGTTGTGTTAAGTGATGAAGAAGAAATAGATGAATGGATAAGATTAAAACACACCGGAGAGAATGAAGGTGCTGGAACGGTACGATGGGATGCTCAACAAGCAGGTCGATTTCGCGTCAGAGGTGAAGGTAAAGGAGATATGCTTGTTTCCTTTCTAGAGGATATACGACAAAATAATTCCCTGCCCGCAGATGTCAAGGATAACCTGAAGAGTATTAAGAAAACAAATTTTGATCGATTAATGGCAGATCCTTACGTTCAGAAAGCACTTGGAATTTCAAAGACGGGTGGTAAACTTAACTATCCAACACCTTCCCCCTACTTAGTTGCCGTTCTTCGTGAATTGATTTCGAACAAAGTTAGCGTTGGGAATATTTATCACAAGAAAGACCGAGAAAAATATATTAATAACCTAATATGTAATGTTGATCGGACTGATGCTGAGGACAATAGAGTCACAGATGAACCCTATCCAGAAAAAGAATCAACTCCGGAATCTCCAACAATTCAGAAACAACCAGCTAAGACTACAAAAGGTAGTTCTTATCCAATTAATCGAAAAACATTGGTGCCGAGTTCTCAGACACTTACAATCTCACATGCTCGAATAGCTAAGATATTTAATGAATTAAAGAAAATGGATTTGAACGAGTATCCCAATGCTATTGCGGTTCTCTTTCGAGTATTCCTTGAGTTAAGTGCAGATCACTATATTGAAAAAAATAAACTTAAGAAAGCGACTGTTGATTCACCACTTAACATCAAAATCACAGCCGTATCAGACGATCTCTTGTTGAAGAGCATAATGACAGAGCATAATCTCAGAGCTATTAGACAAATGACATCCAGTTATACACAGAATAAATCTGTCAAGACGTTTCATTCGTATGTTCACAATAAAGATGTGACACCTTCGGCAACGGATCTAAAATCAGCGTGGGATGATATATGGCCATTTATCGAAAATCTTTGGAGGTAATATATGAAATTTGCTTCTCCGCTTCGTTATCCGGGAGGAAAGGGAAAGTTATCCGATTTTGTTAGAGATATTGTTTTGCTTAATGATATTCAAGGCGGAACATATATCGAGCCGTTCGCTGGAGGTGCTAGCGTAGCACTTAAACTTCTCTTTTCTGAGTTGGTAAACGACATTGTAATTAATGATATTGACCGATCAATTTACGCTTTTTGGTACTGTGTTCTCAATCATACCGACGAACTGTGCGAAAGAATTTCTGAAACGCCGGTTTCAATTGAGCTTTGGAGAGAGCAAAAGGATGTTCAACGGACTAAGGAAACTGCTGATATCATTGATCTCGCATTCTCAACGTTTTTCCTTAATCGAACCAATCGTTCTGGAATTATTAAGGGTGGTGTAATCGGAGGAAATGGACAACAAGGCGAATGGAAAATGGATGTTCGTTTTAATAAGAAGGATTTAATTGAGCGTATAGTTAAAATTGCTCAATACCGAGATCGAATTGATCTTCATTGCCAAGATGCAATACAGTTTGTTAATGGCATTATGCCCGGGCTTGACGAACATACTCTTATATACTTTGACCCTCCTTACTACAACAAAGGATCAGCATTGTATGTAAATCATTATGGTCATCAGGATCATCTTGCATTATCGAATTGTATTCATGGACTTGATTGTAAATGGTTGTTAACTTATGACTACACACCGCAAATCATAGATATGTATAGAAATTCTGAAAGAAGAATGCTTACTCTCAACTACACGGCAGCTATAAAAGAAAAGGGGTACGAGATGATAGCATTCAGTGATGATCTGACTATCCCAATTCATGCCTATTCATCGATTTCTATCGACTAAGAAGTCTTTAGAGTTTAATCAGTCTCTTTTGCACTACTATGACATCAATAATAAAGCCCCACTATTTGCTTGTCTGAAAAAGTGCATCAAGGTGATGGAGCGAAATAAATCTATAGAAAAAAACAAAGAAGAATACGGAAAAGGAGGAAAGGAATTACCCATGAGTAAAACAAATGATAATCAGAAGGATCAGTGCGATTTTGTCGGGTATGAGGTGGTGTTGAAGTTAGGGGAACTGAAAGACGAAGGTTCAATGTCGGGGTCAGAAATCACGGAGAAGATTCAAGCGCTGGAAGCAAGTAGCCCTGTTGACTACACGGCTGATTCCTGGCTGTTCGAGTCGAAAGACGATGCAGAGGCTTATTTTAAATCGAAAATAAATAGCCTTGACAGGCGAGGTGTTGAGAAAAAACCGTTCCAGGTTAATCGTCTTTGGGTGAGATGGGTGGAACTTATCGAAAGGTACGAAGGCGAGCATTTTGTTATACTAGACAAAGCCTACCCGTTGTCGTATGACGAAAGCAGTGGATATGTGTTGTAAGCGGGTATCCATGAGAAAAACAAAGAATACTCAGGAATAAGAAATTTCGGAAAAATAACTGATAGCGACCTAATACGTGTTGATCTCCCCTTGCTTGCATCGGGAGATTTTTTTATGAAAAAATATGCGCGAAGAAAGCGAGGTTGCGAAATGAGAAAAAGAGAAAGAAAACTGACCGTTCGCTTATCTGAAAGCGAGTGGATCTTCATTGACTCTGAAGTCGCAAAGTCAAGCCTAAGAAAAGAAGCCTTTGTCAGGGCGCGTATACTTCGCAAACCTATCCCGTTACAAAAGCATCCGGATATAAGCCTTTTAATAGCTGAACTGAATCGGATCGGGAACAACGTCAACCAGTTGGCCAAGAACTCGAACATGGGCAAGCCAGTTCCCAAAAAAGAACTACTGCTCGCAAAAGAAGCGTTTGAAAAAATGGAGTGGTCTGTGTTGGAGGTGATGAAAGGTGGCACAGACAAAGATCTGGGCAAAAAAGTCTGACATCGGCGAATCCGTTAGGTATGTACTAAACCCAGAAAAAATAAAAACCAAAATTCAGAAACTATACTCTGATGAGATCACTTACATAACGGATAAGCACATTGCGGACGGAGAAATTGAATCAGTTTTCTTAACAGCTGCATGGAACTGTACAGAAACAAATGCGGCGGAGAAGATGATGCTGACCAAGGAACTTTGGAATCATGGAGACGATGGAAAGAATGATCGGATTCTCGTTTACCATATGGATCAGTCTTTTAAGCCGGGTGAGGTCACTCCGGAACTTGCGTATCAAATTGGGTGCGCCTTTGTCGACAAAGTGTTTGCCGAACGGTATGAAGTAATCATGGGGACACACGTCGATAAGGCGCATATCCATAATCACTTCCTGATAAATGCCGTGTCATACGTCGATGGGAAAAGGTTGAGGAGCGAATCCACAGGGATCCGTTCCTTTTACTTTGCCCAAATACGAAAGATATCCGACGAGTTGTGCAGAGAAAATAATCTGTCTGTGATCGGAGAGACAACCCCCAGAAAATTCTATCGCGACAGGACGGGTCACTACACAACGTGGAATGAGTTTGATAAGAAGAAGGAAGCCACGAAGAGGGATCGTATCCGTGAGGACTTTGATAGCCTATTACCTCTTTCGATATCCTTTCCTGATTTTCTTTCTCAGCTCAAGAGAATGGGCTACTCCATCAAAGTCGGAAACGTGAAGCATATGGCCGTGAAGAAGAATCGTACAGACCGATATGTTCGTGTAAGAAGTCTAGGCTTCGGGTATGACGAAGAGACACTTCGAGATCGCATTGAGCATCCGGAACTGTATGACAGGATTCCGTCTCACATCGATGGGCAGTCCTTCTGGACCAATCGCATTCCGGCTACAAGTTATCGGTATACCAAAACCGGACACATGTCGTTTCGAGATATGCGCAAATCCGGACTGGTTCGTACATATTATCAGTACTTATATCTTCTTGGGCGAAGACCAACAGATGTGCGATCGTTCCGTAAATATGATCAGTTACGTCAATACAGGAAAATCTCGAATCATTTCAAGTATTTGCTTAGTAATAACATTCAGAGCAGATCTCAGCTAGATGCACGACTTGAGGATTTACACGGAAAGATGCGCGGTGCTATGTTTCAGCGGAACGCCCTATATCGAGAACTCAACAATCCTGAAAATCAATCTCCTGAGGATCAGAAGTACTTTAGTGAAAGAAAGGAGGACGCCAATCGCTGTGTGAAGGTACTACGGCGCGAAATTAGTATCTGTAATGAAATCGGAGGCTATGAAGAGAAAGTTCCGGAGAAGATTCAGAAGTTTCAAAACCAAAAGAAAGCAACGGAAGCAAAGGATAAGAAAGAGAGGAACAAACAATTATGATGGAGCACGATGCAGTAACACAGACGATGTACATAGCGGCTCTTGGTACGGAATATACATTCAAGGCAGCTGGGGCAAGCGCAAAAATCATTATGTCGCTGATTGAGAAAATTGCGGAGAAGGCGAGGCTCACGACAGCGGATAAGAAGCTACTGCGACTTGCGTCTGATGATGTCGCAACAGCTGTAACAATCAAGAACACTGATCTGAAGAGTTTCAAAACATACGCGAAGGACTTTGGCCTCACGTATGTAGTGGTCGGGAATAAGCACCAAGTAGAAACAGGGCTTCTCGATGTGATTGTACGCCAGGATCAACTTGCCAGAGTCAATGAGTTCTTGAACCGGATTGGTTACGGGAAGGTAGTTGAAGACACATCAAAAAAAGACTCCCCGTCGATGTACGAATCGACCGAGCCGACGCGCGAGTCAGGCGACTCGATGGGGATTGATCCTTCTACTATGTCGCCGGAAATGTTTGAGCGGTATCTTCTGTATCAACGAACTAAAGATAATCCGGTCTCACAAAAATTTGTTGAGGGAGATCTGACCAGCGGCGAAAAAGATTACAAGACACCTGATCTTTCTACTATGCCGGAAAGACTTGAGCCGCCGGATTTGGATCGAATTGATCGTGAACTTATGCAATCTCAAGCTAATCTAGGTGTCGTTGAGAAGAAAGAAAGCTACATCGACACGATTATCGATAAGGCAGAAGGTACAGCTTTTGAACAGAACGCGGAGCGAATCGATAAGGCTGTCGAGAAGGTATCTGCTGTAGTTGAAAAGATTGAAACGGTAATCGAAGCGAAGTAGGAGGTGAACGATGTTACCCAATCCGAAGTACCATAAACACCTTGCGATGAATCGCAGAGACTACGAAACGATGATGATAGGACTAGGTCGAAGAATGGAAGACCCTAAAGCTCCTCCAGAAGACCGTTCGGTATGTACTTTTCTTCTTCTGAGACTTGATGCACTCCCGTATGAAATGGAGAGGAAACTCTTTAACAGATTTCGTGAGGAGTATAAGTACATCAGCTTCTCGTACAAGGAATGGATCACAACACTGAATGCTCTCATTGACTGGAAGCATAGTTTTGTAGTTTCGAATAATCGACCGGCACAATTGCGAGTGGGATACATCATGGAGAAAATAATCGGAGGAAAGTGGAAGAAGTATCGAGAGAACGAGAATTGGGAGAAGCCGCCGGTGAAGGCTTACACGAAGCCGGCGGATCCCGAACTGATGAGGTGATGATATGATTCCAACAAACGTTGGCAGGAGCAAGATGGAGTATGCAATCTATCTTGTTTTTTTATTGCCAATTTGGTGGTTCGGCATAATCCTTGCGCAAGAGTATTTCCGGCCAATCGATTGGACGGTTTACCTCGATAACGTTAAGGCGGCGATGACGACACCATTCGTTCTGCACTGGACGAAAGATACATGGACGGTCTTAGGCGTTCTTACCTTAGTTTATGTTGTGGTCGTTTTCTCGCTTCTGGACGAACCCAATCGGTTTCGCCGTGGGATCGAGCATGGATCCGCACGCTGGGCTACTCCATCCGAATTGAACAAAGTTTTCATGGACAAAAAGGATGTGCACAACAACTTGATCATCTCGGACAATGTTCGCATCGGACTGGATGTATATCGCCATAACAGCAACTTGCACTTGCTAGTGATTGGTGGATCCGGCGCCGGTAAATCTCGTTACGTGCTCCAACCGAATTGTTTGGAATGTAACTGCAATTATTTCATTACCGATCCGTCCGGAGAGACACTTCGAGCACTTGGAGGATTCTTTGTCCGGATGGGGTATGAGGTCAGAGTTCTCAATCTCGTTGACATGTCCGCTTCCGACAGTTTCAACCCGTTTCCGTATTTTAGAGAAGAAGAAGATGTCCTGATCCTCGTCGATTCGTTTATGAAAAACACCACCGATGCAAAGACGATGAACACGGATCCTTTCTGGGAGAAAGCTGAACGGTTTCTTCTAGCGGCCATCTGTTTCTTTTTGCGCGAAGAATGTCCCCCTGAAGATCAGAATTTTGGATCTGTGATGAAGCTCGTGAATGCCGCGAAGATTAAGGAGGAACAGGAAGATTATGTTTCCGCTCTCGATGTTTTGTTTGGAGACCTGAAGCGTAAGAATAAGGATTCTGTTGGTGTCTATCTTTACATGAATTACAAAATCGCCGCAGGAAAGACGGCAAAGAGTATTTTGATCCAAGTTGCGGTTCGCCTTACGATGTTTGCTATCCCGAAGTTACGGAACATTACAAACCGTGATGACTTCCATCTCGGAGATCTCGCGACAAAGAAGGTAGCAGTGTTCTGCGTCATTCCCGATATGCACACTTCCTTTAACGCTCTTGTGGGCATGATGTACAGTACCGCCTTCAGTCATTTGTCGCACATAGCCGACAACGAATATCACGGCATGCTACCGCGGCACGTGCGTTTCATGATGGATGAGTTCCGTAACGTCAAAGTCCCGGATGATTTCTTAACTATCCTGCCCTCGGTTCGAAAGCGGAACATATCCATGTCCATCTTCATTCAGAACATGGCTCAGCTTCGAGCCTTGTTTAAGGATGAATGGGAAAGCATCACGGGTAACTGCGACACACTCATTTACTTAGGAGGTAACGAAGACTCTACGCTGGAAATGATCTCAAAGCGGTTAGGCAATGAAACCATCGACAAGAAGACATACGGCATTTCACGAGGAGGCCATGGAGGTTCGAACGAGAACCGAGACACGATGAGCCATTCATTACTTGCGCCAAACGAAGTCGGAAAGCTTGATCGAAAGTATTGCATCGTTTTCATGAAATCTCAAAACCCGCTCTGTGACAGAAAATATGATCTGAAGAAACACAAGAATTACCGATATACCGCGCATGCCACAAAAAGAATGTATGCGCATACGCCGCTTATAGAAATACCGGATTTCAGTGCTCTTCAAAGCCCCATTGATTATTCAAATATTCAAGACTTCTATGTCTATGAATAAATTTAAGGAGGAAATATTTATGAGAAAGAACACGATCACCCAGCTCACAACGAAGGTCTATCTCACGATTTCAAGTTCGGTTATGCTCCTTGCTACTTCCTCAGGAATCGTCCTTGCCGATACGGATTCAACATCCGTCACCGGTCCGCTTGATCGACTTACCAACCTGCTTTATGACATTGTAGCCGGCATCGGTGTTATTGCCCTGATCTTCGGCATCCTTCAGCTCGCACTTGCTTTCAAATCACACGATCCTCAGCAAAAGACAGCGGCGGCAATTGGCATTGTCGGCGGTATCGTCCTTATTGCAATCCGCGGGATTGTTGCCCTTATACGTGGCTACTGAGATGTTCCTGAAGTGTCATCGAAGGAGGTGAGGATATTTCATGGACTTGATGGACTCTCTATTTAAGACCGCTCTTGACACGTGGAACTGGTGCATCCAGTTTGCTATCGGGTGGCTTCGGTCAAATCCGGAAACACTATATGATGGTCAAATGTGGTCTGTGGCCGAGACGTTACACAGCGTGTTACTTCCGGTCGCATACTCCCTCCTGGTCGTGTGGTTTCTTTGGGGCTTGGTATCTTCTGTATCAAGCCTCAAAGAGCTTCGAAACCTAGAGCATGTTGCCGGAAATCTACTGCGACTTGCGATTGCAAAGACACTTGTAGAAGCAAGCCTTGATATCACGCTCATGATCATCGGAGCCGTGCAGGGTATAGTCGATGCGTTAGGCGGTTCCGCCTATGGCAGTCCGGATATTATTACTGCTGCGGATGCA
>Ga0209373_10005161_pt1 | contig 10820 bp, 9 predicted proteins | sample Higcelweek5metaG_FD_187173 | JGI IMG/M metagenome (GOLD analysis project Ga0209373, IMG submission 187173) | Freshwater pond sediment microbial communities from the University of Edinburgh, under environmental carbon perturbations - High... | ecosystem: Environmental > Aquatic > Freshwater >... | reverse complement strand
GCCCTTAATCCTGATCGCGATTCGGCTCCTTTTATCAAACGGTATGAAAAAGAACTCGCCCCCATTCCCGCTGCCCGAATAGCCTTTCACGATCCCGCAGCTATTCTCTGCCAGACTGATGGAAACAAGATGGGGGTTATCGGCATTACCGTCCTTAAAGGTCTTCGCGTAAAACTCGTCAAAGGTACAGCTTATCGAAACCTTCCCGACGAGAACGACCTGCCCCTTGCCAGGAAGGGGCAATTGCCCCTCCGCATGGAGGCCCAAATAAATGAAGCAGAACGCAAGAAAACCTGTGAACTTTTTATTTGCCTGCATTTTCCAGCTCCTTAATGCGGTTCTCTACGACGGGTCTCCACGCACTGTGTGTCAGGCTTGTTAAAATCCATCGAAGAGCACATAGCTCGTTATACGTCTCAGGCTTGAAATAGGGTTGAAAATACAAGGTATTGTTTTTTATTTCTGAAAAACGCAGGGCACCGGCATAATATAACCCTGGTTTGTCGGGAACGCGGAAATCGAGGGCAGATTTTCCCGTGAGCCCAAGAAAATACGTTATCCATACGTTGTCAGGGGTGCCATATTCAAAACTCGTCAATTTGAGATAACTGCCCGGCTCAACATTGTCGAAACGGTAGACACCCTTTGAACTCTCGTAATACGCTGGCTCAAACGCGGGATCAATCTGCGTAAAACGAACTGTACCAAAAATAATTCCGAATACAAACACCGAGTTTTCAGGAGTTCCGTGGCGTTTCTTTTCTTTCGTCTCGGCCCCGAGATCAAGCGAGATGGTTGCCACGATCAGTAAGGCGAAAAGCAGAGATACGATTCTCCTCATTACCAATGCTCCTACGCGCTATTCAGTACTCCGCAAGATCGTTGAGCGGGACGCGCCGTAACGGTATCTCGGCGTCAAAATGCTTGTTGACGGCAATCTGCGCCGCATCGAATTCGTCGACCGAATCAACGGACTTTACGTCAAATGTTTTGCTATCGACGTTATAGACAAAGGAGCCGATATAGAAAAACTGTCCTTCAAGAGGAAGAGTGAATTCCTTCCAGAACGGGAGCATTAAATACGCTTCTTCGATATTAAAGAGCATATAATTAAAGCCCTTAATCCTGATCGCGATCCGACTTCCTTTATCATACGGAATAAAAAAGAACTCGCCGCCATTCGCGCCCCGCACACTCCCCTTCGAGATCCCGCAACTATTTTTAGCGGGAATAATTGAAATGAAATCGGGGGCATCAGCATTACCACCCTTAAAAGTCTTCGCGTAGAAGTCATCAATCGAGCAGCTCAACGAGACCTTTCCCACGAGAACAACCTGGCCATTCGTCGGCATCGGTATTTTCGCTTCCGCATGCACTCCAATATAGAAAAACGAAAGAACGAGGAAAAGCGCAATTTTTTTATTTACCTTCACTTTCGAGCTCCTTGATTCGGTTCTCGATGGTGGGCTTCCACACATCATTATTCAGGGCTGGCAGAACCCACTTTAGCACCTTTAACTCGGTGAATTTGAACTTCGGGTCTCCCGGCTTGAAAACCAACCCACTATTTTTCCTTTCCGAAAAATCCATGAAACCGACAAAATACAGACCGGGTTCTGTCGGGACGCGAACATCAAGGGTTGATTTTCCCTGAAGCCCGGTATAATACGTTGTGATCACATTCATGCCGTTATGTTGGAACATCGTAACTTTGAGATAGCTTCCCGGCTCAACGTTGTCAAAGAAATATAGGTTCGCATTGTGCTCATAATATGCAGGTTGAAATTCGGGGTCGAACTGCGTAAACCGAATCTCGTAGCCATCATAAATAGCTCCGAACACAAATACCGAGTCCTCGGGAGTCCCTACGCGCTTCGTTTTTTTTTCTTGGGCCTCGAGTGCGAGCGGTATGGTTGCCGCAATCAACAGAGCGAAAAGCAGAGCCACGATTCTCTTCATTACCGATTCTCCTTATTTAAATCCATCTATTACGTTTTCTTCGTTTGCTTGCCGGTCTTACCTTTTTGATCGTCGTCGGACTCCTTGACAACCGGGACCTTCGTAAAGGAATCGATTCGCCAGAGACCATGTTCAAGTATCCATCTTGACGTATACTCCGCTCCGCTCACGGAGAAGTCGCATTTCCACGACCCATCCTCCTGAAGCACGGGCGTTCCGGGGGTCAGCGGAAATGTTTCCAATCTTCCAAAGATGTCTTTCTGCAACTTCCAGGCGATGGCATATCGCATCCCCTCAATGGGGGATTCGTGAACGAACATGTTGATAACGTAATCCCGCACCGGACCCGGCGCAGTGGAGAGCGCTTCCTTGAACGCCGCACCACCGGTAGCCGAAACGTTCGTGTTCGAAACATACCGCGCGATCTTTATATACGGCTCCTTATCCGTGAAGGCCTTACCGGAAAAGGACGCGCAGCGTGACTCGAACGCGGCGCGGGAATCATCGCCTTTCGGCGGCTTCGCGAGGGCATTCGCAAGAAATTTTCGTACAGTCATGGCAGGGATGGAATAATTCGCGGCCTGACGATAAACCGACTGCCAGGTATTGATGCCAACAACCTGATACCCTCCGACCGAAGCCTTTGAGGAAACAAGGAGCGGCCCGCCGGAATTTCCAGGATCTACCGGAGCCGAATGCTGATATAAAATGGACAATTCAGGATCGATAAGCTCGGCTAAACGGGTTGAAGAATTGGTTATCGTGCCTTTCCCCAACTGCCAGAGCGGTTTACCGTCAGTACCGGGAAAGCCCGCGGACCAAACATCCATGCCATCTTCGACGACGCCGGGATAAAACGAAAGACCCTTGCTGAAGGGTCTCTTTCCGTCGGCGAAGGAGAGCAGCGCAAGATCGAGCGATTCATCAACGCCTCGAACGGTTAATCCCTCATACTTCGTTATCGTACCATCGGAATTCTCGAATTCGAGCGTTGCCGTCTTCGCCTGTGAAATCACGTGCTCGTTAGTCAAGATGTAGTTCGTTCCATCAGGCGCGACATACACATATCCCGATCCGAATACGCCTTTCAGGTAACCATCGATCCATTCAGAATAGCTGAGATACCCATCGACCCGCATCGACCTGCTGAGGTCTTCAAGAAACGAGATGGTTGATTCATGGTAATTTACGCGAACGATTCCGACATACGAGCGAAGTTGCGAAAACGCGGGAAAGGTAACCGAAGCGATCAAGAAAGAAACGAGAAAAAAATGCCGAATTTTCATTTTTTGCCTTTTTATGGAGATTACTGATATTTGGAATGCTTATTCTATTTGATGATTATACCATAGGTTACAACAAAAAAAAAAGGCCGCATACGGTTTTTTCCATACACGGCCTCTCGCCTATACGTCTTTCTGTATCGTCTCAGATTTCCGCGTCAGAATTCCCTTAGCCCCTTCGCGAACCGCGCAACGGTCCCGGCTTGGAGGTAGAAGGGGTACGGAGACTCGCTCGAGACGCAAAGGTACTTCGTGTCCCCTTCCTTGCGCACGATTGAAAGCGTCATTGCCTTACCCGATGCGGTAATCGTGAGCGTGCCGAGATTCTGAGAGGGAATAGCGCTTACCTCAGGAGCGAAGGAATCGGCGCGGAGATTGACGATCGAATCGACCCAGGCGTCTACCCTCGTCGCGTCAAGCTTCTCATTCGCGCTCGCACCCGACCCGGGAACGGCGATCTCTTGCCAAGTCGCGCCCTCGCCCGATTTCTCGATCGAGAACGGAATACGCCGCGTGATTGATCCCGCGATATCGCGCGGACTGCGCGAGAAATCCGAATCGACGCGCGTCACGCTTTCGCCTTTGACGTTCCATACGGTTCGATCGCGAAGCGATTCGACCGTCTTGTCGAATTCGCTCCGCAACTTTCCAGCGACGAGCAGAACGTCCTTTTCTCCGTCAACATACGCATACGATTGATTCGAGGCGCTCGAGGCTTTCCCTGCGCAAAGGGTGCGAAGAACCTTCCCGCCCTTCGACACGGCAATGACGAGCCGTGATGCCTCGTCAAGCCCGTACCGATCAAAATCACCCGAAGCCGAAACGACCTCGAGAACTTTAATAGTCGAAAACGCCTTGAGCATCGCGTCGACCTTCGCCTGGTCGGCGGGATATTTTTTCTCGCCAATAAACCAGCGCTCGCCTTCCTTCGCGAGCGTAAGCGACTCGCCTTCGACCCGAGCGATCGAAATTGAATCGGGCTCATCGGCGAGCTTAAGTTCCTTGATGGAGCCCGAGCGGGAAAAGACGAGCTGCGCCGCGTATACGCACGCGAGAACGGCGATCGCCGCAAGCAAGAGTATCTTTCGCGTTTTCATCCGTTATGCCTCCCCCGTTTTCTTCGCGCCTGCAGCGTACCGCTCAACGATGCGCTTTCGCCTGACCTCTCGCAGCCGCCACGCGAGCAAGCCCAAAAGCACGACGATGACAGGAAGCCCGTAAAGGTTCACCGCACGCGCAGCGGTCCTGACCGACTTCGTCGTCCTGTCAAGCTGATTAAGCGCAAGACCCTTAGTCCGCATCTCGATCAACCCGCCGTTATCCGCGAGATAGTCGATCGCGTTTCGGACGAAGATCGCGACCGGCTCGCGACCTTCCCGGTCGATCACTGCCGGCCCCGTGATTTCCGACGTCCCTATCACGATAACGCGAGATGGAAGAAGACTCTTCGCGAGGTGATCCTTCGCGCTTAAAGCCGTAGGGCCAGTCACCTTCCCATCCATCAGTGAGACCATTGGGGGCGTCGCGCCAAAGGCGCTTTCAAACCTGCCCTCTGCGAGAACCGCGAGATTCCGCGCGGCCATCTTGTCAGGACCAGGCGCTTCCATCGCGTACGGAGCAAGGTTGATGTTATCCGCCATAAGCCAACTTTCGCCTGAGCTCGTCGCAAGCGAAACTACCGTGCGATCGGCGCTCGAGGCAGAAGTTTCGATTTCAAGCGCCGAGGCTTGCAGGAAGATGACGTCTGCAAGATCGCGCGACACGGGATTTTTCCGGTTGAGCGATTCCTTCGCGAGGCGAGGAACGTAATAAAGAGGGACCTCGGGAGAGCCTTGCCGGCGCGAAACGTAGCACTCCTTGTCGAGCACGTAGTTCTTCCCGGGGATTATGCCGTATGCCTTGACGATTCCCTCGAGACCGGTATCGATCGGGCGATACGACGGCTGGGCTCCGTAATACGCCATCGATCCCTCTGCCCTGATTTCCTCGAACGGGTCGAGAAGGAGAAAAAGGTTTCCGCCGCGAAGGACGAATTGGTCGATTTTGTAAAGCTCGGCCTCGGTAAACGCGGACCGTGGCCCGTTGATTACGAGGGTCGTAATGTCCGCTGGAATCAATTCCTTCGTGGTATTGACCTCGCGGAACTCATACGTGTCCGCGACGATGGACGCGAGCCTCGCTGCTCCCTCACGGTCGTCATTCAGGACCTTTTCGCCATGGCCGACAACGTAGCCAATCGAAGGCGAGTTCGCCATGAGGCCCTGAAGATTCGCTTCAAGGGTGTCGCGAAGCGTGTCGAGGCCAGCTATCCCGTAGCCGCCGAAAAGGGTTTGCGAAAGCGCTAACGGCACGGTCCTGAACCGGTCGCCGTATTCGAGCACGACGCCGAGAACGCCCGACCCGTCTGGTTTCGCGGAAACGTTAGTCGAGGCTGAACCTGAAGCGGGCTTCGTCGACCAGGAAACGACCTGAAGCCCGTATTTCGCCGCGAGCGCTTCCGTGTCGGCGCCCGGCGCGGGGTCAACGCGCGAATACTCGATGCGGTTGAGGTTCTTCCGATTCAGCTCGGCGGTAGCGTCGCTGAGAACGCGATCAAGGTCGCGAAAGCCGCCGATGCCGAGCGGTGCGAAGGATGATGACGCATAAAGCGTAACCTTCACCTTGCCCGACAATCCCGCGAGCGTGTTCGTGCGCGCGATCATCTTCCCGATCGTCGTGGTCAGGCGGTACTCAAGGCCGTCGGTCATCGCGACGTTTTCGATCACTTCGATGCTGTCGCTGTAAATAAGCGCGAGTCCCATGTATGCGTTCTTGACGCCAACCTCGTTATCCTTGACTTCCTGTACCTGCGCCATGGGGATGCCGTACGAGCGAGCAAGCTCCTGATTGTCTGCCTTATCCATGTCGAAGGATTCATAGCTGAACTTGCGGCCCGCAACACCCTTATACTCGACGAGAAGATCCTCGAGGTATCGGCCCGCGCTGTTGTACGGGGCGGGAAGGTTATCGGAAAAGAAAACCTTTACGGCGAGCGGGGCCTCGAGCGTGCGCATCACCTCGCGGCTCGCCGGAGAGAGCGAATAGGAATGCTTCGCCGTAAGGTCGAGCCTGACGAACGAGTTAACGCTCACCAGGTTAAGGAGCGCAAGCGCGACGATAAAAAGGATAAGATCGCTTCTCGGCCCGCGGATCCACGCGATGATTTTTTTGAGGACGTTCATTTCGGCGACCTCCTTCCGTCAACCGCGCGCACCGTAAGCGCGAGAAAGAGCGCGGTGATCGACGCGAAGTACACGATGTCGCGGGAATCGAGAATGCCTCGAGAGACTGAATCGAAATGGTTACCGGCCGAAAGGTATTCAAGCGGCGCGACGATGGCTGCAGGGAAGATGACCAGAAAACGATCGATCATTGCAAGGAAGATCGAAACGGTAAACGCCGCGAAGAATGCGATGATCTGGTTATTCGTCAGGGCCGAAGCAAAAAGACCGATCGACGTAAACGCGGCCGCGAGAAAAATCGCGCCAAGATAGCCGCCCGCGATTGGACCCCATTCGATCTCGCCGAGAAGCGCCGCGGTGACGGCGTATGCGAGCGTCGGGACAAGGATACTCGCCGAGGAAACAAGTCCCGCAATATATTTGCCGATAGTCGCGTCGAAACCAGAGACCGGCATGGTCATCAGCGTTTCGACGCTGCCGCTACGCGTTTCCTCCGAGAAAAGGCGCATCGTAATCGCCGGGATAAAGAACGCGAAAAGCACGGGAAGGATCGCGAAGAAACCGCGAAGTTCCGCGCGGTCCACGAGAAAGAACGTGGAGAAAAAAAGGAAGCCGGAAAAAATTAGAAAGACGCACGCGACTATATACGCGACGGGGCTCGAGAACCAGGAGGCAAGCTCGCGCTTCGCTATCGCTATCCGGATATTCTGCTTGCCTTTCATGATTCGCCTCCCCCCGCCGTGAGCGTACTGAACACTTCCTCGAGGCTATTGCGCTCCATGACCATTTCGCGCAGCGACCATCCGCTGGCCTTCACGAGATCAAACACTGCCGAACGGACGTCGGCATCTCCCTGAACCGAAAGGATCGCGGCGGTCAGGCCCTGCTCGCCCGACGTTGCCGCGACGGCCGCGACGCCCGAGATCGCCTTCGCCCCGTTCCTGAACTCGTCGAAAGAGGCTCCCGCCACCTGCACGCGCAATGACGCGCGATTGCCGAACCGCTCGCGAAGCTCGCCGGTCGGGCTGTCGGCGACGATCTTACCCGACGATATGATAATGACGCGGTCGCAAAGCATCTCGACCTCGCTGAGGATATGCGTGGAAATGATTACCGTACGCGTTTTACCGATCTCCTTGATGAGACGTCGCACCTCGATGATCTGGTTCGGGTCAAGGCCGGAGGTCGGTTCGTCCAGGATAAGGATCTCGGGATCGTGGATGAGCGCATGCGCGAGCCCGACGCGCTGTCGATAGCCGCGCGAAAGCTCGCCGACATTTTTATGCATGACTTCCGTTATGCCGCACGTCGCCGCGAGCGCGTCAATCTTCGCGCCTTTGGCGCAACCCTGGATCTCCGCGACGAACGAAAGATAGTCCGCAACGATCATGTCGCTATATAAAGGCGCCGACTCGGGCATGTACCCGATTTTTCTCTTGGCAGCTTCGCGATCCTCGCCGAGCTCTCTGCCGTCGATTTTGATGGTACCGGACGACGGATACAAAAATCCGGTGATCATCCGCATAGTGGTTGTTTTCCCGGCGCCGTTCGGCCCGAGGAGACCGACGATCTCGCCTTTCTCAACGGAAAAGCTGATACCGTCGACCGCCCGGAGGGAACCGAAGTCGCGGGAAACCCGTTCAACCTCAATCATATAACCTCCCTATATTAAAGTTCGTTATAAAATTCACGGGATATCCGCATGGTTACAAAGCGATATTTCGCTCCGCACGGTATTTCGCTCCGCTATTCGTAATACCGGGCGCGGCTTGTCGGTGTCTCGTAGACGTCGACCGCCCAAACGGGCGCGTCCGGGAGGCGTTTTCTCAGCTCACCGAAGATATACCGCGCAATGCGTTCGGCGCTCGGATTATTCCGAAAATCGGGATTGTCGTTCAGGTTTGAATGGTCGAGCGCGGCGCATACATCGCGGAGGGCGCCCTTGAGAATGCCAAAATCGATGAGCATCCCGCCTTCGTCAAGGACGTCACCCCGGGCATGCGCGAGAACCCGGTAATTGTGACCGTGGAGGCGTTCGCATTTTCCGTGAAAATCCGCCAAAAAATGGGCGGCGGCGAACTCTGCTTCTACTCTGGTTTCATACATGGGAAAAGAATAGCCCAAACCATCTTGCATACTCAAGACGGCATTGATACAATCTCTTCCATAATGACCAGCAAACCTCTTTCGCGGTTTCTCGCCGCAATTCCCGTCATCGAAAAGACCGGCACCGCCGACCCCGAAATCATCGATCTCGTATACGATTCGCGCCTGGTAACGCCCGGCGCCCTTTTCTTCGCCCTGAGCGGAATCCACGCCGACGGCTCGAAGTTCATCCCCCAGGCAATCTCGAACGGCGCCCGCGCCGTCGTGCACGAAGCCCCCCTCGCCTCCTACGACCCTTCCGTCGTATACCTCCGGGTTGAGAATTCCCGCTTCGCGATGTCACCGACGGCCGCGGCCTTTTACGACTATCCCTCGAAGGATCTCGTCGTCATCGGCGTCACCGGCACCGAGGGAAAAAGCACGACCGTCTCGCTCGTCTTCCAGCTTCTCCGCCTGTGCGGCAAGAAGGCCGGTTTCATCTCGACCGTCGACTACTGCGTCGCCGACGAGGTCATGCCGAACCCCGAACACCAGACCACGCCCGAGGCGGTAACGATTCATAAAAAACTCGCCTCGATGCGCGACAACGGGCTCGAGTACGCGGTCGTCGAATCCTCGTCGCACGGACTTTCGACGCGGACCAATCGCCTCGGCGACGTCCTTTTCGACGTCGGCATCATGACGAACGTGACACACGAACACCTTGAATTCCACGGGACGCACGAGCAATACAAGAGCGACAAGGCCAATCTCTTCCGCGCCCTCGACCGGAACGACCACGTCAAGCGCGGCAGCGCGGTACCCTCGTTCGGCGTAGTCAACGAGGAAGATCCCGCGTCGGTATATTTCAAGGGCGCGACGGAAAGGCCCGTATACTGCTACTCGACGTGGGCCGATGTCCGCAAGGGGCTTTCGGCGTCCGCGATTACTGCCGACTCAACCGGCGTAAGCTTTACCTTGACCGACTCAGGCGACGTCCGGTACCCCGTACGCATCAACCTTCCCGGCGCGTTTAACGTCTACAACACCCTTGCGACCGTAATCACCGTCTCGCGCCTCATCGAAAAGCCGGTCGCCGACCTCGTTCCGCTCCTCGCCGAGCTCAAGCCCGTCAAGGGCCGCATGACCGTGATCGACGAGGGACAGCCCTTCGAGGTGCTCGTCGACTACGCGCATACCCCCTCGTCCTTCCAGGCAATCTTCCCCTCGCTCCGCAAGCGGATTACCGGAAAGATCATCAGCGTCTTCGGCTCGGGCGGAGAGCGAGACACGATGAAGCGACCCGAGCAGGGCCGCATCGCGGGCGACTATTCCGACGTCGTCATCCTCGCGGACGAGGACCCGCGCGGCGAGGACCCCGTCGAGCTTCTCGAGATGATCGCCGCGGGCTGTCCCGAAAAGAAACGCAATGAGGCGCTCATGATCATCCCGGATCGGCCGACCGCGATCCGCAAGGCATTCTCGCTCGCGACGAAGGGAGACCTTGTCCTCCTTCTCGGGAAGGGCCACGAAAACTCAATCATCTACAAAGATCATACCATGCCCTACGACGAGATTCGCGAGGCGCGCAAAGCGCTCGCCGAGTCCGGGTGGACAAAAATCGGAGGGGACAAATGAACATCGCAATACTCTACGGCGGTAAGTCAGGGGAGCACGAGGTTTCGCTCGTGTCCGCATCCTCGATCGCGCGCAATATCCCGGAAAGTGGCAACGCCATACGCCTCATCGGCATCACGAAAAATGGCGACTGGTATCTGCAGGATGAGTCGTTGCTTCGCGAGATTCGCGCGAACGCAAAAGCGACGCTCTCGATAACCGAAAAAGAGGATCGCCGCATTTCGATAGTCCCCGGTGGCGGGATCAAGGGCGCCTTCGTCACATCGTCGACCGGCGCGATCCCGGTTGACGTCGCATTCCCCGTGCTCCACGGCACCTTCGGCGAAGACGGCACGATTCAGGGCCTTTTCGAGATGGCCGAGGTCCCGTACGTCGGCGGTGGCGTCATGGCAAGTTCCGTCGCGATGGATAAAGAAAAGACGAAGGCACTCTGGCAGGCCGCAGGGCTTCCGGTCGTCCCGTATGTGTCGGTTCGCTTGGCCGAATGGTCTGACGAAACGACGAAGGACGCACTCGTGAAAAAGTCAGAAAAGGACCTTTCCTACCCGCTTTTCGTCAAGCCCGCCTGCGCCGGAAGTTCGGTCGGAGCGGCGAAGGCCTCGAACCGCGACGAGCTCGTGCGACGCGCGGACGA
>Ga0209373_10005160_pt1 | contig 10830 bp, 10 predicted proteins | sample Higcelweek5metaG_FD_187173 | JGI IMG/M metagenome (GOLD analysis project Ga0209373, IMG submission 187173) | Freshwater pond sediment microbial communities from the University of Edinburgh, under environmental carbon perturbations - High... | ecosystem: Environmental > Aquatic > Freshwater >... | reverse complement strand
GTTTTTATGGCGATCATGCGTACACTTTTGAAGTAGGTGAAGTGGCTCCAGAAACAAAAAAACTACTTCAAGTTACCAAAGAATCTTTATACGTTGGAATTCGAGAAACTAAAGTAGGTAATCGTGTAGAAGATATCGGACATGCAATTCAACAATACTGCGAAAGTCATGGTTATGGTGTGGTTCGTGAATTATGCGGACACGGTTTAGGTCGAAAAATGCACGAAGATCCAGAAGTTCCTAATTATGGGAAACGCGGTCGCGGAAAAAAATTAGTCAACGGAATGGTAATAGCAATCGAACCAATGATTAATATGGGAACCAAAAACATCAAACAACATAAAGACGGCTGGACAATCACAACTGCTGACGGAAAACCAAGTGCTCACTTTGAACACGATGTTGCTATTGTAAACGGAAAACCTGAATTGCTATCCACTTTTGCTTACATCTATGATGCTTTAGGAATTGTGAGTAACGAAGAAGATGGATTGAGACAAAAACCATTAATATTATAATATAACTCATTTAATGTATGAATTGTAAAACTTGTAATAATCCTTATGAAAATACCGCACAATATTGTTCAAATTGTGGCGCTAAAATAGTTGATGACAGACTTTCATTAAAAGGAACTTGGGAAGAATTTGTTGGACCATTTTTTAGTTGGGATAATAATTTTTGGAGAACTTTCTTTGGTTTGTTTAAAAATCCCAAAGATGTATTAGAAGCCTATATTTCTGGTGCCAGAAAAAAATATTTCCAACCTTTTTCCTATATAATTTTATATGCTACGATAGCGGTTTTTTTCTATAAATTTTTTCCAATGGAAATAATTATGGATTATTCAGAAGGATTTACAAAAGGCTATAATTCGACAAATCCCTCAAGTAATGTCCCTAAAATAGACATGAAAGGTTTCATGGAAGGATACATGGAAACATTAATGAATTATTACAACTTTTTCGTATTGTTATTAATCCCTATATATGCGCTGACTAGTTATATTATTTTCAATAAAAGAGGTCATAATTTCTTCGAACATTTGGTGTTTAATAGTTACTTACAAACAAACTTAGGTTTTATATCATTAGTATTACAAGTTATATTAGTAAATATGTTGGGAATGAGTTTTGGTACTTATTCTATGCTATTTTTGTTTTTATTCATACTTTTCACGCTTTATGCTTTTAAAGAATTATATAATCAAAACTTAAAACAAAGTATTGTCTCAGCAATAAAATATTTATTGCTTTTCTTCGGATTATATTTTGGGATAATCATCGCACTTACAATTCTATTTTTCATCATATACGCCATAACATAACTTTACTTTAATGAAAAAACTTTTTAAACTTATATTAAACACCATTCCTCGTCCGATATTGATTCGATTGAGTATTGTAGTGCGTCCTATTTTGGCTTTTTTATTAAAAGGAAGTCGATTTACAGATCCAATTGATGGAAAAAGTTTTCGTATGTTTTTACCTTATGGTTATGGAACACAACGAAATAATGTATTATCACCAAGTACGCTTTCATTAGAAAGACACCGTTTATTATGGTTGTATTTACAAAACGAAACGGATTTCTTTACTGCTCCAAAAAAAGTATTACACTTTGCACCAGAGCAAGAATTTTACAAACGTTTTAAAAAACAATCAAATTTAGATTATACAACTACCGATTTGTTTTCACCTTTAGCCGATGTAAAAGCAGATATTTGTAATTTACCGTTTGAAGATAACTCGTATGATATGATTTTGTGTAATCACGTTTTAGAACACATTCCGGATGATACAAAAGCCATGCAAGAATTATATCGTGTTTTAAAACCAGGTGGAATGGGAATCTTTCAAATTCCACAAGATTTATCAAGAGCCACCACTTTTGCAGATGATTCGATAACTGACCCAAAAGAAAGAGCTAAAATCTTCGGACAATATGATCACGTTAGAGTTTATGGTAGAGATTACTTTGACAAACTAAGAAGCATTGGTTTTAAAGTAGAAGAAGTAGATTACACCCAAACAATTGCTCCCGAATTAGTAGAAAAATATTGTTTAGCAAAAGGGGAAATTATTCCGGTTTGTTATAAATAAAAAAATCCCGCAATCATTACAATTGCGGGATTTTTATTTAATGACTATTTTTATTCTTCTGGCATTAGCATACCAATTACTTTATCTTTAGCTAAATATTTCTTAGCAACATCTTGAAGTTCTTTAACGGTCAAAGCATTCAATTTAGCTTCAAATTCAAATACTTCTTCAGGATTAACTCCATCTGTATATTGACGTTTTAAAACTGCCATCCAGTATCTGTTATCTTTCAAGCTTTCTTTGTACTCTAATCTTGACGCTTCTTTAAATTTATCCAAATCTTTTTGTTCTGGACCATTTGTAACCATTTTGTTTAATTCTCTTAATGCAGATTCTGTAAGTTTTTCAGCATTTTCAGGTCCACAAGGGAAAGAAATTGAGAAATTATAACTTCCATAAGGCACTTTATTCATACTTCCTCTTGCTCCTACTCCATATACACCACTTTCATTTTCTCTTAATTCTTCTACTAATTTAATTGTTAATACTTCACCTAATGCTTTGAAAGCAAATGCTTCTTTAGCATCGTATTTTGTATCGCCATAAATCATAATGTTCACGGTACTTTTTGGATCTTTTCCTTTGTTTACCACTTTTTTGTGTGAACCATTTAGCATTCTGTAGCCCAAATCTTTAGCACTTTCTTTAGTATTCTTGTCTGAAGGTAATGAAGCAATGTATTTCGCCGCAAAAGCTTCCAATTGAGCCTCATCAAAATTTCCAACAAAGTAGAAATTAAAATCAGCTGCATTTGCAAAACGCTCTTTGTATTTTTTATACGCTAATTCGTAATCTGCTTTATCAAAATCTTCTTCTTTTGGAAATCCTTTATATCTTGGATTTTCTTTGTTCAAATACGTATAAAATTCATTTGAAAAATATGTAGCAGGTTGCGACATCATATTCGACATAAAACCTTTTTGTTTTGAAATAAACCCAGCAAAAGCATCTTTATCTAAATTCAAATCAGTGAAATAAGCGTATGTCATTTGGAATAAATACTCTAAATCTTTTGGAGTAGAAGAACCATTTAATCCTTCATAAACTCCACCAACATAAGGATTTACTCTTGCGATTTTTCCAGTCATGAATTTATTGATATCGTTTTTAGACATTCCAGAAAAACCTGCTTCAGATAAACCACCCATTGCTAATGAAACTTTTGCCATTTCATCATTTGAAAATAAATTTGAACCTCCAAAACTTACCGCTTCAAACATTACTTGGTCGTTTTTAAAATCGGTTTTCTTGTAAACAACTGTTGCTCCGTTTGAAAGTTTCAAAGTTGTAGTTCCTAATTTAGCATTACTTTCTTTTGAAACTACGCTTCCTTCTTTAACCGAATTTCTCAATAAACTTTCAGAAACTTTTGTTTCCGTGTAAGCAGTTAATTCATTTTTATTTACGGTTAATGAATTTAAAACTTCTTGTTCTGTTGGTTTTACTAAACCATCTTTTTCTGGACCAGTTAAAATAACTACTCTATTATCTTCTTTCAAATATTTTGCAATTAAACCATTTGTTTCTTCAACAGAAATGGTTGGCAACATCTTTTTAAAGATATCAAACGTCCATTCGATACTTGGAATTGGTTCTTTTTCTAAGAAATGAGATTGGTATTCAGAAACAAAATTTTCTGATTCATTTTTTTCTCTTTCATTATATTGTCTTTCAATTTGCGATAAAAATTCTGCCTTAGCACGATCTAATTCAGATTGTGTAAAACCAAATTGCTTTACTCTTTCGTTCTCAGTAACTAAAACTTTTAAAGCTTCTAATTGCTTGTCCTGAGCTACCATTGCAAATGATTGAAATGCTTCTTTAGTTCTTGCCCATGTACCACCATGATACGTATATCCAAAATTAAAAGGTGGATTTGGACTGTTTTGTAACTCTTCTAATCTGTTATTTAACATCGTAGAAAAAAGTCCTTTGGCAAGATATTCTTTAAAATCACCAAGAGTTGTAATTTTCTTAGGTTCTGCATAATCTTTATACAATAATTGTACCTGAGCAAATGCTGCTTCTTTATCTGATTCTACAGCTACGAAAGTTTCTTTATGATTAGGAACATCATAAAATTTTCTTTCTTTTTGTTTCTTAGGATTTTTATATTTTCCAAAATGAGCGATAATTTTTTGCTCCATTTCAGCAACATCGATATCTCCAACAACAATAACAGCCATTAAATTTGGGCGATACCAATCTTTATAAAAACTCGTTAATTTATCATACGTGAAGTTTTCTAAAATTTCTTTTTGACCAATAGGAAGACGTTTTGCGTATAACGAATTGTACATCATTTTAGGCATAAAACGACCCATCATTCTTTTATCGGCACCTAAACCTAAGCGATATTCTTCTAAAACAACTCCTCTTTCTTTATCAATTTCTTCTGGAGTTAACGTCGTATTGAACGCCCAATCTTCTATGATTTGAAACCCTTTTTCTACTTTTTCTTTATCATCTGAAGGAATTGGTAAAAAGTAAACCGTTTCATCAAAACTTGTGTAGGCGTTCAAGTGTTGACCAAATTTAACTCCAATACTTTGAAGGTAATTTACCAATTCATTTTTTGGAAATCGTTTTGTTCCATTGAAACACATGTGCTCCATAAAATGTGCTAATCCTTGTTGCTCATCTGTTTCTTGAATAGAACCTGCATTAACAACTAAGCGTAAATCTACCTTATCTTCTGGTTTTGCATTTTTACGGATGTAATAAGTTAATCCGTTTGAAAGTTTACCGATTTTCACATTTGGATCAGTCGGAATGGGATCTTCTAGCTTAAAGTCCTGCGCAAAAAGAAACGCTGGAGCAAAAAGCAATAAAGAAATGGAAAATTGAAATTTCTTCATAAAATTTGATTTTGTTTGGATAAAATTATCTTTATAACTACAAAATCAAAAGTTTATTATACAAGTTTTAACAATTGTTTTCTTATTTGGAATTAGTCTACAATCAAAGAATTGAAATTATCTGTAGTAAATTGCTGCATTTTATTGTCTAAATCCGAGTAAAGAAGCATTACATGCAATTCTGGATGTTTTTGTAAGAACACCTTACTTTCCTCTAAACTCATTAACATAAAAGCAGTTGCATAACCATCAGAAATAGCCGAAGATTTAGATAAAACTGTAGCGCTTAATACATTGTTTTTTTGTGCCAATCCTGTTTTTGGATTAATGATGTGTACGAATTTATTCCCTGTAACTTCGTCAATCATTACTTTACGATAATTACCTGAAGTTGCCATTCCTAAGTTTTCTAAATTTACTTTGGCAATTAAAGTACGTTCTTCTGGTTTTTGCAATGGATCATCGATTCCTACTACCCAATTTTTATTTTCAATCGTGTTTTTTCCTAAGGCGAATAACTCACCTCCAATTTCTACAATGGCATTTTCAATTCCTTTCGATTTTAAATAATTTACGACCACATCAACCGAATAACCTTGTGCAATAGCATTAAAATCGATGAATGTTTGGTTGTATTTTTTCGAAATAGTTTTGTTTGAATTTAAAGAAATCTTATCAAAACCAACAAACTGCAACAAACTATCGATTTGTTTTTGAGACAGATTTTCTTGCTTTTTATTTGGACCAAAGCCATATGCATTTACCAAAACACCAATTGTTGGGTCAAACAAACCTTTCGTTTCTTTATAAATTTGATCCGAAAGTTGGAGCGTTTCTGTAAAAAAATCATCTACAACGACAGTTGAATCTCCTGAATTGATTTTAGAAATTTTAGAATCTGGTCGATACGTGGAAAGCGATAAATCAAAAGCTGTTAGCAACGAATCGATTTGATTTTTAGTCACTTTTTCTTCTGATGCAATATATTTTATAGAATAGGTACTTCCTTGCGCTTCGCCTTGAATGGTGTGAAAATCTGTAGTTTTATCACATGAAATAAATAAAACTGCAACAACTAGAACGCTATAAAATCTCTTTAATTCCTTCATAATTTAAAATATAATCTTGATTTTTTAAAACAGGCTTTTCGAAATCTTCTGCATTGGCAAAACCTACACCTGCATATAACACTTTAGCTTTTTTCCCTTTGGCGTGATTGATGAATGTTTCCATAAACAACACATCGTATTCGGCAGGATTATCTGGATACGTAACGGCTTGCACCATTACAAAATGCAAGGTATTTGTAGGTTTATCTACACAAACAAATTGAGGATGTTTTTTCAATTGGCTGTTAATGGCAATGAACTCAAATCCTTGTTTTTCGAGTTCTTTTCCCACGTGATTCATGGCCAAATGATGTAAGTCTTGTAGTGATAATGGTTCCATGATGCAAAGGTAGGGATTTCTTATTGAATGAATATAGAAACACCTTTATTCAGAATTTTTCTTAAAACAATATTAACTAATCAATTAAATACAAAATATATAGTGTTGCATAAAATACAAACACAATAAACAAACACCCTATAATAAAGGAATGTTTGTAATTTACACATTCGTTAATTGGTTTTTTAAATTTTTTAAAGATACAATACACAATACCTCCAACTATTTTAACATGTCCGTATGCCATCCTAGATCCAAAAAAAATTAAACATTAATTTAATATATTTACAAAAATAACAAAAAAACCGACTCATTTCTGAATCGGTTAAATTTTATAAACTATGTATTATTTGAAATTTTCAATAATTTTCATAATCTCTTCATCATTAATAAATTTTGGATCAATTACTAAAAACATAAAATAATTTTCTTTACTGATAGTAGAATTAATTAATTTTAATTTACCGTTTGACTTTATTTCTCCATTTTTAGTGATTTTAAAATCATAAACATCATCATTAATTTGAGATTTTTCAAATATAATTGTCTCTCTTTCTTTTTTTAGCTCTGTTTGATATTTCATTAGAATATTCTTACCATGGATATTTTTACCTATCAAAAATGAAACAGTCATACTATCATTATAAATTGTTTTAATTTCATTTTTTAAAAGATAGTTATAACCTGTAGGAGCAAAAAATTGAAAATCTGAAAATTTGAATATCGAATCATTATTAACTTTAACAAGTTCAGGAGAATATAATAAGTCTAAAGGTGTTATCGTATTATTTATTTTTTCTTTCTCTTTTTCTTCATTAAAAAAATACAACTTTACCAAAACAAATAAAAATATAAAAACAGTATATATAATTACTCTTCTACTATTAAACATAGTATTTGGCTTTTCTTTAGCCTTTTTTCTTATTTCAAAATATCTTTCATTTATATCTGATGGCATAGTTGTGTTATAATTAATGATTTCCAAAAATAAACAATTTCAAATTCAAACATAAAAAAAACCGACTCATTTCTGAATCGGTTTTGGTATTTAATATTTGGATTAACCTCCAAAGTCGTCAAATCTAATGTTTTCTGGATCTAAACCGAAGTCTTCACCCATTTTTTGAACTGCTTTGTTCATCATTGGTGGTCCACAGAAATACAATTCAATATCTTCTGGATTGTCATGTTTTGATAAATAATTATCAATTACCACATTGTGAATAAATCCTACGAATCCATCACCTTCTCCGTTGATTCCTTCTTTCACTTTCCAGTTATCTTCTGGTTGTGGTTCAGATAAAGCCAAATAGAATTTAAAGTTTGGAAAATCTTTCTCTAACGCTCTGAAATGGTCCGTGTAGAACAATTCACGTTTAGAACGACCTCCGTACCAATACGTAACTTTTCTTCCTGTTTTAACTGTACGGAATAAGTGGTACAAGTGTGAACGCATTGGCGCCATACCAGCTCCACCACCTACATACAACATTTCTGCTTCTGATTCGTTGATGAAGAATTCTCCGTAAGGTCCTGAAACTACAACTGGATCACCTGCTTTTCTTGAGAAAACGTATGAAGAAGCAATACCTGGGTTTACTTTCATCCAATCGTTTGTAGCTCTATCAAAAGGAGGTGTTGCAATACGAACGTTCAACATAATTTTTCTTCCTTCTGCTGGGTAAGAAGCCATAGAGTAAGCTCTTTCTACCAATTCGTCATTTTTCATAACTAATGGCCATAATTTGAACTTATCCCATTCCGCTTTAAATTTTTCTGGATCACCAGGATGTTCTTCTGGGTGCGCCATAATATCCATATCTGAGAATTTTACTTCACATTTAGGGATTTCAATTTGGATATATCCACCAGCTTCGTAGTGCATATCTTCTGGTAACTCAACGATAAATTCTTTAATGAAAGAAGCTACGTTGTAGTTAGAATATACTTTTGCTTCGAATTTTTTGATACCAAAAATTTCTTCTGGCACTTCAATTACCATGTCTTGCTTTACTTTAACTTGACATCCTAATCTCCATCCGTCTGCTAATTCTTTACGCGAAAAGTTAGGTATTTCTGTTGGTAATGGTTCACCACCACCTTCTAATACTTTACATTTACATTGTAAACAAGAACCTCCACCACCACAAGCTGATGGTAAGAAGATTTTACTATTTCCTAAAGTAGTTAAAAGCGTACTTCCTCCACCTACTTCGATTTCGTTTTCACCGTTAATTTTAATCTTTACTGCACCTGAGTTTACCAACTTTGATTTAGCGTATAATAGCATAAACACCATTAGTAAAATAAGCACTAAGAAAGCTAAAATTGAATATGTAATTAATTCTGTTATACTAAACATGAGTTCAATTTTTAATGTTATACTATTATTTAACTACTTGAGTTGAATCTACTTTTACAGAATCTACAGCTACTTGAACTGAATCAACTACAGGAGTTTCAACAACAGCTGGAGCTGGAGTTGTTACTTTTACTTCTGGTTTTTTGTTTAATGCATTAAGGTCAATTCCACCAAAACTCATAAATCCAATAGCCATTAAACCTGTTAAGATAAAAGTAATACCTAAACCTCTTAGCGGCGCTAATACGTTAGAATATTCCATTTTTTCACGAATAGCTGCCATTGCCACAATAGCAATTGTCCAACCAAATCCAGATGCAAATCCGAAAGTTACAACGTGTCCTAATGAAGAGTAAGTTCCACCATCAACTCTTTGTTGCATGAATAATGAACCTCCTAAGATAGCACAGTTTACTGCAATAAGTGGTAAGAAAATACCTAATGAGTTATATAATGAAGGTGAAAATTTCTCAACAATCATTTCTACTAACTGTACCATTGTTGCTACAGAAGCGATGAATAAAATGAAAGTTAAAAAGCTTAAATCTAATTCAGCAAATGATGGATCTAACCAAGCTAATGCACCAGCACCTAAAACATAGTGATAAATTAAATAGTTTAATGGAACCGTAATTACTTGTACAAAGGTTACAGCAATTCCAAGACCTATAGCTGTTGATACTTTTTTAGAAACGGCCAAAAATGAACACATTCCTAAGAAGTATGCAAAAATCATGTTATCAATGAAAACTGATTTTAAAAATATATTGATATATTCAAACATAGCTATTATTTTTTCTCGATTAATTTCTTGTTAATTCCTCTTTGTACCCAAATTACGATACCTACCATAACTAAGGCCATTGGAGCTAATAACATGAATCCGTTATTAACATATCCTGTACCATATAATCCTGTTTTTTCAACAGAGTTTCCAAGAATTTCAATTCCGAATAATTTTCCTGAACCTAATAATTCTCTAAAAAATGCTACTACCATCAAAATGATTCCGTATCCTAAACCGTTTCCTAAACCATCTAAAAATGAAGGCCAAGGTTTGTTTCCTAAAGCAAATGCTTCAAAACGTCCCATTAAGATACAGTTAGTAATAATTAATCCTACGAATACTGATAATTGTTTACTGATATCATATGCATACGCTTTTAAAACTTGGTCAACCAAGATTACTAAAGCAGCTGCTACAACCAACTGAACAATGATACGGATTCTACTTGGAATTAAATTTCTTAATAATGATATAATTACGTTACCAAAAGCTACAACAGCAGTTACTGAAAGTGCCATTACAAAGGCGTTTTTCATTTGAACTGTTACCGCTAAAGCTGAACAAATACCTAATACCTGAACCGTTACTGGGTTATCGTCATTAAATGGATTCGTAATTAATTTGATATTACTTTTTGAAAATAATCCTTCTTTGTTGTTATCTGCCATGACGATTATTTTTTATTAGATTTTAAATATTTTTCATATGGTTTTAAACCTCTAACTAACATTTCAGTTACACCATTACCTGTTAAAGTAGCTCCAGAAATTGCATCAACTTCACCATCGGCTTTATCGTCTTTTCCTGTATATCCTTTAACTACTTTTAAACCTTGTAAGTTTCCGTTAGCATCAAATACATTCTCACCAATAAAACTTTTTTGAAAATAATCTTGAGTGATTTCACCACCTAAACCAGGAGTTTCTGCTTTGTGGTCAAATACAATACCGTCTACTTTTAAGTTTTCGTCAACCGAAACATAACCCCAGATAGCATCCCATAATCCCATTCCTCTTACTGGAATAACATAGAATTTTTTACCGTCTTTTTCAGCGTTGAAAATTGGGAATTTCCCTTTTTCTTTAGCGATATCAACTGTAAAAGCGTCTTTACTGATTTCGTTTCCGTTCTCATCAAAAACTACCTCACTAATAATGTGTTTTTTATATGCTACTTCCGAAGCATCTCTATCTACAGCTACTCCAAACGATTTTAGAATGTACTGCATTTTCTCTTTCTTAATGTTTGCGTCTTGGTCTGGCTTAAGTGCAG
>Ga0209373_10005159_pt1 | contig 10834 bp, 6 predicted proteins | sample Higcelweek5metaG_FD_187173 | JGI IMG/M metagenome (GOLD analysis project Ga0209373, IMG submission 187173) | Freshwater pond sediment microbial communities from the University of Edinburgh, under environmental carbon perturbations - High... | ecosystem: Environmental > Aquatic > Freshwater >... | reverse complement strand
TCAATCACGCTCCGCGATCCGGGAACAATCAGGATCAAGCTTGACGGCAATGTCGATACAGCAGACGGTTATGTCTACATACCGGGCACAACGATCGCGAAACTGATTACAGGCAATAAAGACGCTATTATTCTTGATTCAGTACCTGCAGAAACTGTCTCTTCAGTATCCTATTCAGAAGTTGACAGAACAAACACATCGGTGATCAGATATGATGTCAGGGTGATTTCGGGGGATACAGTTTCCATAGTAAACCTTTTCTGGAAATATACTCAGGAGCTAAGTCTTAACACTGCAGCATCCGGTGCCGGGGTAAGTGGAAATGTATATAATTTTCCAGTTCTTGTCAGATTGACATCAAGCAATTTTGATTTTTCAGAAGCACATTCATCAGGAAAAGACCTCCTGTTTACAGGCAGTAATAATTCAATACTGTCTCATGAAATTGAGCGCTGGGATGCATCAGCTGAACGTGCCGAGATCTGGGTGAAAGTAGATACTGTCTTCGGCAGCAATTCCACTCAATCAATAACAATGTACTGGGGTAATGCTTTACAGGTTTCAAAACTTTCAGGCAATGGAGTTTTTGATACTGCTGAGGGCTTTGAGGGTGTATGGCATATGAGTGATGATGCAGACGATACAGTGCATGACGTAACTGTCAACAAATACTATGGTTTGTCTCCGGACAGTTCCAGTCCACAGGTCGCAGATGGTGTAATCGGAAACTGCCGCGCATTTGATGGTAAGAAAGATTTTATAACCATGCCCGGCACTGCAGACAGTAAACTTAACTTTCCGGAGTCAGGGGATTATACAGTTTATGCCTGGGTATTTCTTGATACGCTTGACGGGTTGTCGCACTGCATTGTGTCGAAAGGTTACGAACAGTATTATCTGAGATCAACATACATTTCAACTAATATTCTAAAAACAACACCATTGTGGGAATTCGTTGAATTCAGCGAAACGACCAAGTGGCAGACATCAAACAGCACTGCATCAGTCAAACAATGGGTGCTGCTTACCGGTGTGCGGCAGGGAAACAGTCAGCTTCTCTATTGTAATGGAATTCTTGTTGACAGCACTGTAGATGTATGGCAGAATGCAGTTTCAAGAAACACAGCGAATGATCTGACTATCGGAAGATTCATGAAAGCGGTGACTGTGCCGATGAATGAGGGTTACTGCAGCTTCAGGGGCAGCATTGACGAGGTGCGTATTATCAGTAAACAGCAGAGTCCTGACTGGATACGCCTCTGTTATCAGAACCAGCAGTCAGGCGACAGACTGGTTTCATTCAGGTGAAAAATATGAACCTGAAAAATACAGATGAAATTTGAAATTTTACATCTCGCCCCACCACAGGGGGACTTGTCAAGTTCTGATTTTCAAGAAGTCTGCGGGGGATTCAGGGGGCAGGAATGTATATACAAAGTAAACTAATATAACTATCTGTCAATAGACAATCAAACAGTTTCTTTTACAAGGAGGCATTTTATGCATCACATCAACCGGCATTTTCTCAAACTCTTGACATGTGGCATTTTTCTTTCAGGTATGATCATGCAGGCGAGCGCTGCAAAACCCACACTCACAGCGACAGATCTGGTGTGCAATGGCGAATCATTTTTTGAAATGACTAAAATTCGTGATGAGCTTTCCAACCTGGCAAAGACAGATGGGGTACTTACCGGAAACGAGAATTTCAAGCAGATTGCGGCATCTGGCCAACCCATGTCCGTTATTATGAACAACTTTATTAAATGTACTCCTAAGCCTAAATATCTTGTAACCGATGGTGGTGGCATCGATTTGTTTCAGGGCAATTGCCAGGCCGGTGACAAGAATTGTGCCAAAGTTCAAGAATGCAAAAAAGGATTAGAAGCGTATATTGCTGAAATGAAAAAGGCCAACGTAAAAGCATTTATCTGGATGGGATATCCTGAAGCTCCAGGTAACCAAAGCCTGACAACAAACCAGGCTATATGGACTACGGTAAGTAAGGAAGTTATAGCTGCAACAACCGGAATCAAAGCAGTCTATGTTGATTTACTTCCTGTATTTGCAGGACATTATAATGAATATTTTAATGCGGGTGACGGCCTCCACCCTAACCTGAATGGTAGTAAAGCAGCAGCTAAAGCGTTCTGGGATGCACTGAAAGCAGATGATTATGCCTTTTTTGATACAAACAAAGTACCAACAAGTAATAAAAACAATACTGTCAGTTCAGTAAAGCAGTCGTTTATTGAAAATATTGTCTCTAAAAGCGGCAATGTAGCGCTGTCTTTGTCAATTGATCAACCATCAAATATTTCACTGCGTCTTATCAATGCATGCGGACGCAGCGTCTATACTTCTCAGCAGAATGTAAAACTCAGCGGTAAACAGACTGTAGTATTTACCCCGGGCTCAACCGCGCATGGTCTTTACTTGTGCGAAGTAAAAGCCGGAAATATTGTAAGTCAATCAACTGTGTTTATTCAGTAACAGGAATAACTCATCTGAGGTGGAGGTATGGCAATGCGTAAAATGTTTTTTTTAATGATAATATTGGCGGTTTTCAGTGCAGGTACCATTGCACAAACCGGAAGTATAAAAGTTGGAAACTCTACAAGAACATTTGTTGTCTACACTCCATCCGGATTACCTGAACATCCATCGCTTGTTATAAGCATGCACGGTCTTGGCGGGGATGGCTCCCAGCAGCGTTCCATGTCAGGATTTGACAAAGTTGCAGACAAGGGTAAGTTCGTGGTTGTCTATCCTGATGGTGTTTACAAAATGAACAACAGTAATGGATGGGATATCTCAGGCAATACCGATGTCGAATTCATTACTGTTCTTATTGACACTATGACAGAACGCTATAAAATCGATCCAAACCGCATATACGCCTCGGGGTTTTCGATGGGCGGTATGATGAGTTATAAACTTGCCTGCACACTTTCAGATAAGATCGCCGCTATCGGGCCTGCAAGCGGTTATCCGCTGGGGAACATGATAACAAATTGCACCCCGACACGTCCTGTTCCCATTTGTCATACTCACGGCACTATAGACTCAATAGTCCCCTACACCGGGCTTGAAAACTGGGTTTCGAAATTCGTCAAGTCAAACGGGTGTTCCGGTGCACCTGTGACAACCAATCCAACTTCACAATACAAAAGAGAGTATTGGGGTCCATGCGATAAGGGTGGCGAGATTATCATTTATCATTTCGACGGTATGAAGCATGGATATGTCAACACATCCAAATACGACTTCAGCGCAAGCGATACATTCTGGACTTTCTTTCAGAAACACACCTTGAATAACAGTGAAGTAGGAATAGCAAAAACGTTTTTAAACTTCCGTAAAACCAGTTCGATATCGGTTGCTTACTCAAGCAGTACAATTTATGTGAAAAGTGAAGCTGGTATACACTTTGTCAGAGTTTCAGATATTTCAGGAAGGGAATTATTATTCAGACAAGGGTCTGATATTAATTTGAAAAGCATTGACATTCCGGTCAGTAGTACACTGAGAGGCATATATCTTGTCAATGTGGCAGATGCAACGGGACACAGCGTTGTACGAGTTCTCGTGCCTTGAGCAGGCAGTCTGTAGCTGTTGTAAACCATCTTATTTTCACAGGGGGAAACTGTGTCTTCAAAAATATTGTTCTTGATTATAATTGTCATGGTCGCAATACCTGCACAAAGCCAGATGAGCATTTCCGGCATCGTAAAGGACAGTCGTACATCCGCACCTGCAGCTGGTGCGGATGTCAAATTGATCGGGCTCAGCCTCGTCACTACCACTGATTCTGATGGAAAGTTTTCATTTTCAGGAACATCTCTGCTCAGGCAGGACAACAGGCACAGAAACATGAGACCGGCTGTTGATCCGAAATCACTTCTTTACTGGCATGCTTCTGACGAGTCGGCAGTGATACGGATTCTTGATCTCAGCGGCAGGCAGTGCGCACTTATTCATCGCGGGAAACTTGCAGGCGGTTTCTGGCGTATCACACCGCCGCAGCTTTCAGCAGGCATGTACCTCTGCATGTTCGAGACACAGCTTCAGGTTGAGGCTGTCCGCTTTCTGGTTCAAACACAATCTATCGGATCAGGCACTGGAAAAATAATGCGTTTACCTGATCAGACAAATAAATCGCATTACGAAACATTAACAAAACAGAAAGCCGCAGACGATGCGGTTGATTCTTTACTGGTGACTAAAAACGGTTTCCGCCCTGTATACACAGCACTTTCTTCTTATCAGCAGAGCGGAGTAACTATTCTGCTCGAAGACACATCTTCATCTGTTACGAAAGATGCTGCCATTGTACCTGATCCTTCATGGACATGCTTTATGCCCGACGGTATTCCTCCCCCGCAGCTTGGGACTTTGGAATTCCGTATCACTCTTCAATACAGCGCAGTACATAATGTGGGAAAAACAAAATTCGGCTATCGCCGGCAGTTCGATATAAAAAGCGGTACAATTTCCGGTGATCGTATCAGCGGAACAATCCTTGAGGGAGGATTGGACTACGAACTGACACTCTCAAACGGATCCACCGAGCTGGAACAGATCAACATTATCAAGGCCGGCAGTACTCCTATTCTTATGCGTAACGCCGGAGTTGCACCTTCAGGCGACAAGACTGTTCGGGTTGTTCTCGACTTCGAGGCTCCGAATTCAAGCTCATTCACCTGGCTCAACACCGGCAAATTTGCGGCAAACCGTGTAGTAGACAGTGTGGCAAAAACTATTCAGCTTGACGTATATGATATTTCAAAAGTTACACTGCCGAAAACCCGTGTAGAGATAAAAGATCCCGCAGATGTGGTCAGCCAGACATGGGACTGTGTAAAGCTGACCGGAAGCCAGGGTGCATCAGTATTTACAGAAAGCGTATCGCTTGGCTCATCAGTTTCTATTGGTGCAAGTAAACGCGGTTCGCGCAATATCATTCCGATAACCGGAGGCACGACAAGCGGACGTGTTACAGGCAAAATACTCAACGGCGGAGCGGATTACCAACTCTCAGGACTTGACGCAAGGTATACACTCGCACCAGATGACGGCGAGTTCATTATAGTCAGAAACTGCGGTTCAAACGGGCTCGTTCCGGTTTTCGAGGCACGGGTTGACGGACCCTATGCGTTTCTTAATGAAAACAAATACCTGAGCTCTTCTCCGAGCATGAGCGGAGGAGGCGTGTCGATTACATTTTATGAACGTAAATAATTCTATATTTACAAAGTAATATCACGTCGCAGATTTTTGTCAAATAAGATCTGCGGCATTTTTTGTTTCAAGATATAAACACTAATAAACTCATGAGTGCTTTTACAAAAAGGAAAATCAATGCGTTTGATGTCAAGACTATTTCCAGTATCATCAGATAGTTTCTCAGTTATCGTAAAATCGATTATCCCGATGCAGTTATTTTTTGTTACTGTACTGCTTTTATCAGGGTGCACAGATAACGAGGGTGATAACAACCCGGTATCAAAACCTGTGATTGAGGAGACGAAAAACGGGACTATTTCTATTGATCAGGACTGGTCTGACACCGCAAAGGTCTACCGTATAACTGACGATTGTTCAATTGAAGCGAACGTGACATGGGGAAGTGGAATTGTTGTCATAGCTGATCCCGCTGCTGTCATACACATCGGTAATATGGGCGTTCTTAACATTGAAGAAAATGTGACTGTTAAATTATGCAGCGATGCCTATATCGAGGTAGGCGATCATTCATCCGGGACGCTTATCGCAACAGGGTCGGCATCTGCCCCGATCGTGTTTAAAGCTGATTCGGGTGTACAGGCATGGGGATCAAGGTCCGCTTCCCGGAGCGGGGGTATTGTATTGGGTGACTCTGCAAACAATAGCCGTTTAAGCTACTGCACAATCACCGGGGCTGTAGATGGGATATATGTCAAGGCAGGATCTCCGGTTATCACCAACTGCAAAGTGACCTCTTGCAAAGGCAACGGCATTTACTTCGACAGTACAGCAGGGCCTGATGATTCCTTAACTTTCACAAACAACACAATTTCCAATTGTGGCGGGTATCCTCTGACTTTATCTGCAGATAAACTGGGAAATCTATCTGGAAAGATTACTTTCTCAGGATTTAATAAAGAGAATAACGGAATCCATATACTGGGAGTACTTGTTAATAATGAAGCTGCAGTCTGGAGAAAAATGGATCTGCCTTACATTTTCAGCCAAATGACAGTGATCGGCTCTTTTTCGGCAGGAGCAAGCAGTGTAACCATAATGCCCGGTGTTGTATGTAAATTCGAAAAGAATGCCGGTATCAGAATTGGTGATCCATGTTTTGGCTTCGGAATACTGATTGCCAAAGGTACTCCTGAAGACTCTATATTTTTCATCAACAGTTCCCCTGATGTTATATGGGGAGACAGTAGCGCAGGTATATGGATAGGGACTGAATCACCGGTAAATACTGTATTTGAATACTGTTCAATACGAAACGCTACAACCGGAATTTATGCATCAGGAACAGTGATTAACGTTTCGAATTGCCGGGTAACCGGTTGCAATTCCAATGGGATAACCTTTAATTATGCACGCCCCGTTGATTCTATGTCATTTAAGGATAATTTTTTTGTTAAAAATGCCGGCTATGGAATCAGCATTTCCGCCGACATGCTTTCTAATCTTTCCGGTACCGGAAGTGTAGCTGACAATGGTAAAGGTGGCATATATGTCAGTGGTGAAAGCATATGGCATAGCGGAACATGGAAAAAATATGATGTGCCATACATTGTAGATGGAATACTTGACATTAGTGGAATTAATGGTGTTGAAATAAACATTCATCCAGGTACAGAGTTTCATTTTTTACCCGGCGCTTATATTCGTGTAGGAAATTTGCAACCAGGAACGTTCATTGCAAGAGGTACAGATGATTTACCAATCATATTCTCTTCATTTGTTAATGATGAATTCTGGGGATCCGTTGAAAATGAGACAAAAGGTGCAGGCATCATGATTGAACAATATGCTGATCCGAAAACAGAGTTGAATCTGTGTAAAATTCAAAACGCGACAAGCGGCGTATATGTGGATGCTGATGTGTCAATACAAAACTGTTCATTTGACAGCAACCGGCATTACGGTATCATCTGTAATAACAATTTCAATCCGGAGTTGATTTCAGATAATTCATTTCTTGAAAATGGCACAGACTCCATGATTGTGATAAATTCAGCCGATGTTAGTAATGATGAATAAACCTTAGCCAGACAAGCAGGCAGGGTTGCGGATGTAAGTTTAGTGGTGAAATATACTTCACCACTTTTCAAATCAAGGGAATATATTCTCATTACGTTTCAATTGTTATCGGGTATATTAAAAGAATGCAGAAGTGTATTGCAATATGCCTAAACAAGAGGGAGGCAGGTTATGTTTAATTATAAATGGTTTATTCTTGTTGTGATTATCGCAGCAGCGATCAATGCCCAGAATATTAATTTGCATGGTAATGTCTTGAATAAGGCAGCAAAACCGATAGCTGGTGCAATCGTTACACTATCCGGTCTGGGACTCAAAGACACGAGCGGGACTGACGGTTCATATGCAATTGTAAAAAATACCAGTGCAGTATTACCATTACTGACACCGCAAAAACAGATCATATCAATTGACAATGGATACCTGAGGTTCAGTCTGCAGGAATCATCTCCGGTGAAAATAGAATTTTTTGATGTCAATGGTCATCTTCTGAAAAAATTGTCATTTAAAAACGCATCAACAGGATTCTACCGCTTCAATATTTCAGAAAATATTCAGGCTGCAAGGCTTCTTGTTATCAGAGCGTCAATCGGTCCTGACCATCTGACATTCCGCTACCTTCCGATGCATAATAATTACATGGTGAATTCTTCTACTGAAAAATCTATTAATGTAAACAGCAAACTGGCGAAAATGACTGTTGTAAATGACACACTTAAGATTTCAGCCGCCGGTTATACATCAAAAATCAGTGCAATTGAATCCTATGATCAGCTTTTAAATATCACACTTGACACCGCAGCAAGCGGATCAACCGGCAGCATTGGATGCGGCAAGGATCTTGGCAGCCTCAAAAGCGGTACCTATAAAATTACAAGTGCCAGTATAGACAGAGAATACATCATTGACATTCCGGCAAATTATGATAAAAACAAACCGTACAGGTTAGTCTTTGGCATGCATTGCATGGGCAGCAGCGCCACCGGTGTTGTAAGCGAAAAGTATTACGGTCTGAAACCTTTAGCTGACAATGCCAAAATCCCCTGTATTTTCGTTGCCCCTCAGGGCTACACCGACAGTTCTCCCTGGAGAGTATCGGATAATAAAGATCATGTCTTTTTCAGTGATATGCTAAAGCTGTTCAAAGGAGATCTCTGCGTTGACACAACACGCATTTTCTGCTGTGGCTTCAGCTATGGTGCAATGGTCTCCTACTCGCTCTCAACTGCATTTCAGAAGCAACTGCGTGCTGTCGCATGTTATGCACCGGCTAATTGGAATATCTACCTTCCAACCAACACTCATGAACCTATTGCATACTATCAAACTACCGGTACAAGTGACAATCTTTGCAAATGGGTCAATTCAGATGCATCCAAACAGGGTGGAAAATATTGTGTTCTCCAGCACATTGAAGACAACGGAGGCCCTGCACCGGCAACCATACCTACAGCAACCGGCAATAAACATGTCTCTACATTATTCCCCGGGACCAAAGAAGGATATCCTGTGAAATTCGGCTCATTCCAGGGAGGGCACCAGTGTACATCATCAGATGCCGGATCAAGCGAAAACTGGATCGCAAAAGAGACCTGGGAGTTCTTCATGCAGTTCTGACAGATCTGATCTCTTATAAAATCAACTGACGTGACATCAGTCGCGTCAGTCATCACACCCCCTTACAAGCCAACCCTGATTACATTAAAAGCAAAAAAAGATATTAACTATACACAATTCGATGGCCAGATTCAATGTTTTCACCGGTCAAGCAGCTAAAAGTATTGTTGTGATCGGGGCAGAAAGATAAGAAGTCTGACGGCAGAACCAGCCTGATATAATAAAGGCAGACCCGTTTAGAGGTCTGCCTTATATTGTGCAGTATCAAACAAGTTCTACTTTGTCAAAACAAAACGATAATTTCCGCTGTTTACCTGACTGTCTTTCCCATTGAATACTACTGATGTGATATAATATCCGGAAGGTAAAGATGACAGTGGAATTGACAATATAGATTTACCTGAGTTTACTTTATAGTTCCCGCTGTACTGAATTTGCCCCAGTGTATTTATGATTTTTACTGATATATTATCAGCCTGAACCGTATTTAAAACCAGAGTGTTATCTTTAATAAAAAATGACTTATGAGCCTCTGCAAATTTAAGTTCTCTGCCGATGCTTGTAGTACAATTAGCTGCAAGCTCAGGATCCTGACCACCTGCAACATCAAGTCCGAAAAACTTGAGAATCGCGTCTTCCTCGTAAGTCATTGAGTGGGGCTGTCCCGGTGCAGACCATGCCTGAAGAACAAAATAACCGCATTTGTTTTTCCAGAATTTCCGGTTGTATGTATAAGCGGCGGCAGGAGATGAAATCTTATCGGTTGAGTCCGGCGTCGTATTCAGCCCAAGAACATTAGTCCATTCCTTGACTGCTTCACCGAAGTTCGGAAATTTGATCGTCTGATCGCTCTCACCATGGAAAAGCATTACACGCGGACGGTGACCGGTGTAGTTAGGATTAATTGCGCGAACCAGGTCGCCCCACTGCTCAGCAGTCTTGGTAACTGTACCGTTGGCACAGGGAGCGCTCCATTGCGCAGTGCCCCCTTTTTCGTACTCAACTGCCCAGCAGCCGCATGGAACACCCGCCCGGGGTGCACCGGCCATGAATATCTCCGGGTAGATGGCGAGTAGTGCCTGTGTCATCATTGCTCCTGATGAACCTCCCACAGCATATATACGGGTAGAGTCTGCTTTATACTGTTTTATAGCATACCGTACCATTTGAGCAATAGCGTGCGGATCACCGCCGCCATCATGAACCAGAGCCTTCGATGAACCGACATCCCAGCAGTTCTGACCGGGGTTGTCCGGGAAGATCATAATGAAACCGTTCTTGTCGGCAGCGGCCTTAATCTTTGCATTGGCAGAAATTTGTCCTGAAACACTGCTCTGACATGCGTGTGTGGAAACCACGATTGGAGGATTTGTTGCAAGCTTTGTCGGAAGATAGATAAACATCTTGACATAGCTGGGCAGTGATGCGCTGCCTGCCCAGGTGGAGCGCTGAACTTCTGTCTGTGAAGAAACAGGTGCCGCAGATACTGCGATCAATCCGCAAAAGACTGCCGCAACCTTGAGAATGTGTTTTTTTAATAGATTCATTTGAGTACCTCATTATGTTGATATTTAGCAGGAAATTGCTTTAAAGAGGTACGGTTGACTATATATGTAAAGTTTTATGAATTCCCTTTTTTGTCCGGAATTGGCCGTTCTCCCCAGAAAGCACCCGGTGAAAATATAACCTTTTAATTCAATTTTCGCCAAAATAAAATATTTTTCAATTTTAAAAGTATAAAAACCATCAGATATTTTCATTTATAATTTTTTTGAACTACCTTTTTTCAGATACAATACGTTTACATATCAATAAAAAACCTGATACATTGCAATTTTCAACTATCTGAAAATCAACATTTTTACAGTCAGGGTATTGTTCTCTATCAACAACCTGGGCATTGGCTGCAAGATCCGCGAGTACCCGGGGTGTTGCCCTGGGCAACGCCCCGGGT
>Ga0209373_10005157_pt1 | contig 10835 bp, 10 predicted proteins | sample Higcelweek5metaG_FD_187173 | JGI IMG/M metagenome (GOLD analysis project Ga0209373, IMG submission 187173) | Freshwater pond sediment microbial communities from the University of Edinburgh, under environmental carbon perturbations - High... | ecosystem: Environmental > Aquatic > Freshwater >... | reverse complement strand
AGAGATGTAATTCCTTATCCAAGAACACCATACAACTGTGAATATTAAAAGAAAGAAGTGACCTCATATGGGTAGAGCTTATGAAGTAAGAAAAGCTAGTATTCAAAAAACTGGAGCGATGAAAGCTAAAGTATATTCTACTTATGCCAAAGAAATTTATTTAGCAGCTAAAAGCGGGGTACCAGAAATTGATGCTAATATCAGTTTAAAAAGAATTGTTGATAAAGCTAAAAAAGAACAAGTACCTAGTGATATTATTGAAAGAGCTATTAAGAAAGCTAAAGGGAATGATAATGAAAGTTATGAAACAGCTTATTATGAAATAATTGGTCCTAAAGGATCAACGGTAATAGTTAAGTGTTTAACTGATAATATTAATCGCACCATTAGTTATATAAGAGAAGTTAATAATAAAACTAAAACTAAAATGGGTGGTTTAGGTAGTGTATCTTATAATTATGATAATTTAGGTATCTTGGTTATTAAGAATGAAGCAAGTGATAAATTATTTGAAGAGTTATTAAACAGTAATATTAAATTAATTGATTATGAAATAGAAAATGATGAAATAACAATCACTGTAGAACCAAATGATATTCATAAAGCTAAAGATGTTATTGAAAAAGTTATTCCTCATGTTGATTACTTAATTGATGAAGTAGGAATGTATGCGAAAGAAAAAATAACTCTTGAAGGTGAAGAAAAAGAAATATTTATCAAATTAATTAATATGTTAGAAAATATTGATGATGTAAGTGCGATTTATCATAATGTAATACTAGACTAAAAAGTTTAGTATTTTCATTTAGATTTCACAATAATATTTTATAATGGTAGGCGGTGAAGAGAAATGAAAATTTTAATTGTTGATGATGAAGAATTAATTCGTAATGTCATTAAAGAGTATTCCACTATGGAAGGCTATAAAGTGTCTGAAGCAGAGGATGGTTTAGAAGCTTTAGAATTAGTAAAAATGAATGATTTCGATCTTATTGTTATGGATATAATGATGCCTAAAATGGATGGCTACCAAGCCATAAAAGAAATTAAGAAAATAAAAAGTATTCCTTTTATAATTCTATCAGCTAGAAGTGATGAAATTGATAAATTATATGGCTTTGATTTAGGAATTGATGATTATTTAACTAAACCTTTTAGTCCTAAAGAACTAATTTCTAGAATTAAAGCTGTAACGAAAAGGGCATCAACAAATAATGATGTTTATAGTTTTAAAGGGTTAAGTTTAAATGATACAGCTCATGAAGTATTAGTTGATGGTAAGAAAATTGATTTAACACCAAAAGAATATGATTTATTAAAATATTTTATGCAAAATAAAAATGTTGCTTTATCAAGAGAACAATTATTATCAACCATCTGGGGTTATGACTTTTTTGGGGATGATAGAACTATTGATACCCATATAAAAACCCTAAGAAAAGAATTAAAAACTTATGGTAAGATGATAATTACCATTAGAGGAATGGGGTATAAATTTGAAACTAAAGGACAAGAAGAATAGTATTATATTTAAGACTTTAATTAATATGATTGGTTTTTCCGTCATTATTCTTTTTGTTTTGTGGATATTTCAAATTGCTTTCTTAAATTTCTTTTATGAAAGATATACTATCAAAAATATGGATAATATTAGAGAAGAGATTCTTAATATTAAAGAATCAGAGTTAGAGGATGAATTAGAAGATATCGCCTATGATAATAATGTTTGTATTGAACAAATAACTTCTAATCTATTAAAGAGCTATAATACGAAAATAAAAGGCTGCCAACTAGGTAGAAATAATCATGAAATAGTTAATTTTGAACTTAAAATGATTAATGGGGTAACTTCTACTAAATTAGAAATACGTGATCCTAATTATAATAGTAAAGGCTTATTATATGGTATCAATTTAGATAAAAACTATATTTTTGTTTATACTCCTTTAGAAGATATTAATACTACTACTTCAGTATTAAAAAATCAGTTAATTTATATAACTTTAATTGTTTTATTGTTATCAGTTTTAATTGCTTATTATATTTCTAAGAAAATAACTAATCCAATTCTAAAATTAACTAAGGATATCAAAAGATTTGGTGATGGTGACTTATCAGTAGAATTTACCAAGAATGGGATTAAGGAAATTGATGAATTATCTGATACGCTAAATTATGTTAAAAGTGAATTTTCCAAAACTAATGAATTAAAAAGAGATTTACTAGCTAATGTCAGCCATGATTTAAAAACTCCATTAACAATGATTAAAGCTTATGTGGAGATGGTTAAGGATTATACTTATAAAGATAAAGAAAAAAGAAATGCTAACTTAGATATCATTATTAATGAAACCGATCGCTTAAATTTATTAGTTAATGATATTTTAGATTTATCAAGACTGCAAGCTAATAAAGAAATTTTAGATATTGAATCTTTTGATATTGTTAAAGAAATAGAAGAAATTCTAAAAAGATATGAATTATTAATGGAAAAAGAAAACTATCAAATAAGTTTTGAAGGCCCAGAAAGTGCTATAGTAAAAGCCGATAGGATAAAAATTAATCAAGTAATTTATAACTTGGTTAACAATGCGATAAATTATACTGGTAAAGATAAAATAGTTAAAGTAAAAGCTTCAATAATAGAAAATAGGGTTCTTATTGAAATAACTGATACTGGTAAAGGTATTGATGAAAAAGACAAAAAATATATTTGGGATAAGTATTATAAGACCAATAAAAATTATCAAAGAAGTAAAATTGGCAGTGGTATCGGGTTATCTATTGTTAAAGAAATACTTACTTATCATAACTTTGAGTATGGTTTAAATAGCGTAAAAAACAAAGGGACAACATTCTATTTTTATCTAAATATGTAAAATAACCTTAATTTCATTTTATCATCACAAATCCTTCATAATTAATTGTTAAGATTAAAATATGAAAGGAGGAAAGATAGAAAAGAGATATTAAAAACCTAAAAATTTAAAATAAACTCAAACTCACGCTTTTTAAAAGAGAAGGATTAATTCTTCTCTTTTTATTTTATAATATGATCTTTTATTTTTTTAAAGTTAATATAGAACTTAAGAGCTATACTATATAGCAAATAAGCAAATTTATTAATTACTAAATCAAATTCTCCAATTAGTTCAATTACTTCGGTATTAAAGCCTTTTTTAAGTTCATATATACCATAGTTTTTACCACATTTATCAAAATTACCACTAATACCATAGAAGTTTACATAAGTTAATTTTCTTTTTAAACATTCTTTTATATGAGCATTATACATGGCATATTTAGGATTAAACTTGCGATAAGTATCATTAATGCCACTCATAAAGGTTATTCCTTCATCACCAATGAAAGTCGAAAACAAAGCTCCAATATCAATATAATCAGCTTCTTTAACAAGAGATTTAGCATACTTTATTTCTTCATTTAATTTAAATATTTTGTTATTAGCTAACTCTAGTTGTTTCTTTAAACTTTTACCAACAATTTCTTTTTTCATTTTCGCTTCAATTACTTCTTTTTCTTTCTTTTCTTCTACCCATCTGTTTTCGATATTATTTAAATAATTTTTAGTATCAATAGAAGCAATAAATATTTTTGTATCATCTTTAAATAGTTTAAACATTGTTTCATAATATTCACTGGTTCTAAGAACTAAATTTTTTCTTGTGGCTGTTTCATCTAACAAGTCCATAACGATGTTATAATCTTCTTCTTTGCCTTCTCTGACTACAACACTCTTTTCTTCCGCTATTTCAATGTTTCTTTTAGTACTTTTATAAAATGAATCTAATGTCTTGCCATAAGTATCTTGTAATTTAAAACGACATGCAAACCTTGGTTGCATATTTTCAAATTCTTTATTAAATCCTAAATGCTTAAACCCCAAGTTTTTTAAATGTTTAATAACTTTATCATCTTTTTTACCATTTTCAAAGCCATTATTATCTCTAATTTGATATATCCAGTTAGGATCAATTTTAATCATAAAGCCTTGATTATTTTGAACATAGTTTTTAACTTTTTCAGTAAAATAAGCCAATAACTTATAATTACTAAAATCAATTAGAAAACCGCGTGGCGCATAAAAAAGACTTTTCCCAATTAAAGTTTTTTTCTCTAACAGCATAGCTCCAGCAATTATTTTATTGTTTTCCTTAATTCCAACATAGTGAGGTACCCAACCATTGGTCTTTTTTAGTTCCCCCCAATTAACCATTTGATAAATAGATACTAAGCTGTTTTTTCTTGCAAAATGATCAAAGGCTTTCTTTTCTAATACGATGAACTTCATTTAACCCTCCTTAGTTTACGATATACTTTTAAGATTAGCGGTAATATTAAGTACCAACCCTTTTTATTAATAAGATCAAACTCGCCAATAAACTCAATATATTCACCACCCATTTTTCTTTTAAATTCATGTAATCCAGCCAGTTTTTTAAAATTAGTATGAGGATCTCCTACGGTACCAAATAAATCCATAAAGTCATATTTATTTTCGTAGGCATCTTTTATAGCTTCATAATAAAGTCTATTTATTGCATTTACTTTAGTGCCCAATTCCCCATTACCAATATATAATGTCCAAGCACCTTTAACTGTATATACGCAGATTAAACTACAAACGACTATTTCACTTTCCTTTAGCTCACCTAGTAAACTAATATCATTCTTAAGCCTGTTAATAATGTTTTCGGTATCGATATTGTTTTTAACTTGTTTGTTTTGGACTTTGTTTTCTAATGCTTTTAATTCTTCATTTAGTTTTATAACAACTTCTTTGGGCTTTAAAACCGCTTCAAACATTTTAACTTGATTATATTTTTTAAATACCGTAAAGAAATTAGTATAATAATTTAAAGATTGTTCATGAAAATTATCTTTTTCAGCATTATTTTTTATCAAGTTATAAAAAGTGTTTACATCTTCGCTTAGCCTTATTACTAAATCATAGTCATAACTACGACGGACAGTTTTTAAAAAGGTACGGTTCATTTTATTTTCAATTGCTTCGAAATCATTTCTTAAATTAATTCTAAATGTATATCTTGGTTGATTCCTTTCATGAATTTTAGTAAAGCCTTTATGAATATAACCAAGTTCGATAAAAGTATTAAATAATTGATAATTATTTTCGCCACCATCTACTTTATTGGCTTCAGCATCGATATCATGATATTTTATCGCGGGGTCTACTTTTAAATATATGCCTTTATTTTTTTGTAGATATACTTTTAGGTAATTAGTAAATTCTTTTAATAATTTTTCATCATGCATGTCCATCACAAACCCACGAGGCGCATAAAAATAAGCCATTTTAAAAGGCGTAACCTTTTTTAACAATAAAGTTGCTGCTACTAAGTTATTATGATCATCTTTAAGTCCTACGTAACAAGGGATTAAATAACGACATTTTTCGTTAACTAAACCCCAAGCCCAGGTTTGCAAAAAATGAGCATTGTTTTTTTGGCAAAATGCCAAATATTCTTCTTCTTTAATATCTTCTATAAATTTCATATTAATCACTAACAATAGTATAACAAATTATTTTGTCTAGTGGCGAAAAAAATACGCGAAACATTTATTGCTTAACACTCTCTTTTTAAGTTATAATATAATATAGGTGATAAGATGAAAAAAACTATTAAAGATATTGATATTGAGAATAAACGCGTTGTTTTAAGGTGCGACTTTAATGTTCCTTTTAATAAAGAAGAAATATTGGATGATACTAAGATTATCGAATCCTTAGAAACGATTAATTATTTATTAGCTAAAAACTGTAAAGTCATTATTTTATCGCATTTAGGGAAAGTGAAAACTAATGAAGATAAAGTTCTTAATTCCTTAAAACCAATTGCTAATCGTTTAAGTAGTCTTTTACATAAAGAAATATTATTTAGTAGTGAAACCAGAAGTGAAGCTTTAACTCTAAAAGCTAATGCTATGCAACCTAAAGAGATACTGTTAATAGAAAACACTAGATATGAGGATGTTCCTAATAATTTAGAAAGCAGCTGTGATATTAGTCTTTCTGAGTATTGGGCTTCTTTAGGAGAAGTATTTGTGAATGATGCTTTTGGTACTGTGCATAGGTGTCATGCTTCAAATTATGGGATAACTAAGTTTCTTCCTTCAGTTATTGGTTTCTTAGTAGAAAAAGAATTAAAAGCTTTAAATGTTTTGATTAACAATCCTGAAAGACCATTTACAGTCGTTATGGGTGGTGCTAAATTAGAAGATAAGATCCCTTTAATTGAAAGCATTATTAAAAATTGTGACTATTTATTACTTGGAGGCGGTATTGCCAATACTTTCTTAAAAGCTTTAAACTTTAATATTGGGTTATCTATTTGTGAAGATCAACATATTCCTTTGGTTAAAAAGATTATGTTAGAAAACAAAAATAAGATATTACTTCCCTTAGACGCCATAGTTGGTAACAAGTATGATGATAATTATGCCCGCTATGTTTTAATTAATGGGGTCGGAGATAACGAAGTAATTTATGATATAAGTGAAAGGACTTTAGAAAAATATCAAGGGATAATTAGTGAATCTAAAACCATTTTTTCTAATGGGACAATGGGTAAATATGAAGATAAAAAGTTTCATAATGGTTCTTGGGAAATGTATAAACTATTAGCTAAAAGTGGTGCTAAAGTAATTATTGGTGGTGGGGACTCTTTAAGTGCTGTTAAGAAGTTTAAACTAGAAGATCGTTTTTTCTTCTTATCAACTGGTGGTGGAGCAACTTTAGAGTATTTAGCTAATCCTAATTTACAATGTTTAGAAAGAATAGAGGAAATTAAATGAAAAAGATTGTTTTGAATTTAAAAATGCATCTAACTTTGGAAGAGATGACTAAGTATCAAGAAGAAATTGCTAAAGTAGCTAATCATAATCCCGAAATAATTGTGACTCCTAGTTATCCTTTCTTGTATTTATTTAACAATCCCAATTACTTTCTTGGGGCTCAAGATGTTAGCCAATTTATTGAAGGCAATTATACCGGCGAAGTAAGTGCTAAACAATTAGCTAGTATGGGTGTTAAATATGTTATTGTTAATCATAGTGAAAGAAAAAAGATTACTGTATTAACGGATGATATTATTTTAAGTAAAATAAAAAATGCTTTAAATGCCGGAATTAAAGTTATTTTATGTATTGGAGAAACTTATGAAGAAAAGAAAATTAACAAAACTTATCCAGCTTTAAGAAGCCGACTAATTAAAATATTTAATCAAATTAATCGTGATGATTTAAAAAATATTATTATTGCTTATGAACCAGAGTGGGCAATTGGGACTGGGGTAAGTGCTAATAACTATGAAATAGATGATTTAGCTGCCGAACTTAAAAAAGAAATATTTCGCAATTATGATAAAGATATGGAAATACTATATGGGGGTAGTGTTAACAGTTATAACATTACTAATTTAGCTAAAATGGTTAATGTTGATGGGTTTCTTTTAGGTGGTGCTTCTATTGATTTAAAAGAATTAAATGATATTTTATTAATGTGTATTGAAAGATATTAGACATATTTTGACATATAAAAACAAAATTTTAATTATTTTGTTTTTTTAATGCTTTATAATTAAATTGCGTGTTGTAAGAAAGGAAAGAAAAATGAAAGACAAAGTACGCGTTTTGATTATTGATGATAATCAAAATTTTGTTAATAAAGTTAAGCAGTACTTTAAAAATCACGCAGTAATTAATGTTGTTTTAGAAGCTCATGATGGTAAAGAGGGCCTAGATGTTATTTTAAAAGCCAGGGAAGAGTATGATCTTATTTTACTTGATTTAGTAATGCCTAATAAGGATGGGATGTATGTTCTAGACCAATTACAGCAAAAAGATAGCCTATTTAATATTATTGTTATATCAGGTTTAGGAACAGAAGAAGTAATAAGAAAAACCTGTAGTTATGGTGTTAAATATTTTATCTTAAAACCTTTTCTGCTCGAAGACTTGGAAGCCAAAATAATTGAAATAATGCTTAAAAAAGATGTAGTAAAGGTAAATAAACGATTAGATTTAGAATGTTTAGTGGTTAATTTATTACATTCTTTAGGTATTCCTTCACATCTAAAAGGCTATAAATATTTGAAAGAAAGTATCTTTTTAGGTTATGAAGATAATGATATAACTAATCAAGTTATGAAAAAGCTCTATCCGCAAATTGCTTTTAAGTATAATGTCTCTTCATTAAGTGTTGAAAGATCTATGCGTCATGCTATTGAGATTGGTTTTAATAGAGGCGATTATGAATTAATAGCAGAATTATTTGGTCATAGCATTAATTTTGATAAAGCCAAACCTACAAATTCAGAATTTATAACAACCTTAATCGATAAATTAAAATTGGATATTTCGCGGTATAAAGTAGAGTAATCTACTTTTTTAATTTTGCTTTTTATGCTATCATGGTGATGGTGACACTATGAAAAAAATAATAATGGTCGTTTTAGATGGTTTCGGTTATCGAATTGAAGAATATGGTAATGCTATTCAAAAAGCTAGCATGCCTAATTTTGACAAGCTTTGGCATACTTATCCGCATTCTTTATTAGGTGCTAGTGAAGAAGCTGTAGGACTACCTAAAGGCCAAATGGGTGGTAGTGAAGTTGGTCATATGACTATTGGCGCGGGCCGTATATTAAAACAAGAATTACTAAGAATTAGTGATTATTTTATTAATAATCAAATTGCCAATAATGAAAAATATCAAGCCATGATTAATAATGTTAAAACTAATAACTCCAATCTTCATATCATGGGTTTATTGTCAGATGGCGGAGTTCATTCTCATATTGATCATTTTAAAGAAATGATTAAAGTAGTTAAAAATTCCAGTATTAATAAATGTTATCTACATCTTATAACTGATGGTAGAGATACCGAGATCAATGCTAGTTATAAATATTTAAAAGAAATAGCTGATTTAATTAAAGATGAGCCAATCTTTGAAATTGCTTCAGTATGCGGTAGATATTATGCTATGGATCGTGATAATAGATGGGAAAGAAACAAAGTATACTATGATTTAGTTGTCAAAGGTGTTGGTTACACAACTTTAAATTTAGAAAAAACCATTAATAGTTGTTATAAAAAAGAAGTCTTTGATGAATTTTTACCACCTATCTTAGTTAATCCAGAAGGTTTAATAAAAGATAAAGACTCTTTAATGTGGATGAACTTTAGAGCTGATCGAGCTAAACAAATATTAAAAAGTTTAACTGATTTAGATTTCAATAATTTTACCATTACTAAAATGCCTAATCTAAAAGTCTTTTCTTTTTATGAAATAGATAAATCATTAAATTGCCAACACTTTTTTGAACAAGAGATAGTTTCTAATTCTTTAGGTAAATATTTTGCTGAATTAGGTCTTACGCAAGCCAGAATAGCGGAAACAGAAAAGTTTGCGCATGTAACATATTTCTTTGATGGCATGTATAATGGCAATTTAGAAGGCTGTGATAAGTTTCTAGTTCCTTCTTTAGAAGTATCTACTTATGATAAAGCACCGAAAATGAGTGCTGCTGAGGTTTCTAAAAAAGCTTGTGCGGCGATGAACAAAGACTATGATTTTATTCTTGTCAATTTTGCCAATCCAGATATGGTTGGTCATACTGGCAATATGGAAGCGACTATTACTGCTTTAGAAGAAGTTGATCGATGCTTAGGTGAAATAATTGAAGCCAGTGAATTAAATTTCTATACTGTTTTTCTTCTTGCTGATCATGGTAATGCGGATACAATGTTAAATGAAAAAGGGGAAATAGTTACTAGTCATAGTTTAAGCCGAGTACCATTTATTGTAACTGATGAAAAAGTTATATTAAGTGATGGTAATCTTGCTAATGTAGCACCTAGTTTATTAAAATATTTAGATATTAAAATTCCTGAAGAAATGAAAGATACTGATGTTATATTAGAGTTTAAAGAGGATTTATGAAAAAGCAAAAAGGATTAACTTTAGTAGAGTTATTAGCGGTAATTGCCATCTTAGGAGTTTTAACAGCTATTGCCATTCCAGCTTATAATACTATAAAGAAAAAAGCCGCGGAAAGAATTTATGAAAACAAGCTTTCTATGATTGAAGAAGCTGCTTATAATTATGGTACTGATAATAAAAATGATGTTAAAACCAATCCTACAAGTTATCAAAATATCACCATCAGTACCCTTATTGAAGAAGGCTACTTAACTAGTGATGATGATACTTCTAATATTATAATAAATCCCGTTACAAACTCAGCAATTACTAAAACGGTAACGATTACTTATGAAAATTATAAGATTGTTGTTACGTTAAATGATTAAGTTTTACAAAACTACCAATTTTTGTTACAATTGTAACGAGAAATGGTGGTTTTTTTATGAAGACAAGAACACGTTTTGCTCCTAGTCCAACTGGGATGATGCATATTGGTAATTTAAGAACAGCCATTTATGCTTATTTAGTAGCTAAACACGAAGATGGGGATTTTATTTTAAGAATAGAAGATACTGATCAAAATCGTCAGGTTGATGGTGCTATAGAATTTATTTATAATACTTTAAAAATATGTGGTATGACTATTGATGAAGGGCCAAATAACGAAGGCGAAGTAGGACCATACTTACAAAGTGAGAGAAAAGATCTTTATAAAAAATATGCTTTAGAACTAGTTGAAAAAGGATCTGCTTACTATTGTTTTTGTGATGAAGAAAGATTATGTCATCTAAGAGAAGTAGCGGAAAATTCTAAAGTACCATTCATGTATGATGGTTGTTGTAAAAAACTAACTAAAGAAGAAATA
>Ga0209373_10005156_pt1 | contig 10836 bp, 8 predicted proteins | sample Higcelweek5metaG_FD_187173 | JGI IMG/M metagenome (GOLD analysis project Ga0209373, IMG submission 187173) | Freshwater pond sediment microbial communities from the University of Edinburgh, under environmental carbon perturbations - High... | ecosystem: Environmental > Aquatic > Freshwater >... | reverse complement strand
AGTTAACGAATTAATAAAAAATACCCAAATTCCAAGATTTACCCTCTCTGTCGCGAGTACGCGACATCTCCCCCGATTACAGGGGAGAAAGAAATTCTTCATCCTCTCCCTTTGGGAGAGGATGTCCAGTACTCCGGACAGGAGAGGGAAATTTGAAATTAAAAATTTAATTAACAATTTTCACTTAAAATCTATAAAACCCTTTATTTAAGCCGAGAATATGTATTATGTCGAAAAATCGTTTGACAAAAATGATATTTAGGTGTATACTATATAATTAGTTCATTAAAATTATAGAGCGTGCAAATTCGCTATGGCAGAAAGTATTTTTTTTGGAGGCTCAACCTCCATAATGGAGGTTGAGCCTCCAAAACCAAGTAAGAATTTTTTCTGCTGTGGCGAAATGAATGAAGTAAATTGTTGCACATATTAACCTGGAAATAGGAGGAAAGAAAGATGAATCAAGAATTATTGCAAGAAGTCGGTAAAGTTGTCCCTGAGGAAGTTTTGCAAGGACTCCTGAACGAATGGAATCCCATTATAACCGTGGACCGTACAGTTCAACCAGTGTATCCGGATTTTGTAGAAAAAATAAAATATCCAGAACTTGAACTGTCGGGGCCTGATCAATTTGATGTAAGAAAACTTGATCACTGGATTCACCCTAAGCAGGCAGCTGGTTTTGCTACTGGTCATGAGATTCACGAAAAAATCCTTGCTGAAAAACTGTTGGAAAGTTGCCTTGGCTTAGCTGATCTTTTAGCCATCCAAGCCAGAGGTATTGGATTTTTCCAAAAGTACTTTTTAGGCAAGGCAGTTTTTGGATGGAAGTCTGTCGTTCTGCTTTATGATGGCTGCCTCAATGTGCCGTTTCTCTTTGAGGGTGACGGTGATGTGGAGTTGCACGGGAGCCTACTCAGACGTGTTTTGGGCTCCAACCATCCCGCGTTGCGTCTTACAAATTAGTTCTCTGGACTGGACGTAGTCATCAGAAACTAATTCCTTTGAAAACGAATAAATTGGGCCTCGTGTTGTATTACACACGAGGCTCTTTAATTTTGTGCTATAATGAGAAAAGTGATGAAAGGGGATACATTACCTTAATAAAATTTGTAATTGGAAATTTGTAAAATTATATATATGATTTGGAAATTAAAGGAAGAAAACGAGACAGCTTTTGATGCGGAACTATTAAATGATAGTTCTTTGTCTTTACATCCTAAGATACTCACATTACTTATTCAAAGAGGGATAAAAAATAAAGATGAAATTAAAAAATTTATTTCACCCAATTACGAAAAAGACATTAATAATCCTTTTCTTTTTAAAGAAATGGAAAAGGCGATGGATAGGTTGAAAGTGGCTAAAGAAAAGAATGAAAAGGTTGTAGTTTTTGGAGATTATGATGCAGATGGAATTACTTCTGCTTTGATTTTAAAAATTGCATTAGAAGAAGTGGGATTTGAAGTGAGAGTACATATACCCAATAAGGAATCAGAGGGGTATGGTTTAAATGATAACGCTATAAGAAAAATTGCCAAGGATGGCTTTACGCTGGTAATTACTACGGATTGTGGAATCGCTAATAAGGATGAAGTGGCAGGGGCTGATAAAATTGGAATAGATGTGATTATAACTGATCATCACCATATCCCGCCAGAGATTCCTTTGGCAGTAGCGATAATAAATCCCAAGGTTACAGATTGTGGATATCCCCAGGATAATTTGGCAGGAGTAGGGGTGGCATTTAAATTTGCTCAAGCAATTTTTGAAACTTTTATTCCAGAAAAAAAAGAAAAAATTAAATGGTTATTGGATTTGGTTGCAATCGGAACAGTGGCTGATATGGTTCCGCTGATAGGAGAAAACAGAACCTTGGTAAAATTTGGCTTAATAGTGCTTTCTAAAACTAAGCGAGTGGGATTGCAGGAAATGTTTAAGGTGGGAAGGATTTTGATTGATGAAAATAATTTTCCTGATGCCCAAAAAATTTCTTTTCAAATTGCTCCCAGGATAAACGCAGCTAGTCGTATGACACACGCTCAGCGAGCTTTCGACTTATTAGCTGAGGACAGTAGAGTTTTGGCCAGAGATTTAGCCTTGGACCTTGAAGATCAAAATAGTCGCAGACAAAAGGAAACTACTCAAATAGTTAGTGAAGCAGATAAAATTGCTAAAAACTTTTTTAAGGATAAGAATTTTATTTTTATTGCTAATAAGAATTTTCCAGTGGGAACGCTGGGTTTGGTGGCGGGAAAATTGGCGGAAAAATTAAAAAGACCAGTGGCAATTTTAAAAAAAGAAGCCACAGAGAGTAAGGGATCTTTTAGAAGTATCCCAAGAATAAATATCATTGAAACAATTGAGAAGTGTAGTGAGCTATTGGTTAAATATGGAGGGCACGCTCAAGCGGCGGGGATAACTATAAAAAATGAAAATTTGGAGAAGTTTTATGAAAAGATGAAGTTAATTATTGACAGTGAGCTGGATGGGCAGGATTTATCCCCTGAAATAGGGATCGATTTGGAGTTATTTGCTGCTGATATTAATAATGAACTAGTGGAGGATTTAAAAAAAATGGAGCCTTTTGGACAAGGTAATGTGAAGCCGGTCTTTTTGATGAAAAATTTAATTATTCAAGAATTAAAGTGGGTAGGAAACGGAGAAAAACATCTTAAATTATTCTTGCATCCTAGTGAAGGTGGGCCAAAGATATTTGAGGCAATTGGATTTAATTTGAGCAATAGATTTAAAACACTTAAAATTGGCGATGAAATAAATTTACTTTTTAATCTGGAACAAGATGAGTGGAATGGAAGTAAAAAGATTCAGATGAAGATTGTGGATATTAAAGAAGATAATTTATAGAGTTCTAAAGTTGTTATAATAGTGAAATATACAAATACGTAAACTTAGTAATTTAAGAATATTAAATTAATTATTATTTAGTTAATGAGTTAACGGATTAACGAGTTGAAAATGCTAAGAAGCTAAAAACTAATAAGCTAATGTGCTAATACCTTAAAATCAATTTTTATGTTAGAATTGGCTTGAGGTTTAGCTAAATTATTATTATTTTACACCTGTGATTCGTTGCAAATATTTATATAAATGAAACTCATCAACGGTTTTAAAATAATAATAATTTAGCTCAACTAATTTAAAAAGATTAAATGATAAAAATGAGAAACAAGTTTTTATTACTGAGTATAATTTTTTCACTAGCCCTTAATTTAAATAGGGTTGATTTTCTTGTTTTTAAAGCTCAAGCGGCTACAGATTGTGATGAGCTAGAAGGTGATGAAAAAACTGCTTGTGAAGAAGAAAAAGATGCAGCTGAGGATGAGATTGAAGATGATATTGAAAAATTAGAAAAAAAATTAGATAAAACTGAAGCAGAAAAAGCGCGATTAGATAGTCTTTTGAAGCAAAAACGAGGAGCGGTTTATACAACCTCGCAAGCCATTTTGAATACTCAAGCCCAATTGGATTCAACTGAAAAAAACATAAAAGACAAAGAAAAATATTTAATATCATTGGAAAATAGTATGACAAGAAAGAAGGAGGCCTTGGCAAAAGTGATTCAGGAGGATTATATTGTTGCGGAACAGCCCTTGCTGTTTTCTTTTTTCGAAAAAAACTTTTTTAAAGATCGAGTTATAAATATGGATAATCTCTTAAAAGTTAAAGAAGATGTTTTAATTTTAGTGGATGATATAAAGAGAGACAAGGAAAGTATTCAAAATGAAACTCAAGAATTGGGTTTAACTAAAAAAGAAAAAGAAGAGTTAATAGAAATAAAAGAAAGTCAAAAGAAAGCCTTAGAAAGAGAAGCGTCTGGAATTGCTGAGGATGTCGAGGAAAAAGCGGATAGTATCGCAAGCTTGCAATCGAAATTGTCCGAGATAAAAAGTGATTTGAATAAATTATTGGGAAAAAGTTATGACACCAATGATGTAAAAGAGGCGATAAAATTTGCCAGCAAGCAAACAGGGGTAAGAAAGGGTTTCTTGTTTGGAATGTTGTCAATTGAATCAAGACTAGGTGCTTCTGTGGGTGGATGTAATTATAAGCAAAGTCGAATGAGTGGAACACGGGCGGAAATATTTAAAGATATTTGCGATAAGTTGGATTATGATTATAAAAAGCAAAAAGTTTCTTGTCCACCATCAAGCTATAAAGGCACTGGGGGCGCTATGGGAGCAGCTCAGTTTATGTCGGATACTTGGAAGGGCTATGAGTCTAAAATTTCTTCAGCGACGGGTCATGACCCGGCTGATCCCTGGAATCTGGTAGATGGTGTAATGGCGATGGCTTTAAAATTAAAAAATGACGGAGGGACTAAAGATGGAAAGACAACTATCACTAGCCCTTGTACCGGAAAAAAAGTTTCTATTAAGTGGGAGGAATATGCATCACTTAAGTATTTGGGTTGGAGTTGCTACGGTCTTACTAATTATGCCAAAAGAGTTCAAGCCTTATCGGGAAATTATGATCAGCTCTAGTTAAGTAATTACAAATATCAAATTAAAAATTCCAAATAAATGACAAATGATAAAAACAAAAAAGAATTTGATTTGGAAGAGCGAACTGCTAAATTTGGAGAGGCTGTGATTTTATTTCTAAAAACAATCCAAATAAACGAAATTACAAAACCATTGATTAATCAGCTTGTACGCAGTAGCACAAGTATAGGTGCTAATTATATGGAGGCTGACGGTGCAGAATCTAGAAAAGATTTTATCCATAAATTGGGAATTTGTAAAAAAGAATGCAAAGAAACGAAACATTGGCTAAGGATGATGGCTGTTGCGGAATTTAATACAAAAGAAAAATGTCGTCAATTATGGAAAGAAGTACAAGAATTAACTTTGATTTTTTCTAGTATTATTAGAAACACTAGTGACAAGAATAAGTAATTATTATTTAATAAATTTAATAATTTATTTGAAATTTTTAATTTGATATTTGTAATTTCTAAAGTTTGCTTTGGGGATTTTTTTGTGCTAAAATTTCAAGGTGTTAATTTATTTATTTTAAAAATATGACAGAAAAAATGATGCATCCTAGCAAGGAAAAAACTTTTGTTATTGTTAAGCCTGATGGCGTTCAGCGGGCATTAATGGGCGAAATTCTAGGAAGATTCGAGAGAACTGGTTTAAAAATAGTTGGGGTAAAATTTGTAATTCCAACAGCAGATCAATGCTGGACTCATTATAATAAAGATGAAGCATGGTTTCTCGAAAAAGGAACTAGGATAGTAAAAGGCAGAGAAGAGGCAGGTATGCCAATCGAAAAAGAGGCTATTGAATATGGAAAAGGAATTATTCAGCAATTAGTTGATTTTATAACTTCTGGGCCAGTTTTGGCGATTGTAATAGAAGGTAATAGGGCAGTGGATGTGGTTAAAAAAATCGTGGGAGCGACTGAACCATCTACTTCTGACGTAGGAACTATTCGAGGTGATCTAACTGTGGATTCATACGATTTGGCAGGAATTGACGAGCGAGCAGTGAGAAATTTGATTCATTGTTCGGATAAGCCAGAGGAGGCTCTAAGAGAGATAAAAATTTGGTTTGATGATAAAGAAATTATTAATTATAGGTTAGTGCAAGAGCAGATACTTTACGACGTTAACCTTGACGGAATCTTGGAATAATATATTTTAATAAAAAATATTTAGCTCAAAACCCTTTGTTATAAAGGGTTTTTTGCTAGTCTATTTTTTTATCTTTATTTTTTAAGATAAGTACCTGAGTAAGTACCTGAGTAAGTACTTAAATACTTACTTGAATTAAATTAAATATATTTTGCTATTATTTTTGTCGATGTTTTTAATTGAAAAGTGTTTGACTTATTTGTTAATTATCTTTAGGATAGATGTAAAATGTACAAAGTTTAATTTTTAAAAGAAAGTAGCTATTTTTATGGATAAAATTAATTTACCAAAACATGTAGTTATTATCCCGGATGGCAACCGTCGTTGGGCAAAAGAGAGAGGCTTGAAGGCTTGGGAGGGGCATATGGCTGGAGCGGATCGAATTGAGGAGATAGTGAGAAAGGCGCTGGAGATGAAAATTGGTAATATTTCATTTTGGGGCTCCTCAATGGATAATTTGAAAAAGCGACCCTTGATGGAAAAAAAAGCCCTTTTGGATATTTATGAAAAATATTTTAAAAAGCTTATTGATAGTGACGAAGTTCATCAAAATGAGGCTAAAATCAATATTATCGGCCGTTGGCGAGAGCAATTTCCTGAAAGTTTAAAGAAAATTTTAGAGAGTGGAATAGAGAGAACTAAAAATTATAAAAATTATAATTTAAACTTTTTTTTGGCCTATAACGGTGATGATGAAATGATCGAGGCTATTAGGAAAATTGTCAAAAAGGTTGGTGGAGATGATGCTAGGGTGACACATGAATTAATTAAAGAAAATCTGATGACTCGGGATTTGCCGGCTGTTGACTTGCTGATTCGAACTGGAGGTGAACCACATCTCTCGACTGGTTTCATGATGTGGGATTTGGCTAATGCGCAATTGTATTTTTCCAAAAAATTATTTCCTAATTTTTTTAAAAAAGATTTTGAAATTGCCATTGGGGATTTTAGTCAAAGGGGGCGCAGAATGGGAAAATGATTTCCTAAATTTCAAAGTCTAAATTTTAAATTTCAAATGAATTTTTAATTTTAAAATTTACAATAAAAAGCGAGAATTGATAATTATTATAATATTTTTTAAAAAAGCCTGTGTTTGCAGGTTTTTTTGTTTTTGTTTTTTTATTTTTAATAAATTTTTTTGCATTTTTTGCGATAATTTTTTAGTCGAAATTAACGATAAAAAAAACTGTTTTTTTATCCACAGTTTTGGCTAAAAAAGGCTTGGCGGTTTTTCAGAAAAGGTGTATAATTAAAGAGTAAATTTATGGTTTATAAATTTATAAAAAACACTTGAATTTGCTGATTTTTTTAATACAAAAAACAAAAGATTTAATGGATCAAAAAATTGAAAATTCCGATAAAAAAAAATCCAAAAAAAAAGGGATTACTCTTTTGCTTATTTTGTTATTGCTTTTTGGTATTGGTGCAGTAGTGTGGAATGTTTTTTTGGGAGATAAAAATAGCAATAATGAGAAGGTAGTGGATGATTTAGCGGAAAGCAATATTCAAGAGCCTGAGCAAAAAAATGAAGAAGCTGTCGTGGATGAAAATTTAAATAATAAAAATAAAAATATTACACCAGGGGAGGATGTGGAGATGGTGAGTGAAAATTATAAAGTTAGCCAAGTTAAGTTTGGTGGCAACGTGATAATTGAGGATGGAAAATCAAGAGATACTAAGCTGGAAATATATCAAGTAAAAAGTGAAAACATAATTTCTCAGGAGGATGATGAACCAAGAATTTTAATATCCTGGAAGACAAACAAAGAGGCTATTTCAACAGTAAATTATTCTAAAGCTAATGGTGGTAGCGTGGTGAATGTAAGTGAGGATGGTTATGGCTTTGATCACACGATGCTTCTTAAGAACATGGAATTTTCGACAATTTACACTTACAAGATTGAAGTTAAGGATAAATGGGGAAATAAAGTTAACACAGAGTATTTTAGTGCATATACCGGAGATAAGTCAGAATCAATTTTTGATTTAATAACCAATGCGGTAGAGGATGTGTTTGGATGGGCGATGAAGTAGGTTGTGAATTTTATAAACAAAAATAAAACCAATTTAATAAAAATGTTTTTGGGTGAAAAAAATAAAATTCGGGTGTTATTTAGTGCCACAGCTTTGATGCTGATGGTGGGTTTTATTTTTGGTTCAAAGGTTTTGGCTCAGGTTAATAATGCGAGTACAACAAATAAATTGTTGGACGTTAGTGCCTATATTTTAAATCAGGAAAATAAGGAGATTACAAATGGAAAATATAAAATAAGATTTGCAATTTATTCTATCGATAGAAATGAAAGTGATCCCTATCCTTCTAACAGCGATCAAAATTTAAGAATTTGGGAAGAGGAGCAGGAGGTTGAAGTTGTAAATGGAATATTTAATGCTTATCTCGGTTTGGTAAATCCAATTCCAGATAATGTAAATCTTGCTACTGGAGGTTATTACTTGGGGATTAGAGTGGGGGAAGACGAAGAAACTGTTCCAAGAAAGAGAATCGGTTATGTTCCAGCAGCGCTTAATGCAGTTAATTCTACTTTCGTTAATGGAGCTACGACTGGAACTGAAGAGGGAAATATTTTGCAGCTTGGTTCAAAAGGAAAAATTGATATTGATAGATTGCCAACTGGAACTGACGGAAATTCTTTGGTTTTGGGTGATGATGGAAGGCTTCATGAGCAAGATACTGACACTGGAACAGATGCTACTGAATTTAATATCGGAAATGGTTCAGGCGCTAATGGTAATTTTGACATTACAGTTTCTAATCGTTCCAATAAGCCAACAATAAGATTTAACGGTTTGGCTCAAGAATGGCAATATTCGACAGATGGAAATGTTTTCAATAATTTAAATTTTTCTACCAATGATTTTTTGAGTCTTACTGGTGGAACGATGACAGGAGGGATTAATTTTTATTCTGGGCAAACTTTTGGCGGAGCATCTCTTTCTGAATTAAGTTATTTGAGTGGAGTAACTGCACCTCTGCAATCCCAAATTGATAATCGAGCCTTGCTAGCTCATACACATGATATTTCTGATGATACCAATTTGACTGTAGGCGGAGCATTGCTGAATCTTACTGGAGATAATCTTTCCATCAATGAAGGGGTTTTGACTGATGGAAGAATTTGTACATACAGTTTAGCTGATGGAATAGTTTGCGATACTTTAAGTAGTTCATTTACACATGCGCCAGTAACTGTTGGTTCCCCTGCTAACGGATTATCGGTTGATGGTGCGCAGACTTTGAGTCTGGCTTTAGCAAGTACTACGACCAATGGTGCACTCAGTAGTGCCGATTGGAATATTTTTAACAACAAGGTTTCTTCACAATGGGTTACTGCTGGATCGGATATATATTATTCTGCTGGTAATGTGGGAATAGGAACTTCTGCGATTTCTGAGCGATTGGAGGTATCTGGTAATATTCAATTAAGCGGGCATATTTTAGCTAGTAATACCTCTCAAGATGTTGGTTCATCGCTTGAAAGATTTAGATATGGATATTTTGAAAATTTGGATGTGATGAATTTGAGTGTAGGTGGTTTGGACATTTCTGGTTCAATTGCTAATATTTTTACTATAAATTCAAACAATATTTCCAATGATGCTGAAGATAGTTTTCTAGCTTTTGATAGGGGTGAGAACGGTGGAGTTTCTAATCCGCCAGCTTTATTGCAATGGGATTCTCTGAATGATAAATTTATATTTAATTATCCATTGGATGTTTCTGGTAATGTTTTAGCTAGTGGATTTAACGTGGGTGGGGAGTTGATAACAGATTGGACGGGAACAGGAATAACTATTTCGGGTGGTGCACTTACCTCAACACTGGGGACATCAATTGATATTTCTACTGAAACAAATTTAGCAACAAGTGGAACATTATTAAATTTGTCAGGCAACACTCTTTCAGTTGGTGAGGGATTATTGACTAACAACAGGTTGTGTACTTTTGTTACTGGTACGGGTTTAGTTTGTAATACTGATAGTGCTACTGTGGGACACAGTGCTTTAACAATTGGCGCCCCTGCTAATGGATTAAGTGTCAACGCTTCCCAAGTTTTAAGTCTGGCTTTAGCTAGTAGTACAACTGTCGGTGCACTTAGTAGTGCTGATTGGAACACTTTTAACAATAAACAAGATTCCCAAGATGCTGTAACTTTAGCTGGTCAATCCTACTTATCTCTAGTCGGACAAGCTATCACCGCTAACCAAATTAATCTAGCTAGTAACGTAACTGGAACCTTACCAGTAGCCAATGGTGGAACAGGAGCGACTACTTTAAATGACTTAATAACTTTAGGAACTCATACCACTGGGAATTATGTCTCAAATCTAACAGCTGGATCATCAATCTCCATTACTGGAACTGCTGGCGAAGGATGGAGTCCAACAGTTGCAGTTACTGCTGATTCAATCGGAGATACGGAGTTAGCTTTCAACACCGGACAAAACTTAACTACTACTAGTACTCCAACCTTTGGAGGTTTAACCTTAAATGGAAATCAAACTTTAACTGGAACTTTAGGTTTTAGAGAATCAGGAACTACTCCAACTTATTACACTTACTTACAAGCAGGAGATCAAGCTGCGAATGTGACATATACTTTGCCGACTGGAGCACCTTCATCTAATGGATACGTTTTAACTTCTGCTACTGATGGAACAATGAGTTGGCAAAGTGTGAGTGGAACTGGGGGAACTACTGGAACTGGTGCTACTAATCAAGTAGCTTACTGGACTGGTACAAGTACTCTGGCTGGAGAAAATCAATTAAATGTTTCTCGAGGAGGAACTGGAGTAGATGCTTCTACTATTACTAACGGACAACTTCTAATTGGAAATGATACAGCTAATAATTATTCCTTAGCTACCTTAGCCAGTGCTGACAGTAGCATCGTAGTTACCAATGGAGCAGGGACTATTAATCTAGCCAGTTCTCTAGGAACAGCCATAGATATTTCAGGTGAAACCAATCTAACTGGAGACACAGAAATAGTTCTAACTGGAGACTCTCTATCTATTGCTAGCAGTATCGCTAGAGATAGTGAACTCCATAGTATCATGACTCTTTCTGGTCAATCCTACTTATCTCTAGTCGGACAAGCTATCACCGCTAACCAAATTAATCTAGCTAGTAACGTAACTGGAACCTTACCAGTAGC
>Ga0209373_10005155_pt1 | contig 10840 bp, 4 predicted proteins | sample Higcelweek5metaG_FD_187173 | JGI IMG/M metagenome (GOLD analysis project Ga0209373, IMG submission 187173) | Freshwater pond sediment microbial communities from the University of Edinburgh, under environmental carbon perturbations - High... | ecosystem: Environmental > Aquatic > Freshwater >... | reverse complement strand
TCGCCAATTCCCGGTAGGGTCGTCGGGATTGGTCTTGAAATAGAACGGATAAATAGATTTTTCGCTCTTGTTCCTGACCATTTTCTGAACAAACTGCCCTTTGGGGTTAAACACTTCCATTACAAGCGGATGCCCTTCGGGTAAGCTTTTCAGCTTGTCTTCGAGAATGAACGAAACGTAGACCGAATCGCCCGGGCGCCAAACACTGCGTTCGCCATAGATGAAGCCTTTCATCCCCTTTTGAACGCTTACGCCTGAAACATCAAAGTTACTGAGCGACAGGCTGGTTCCATCGTCAATTTTCAGGTAGCCAATCTGCTTGTCTTTCTCGGCAATGACTAAAAATGGATCGAACTCAGTTTTCACCGAAACCATTCCTTCTGAGTTGGTTTTTGCTTTTGTAAGAAATTGATTCTGATAATCGTAGAATGAAATTTCAACGCCCGATTCAGGCTCGGCAGTTAGCAGGTTCGAAACATAAATGTTGGTATTTTTATTTTGCCCTGTTTTTGCAATAATGCCAAAGTTTGAGCCTAATATGTTGCGTTTTAAGAATTTATACGGCGAATAATATGCGTATTTGCAAGGATCATCGTTTTCATCCCACTCGTTGTAATAGGTGTAGAACACATCCGAGTACTCCTTATCGGGGTTTTCCAGTTCATCTTCAATTGGTACAAATTTGTTCGATTGGTCGTCTTTCGATTCGCAAGGATAGGTCGAATACTCCTTCCGGAACCCGATTTCGATGTTGTAAATGGCACCGGGTTCCACGGTAATAATTTTTGTCAGGTCGAGGTTGAAAGCGTTCCAAGTGTTCAGGTCTTTGGGTCCTTTGTTGGTCAAGTCGACCTTCATGCGTTTCACCGTGCGCCCAACCTGATGGAGGCTCCAGGTATTGTCGAAATTCTGATTTTGCAGAAATGAGTGGATGTTGTTCTTGAATATCTTGGTGATACGCACATCGACAGCGTTGAGCGAAGTGGCTTCGAATGGGAAATAGAGCCCAGTACTCTGCGGCACAATAACTCCTTTCCCCAACAGCCTTATCTGAGGTTTCGTGCCTCCAAAGTTGAGTTGTTCTATGTAGTTCGAACCAAGTTTATAACCCAATTCGCTTTCGATAGAAGCATTTAGTTTGAGCGTTTTTGTGCCTGTAATTTGTTCCGAAGGATAAATTTTCAACAAGTTCCGTTCAACCGAAATCTGGTCAATGTTTTCGTTGTCGAGTTGGATCAAACCGCGTAAATCGATCTGATTTTGAATAGGATCTGAAAATGATATTTCAATATGCTGATCGGGGTTGTTGATGACCTGAACAGAAGTTACAGCAAAATCTTTTAACGAAGGAACCTCAACTTTTATGGAGCCTTTTCCGTTTTCGAGGTCGATTTTACCCCCGGCCCATTCAACTTCGACCTCCGATTTCTGTTCTTTGCGCTTGATTTCTAAAACCCTAAAAGAGTGTGTGTTCGATTTTGCCTGGTGATTCCACAGAAGTGGCAGTTTGTCGCCATCTTGTTCGGCCGTAAAAATTTCTTCAATCTCTTTGTCGTCGATCAGGTCGGATGTTACAATCTCGATGGGGAGTTCATACGTCTTGTCGTTTTTATCGGAAATTGAGAGGCCGCGTTCCGAAACCCTTATCTGTTTGGTTGTTGTATTGATATTGAACGTAAGCGTTGAAAGCTGTTTCGGCACTTTCATCAGTTTTGAAAGCTTCAGTTTTCCTTGGTACGACGCGTCCCAGTCGAGCAAATTAGTTGGTTTGAATTCGATAGCGTCGGTATTTGCCCATACTGCTTTTCCATCAATTGAAGGGGAGAACGAAAGCACGGAGCTTGAAACTGTTGAGCCAATTTCTTCTGATGAAACTAGCTCGGAGGTGAATTTGATCACAATTGCATCGGAGCGTTTTATCTCGCCCGACGTAACCCCGTACACAAATTCGTGGAACGACTCAATCGACGATGGTGTTCCGAGATCTTTCTTTTTGCATCCAACAAAAGCAATCAGCAAGGTAATTGCAACAAATAGGATTGTTTTTATCCTCATGGTTTTTAATTATTTAGGTGAATTTTAGTGGTTTCTGTTTTTGATAAGCATACCTGCAAAGATGAGGTCGGCCGGGTGTGTTATTTTAATATTTTCTATATTTCCCTCAACAAGGTTAATTGCCAATCCTGCAGCTTCCAACACACTGGCATCGTCGGTAAATGATTCGTTAAAATGTTGGTTGTAAGCACTTTTTATATCTGAAATGCTAAAAACCTGAGGGGTTTGAATGGTAACAAACGACGACCTGTCGACAGCTTTACTATTTTCGCCATCTATCATTCTAAGCGATTCAATAACAGGCATTACAGGGATTGCGTTACCTTTTAGTCGGGCAACTTCGAAACAGCGGCCAATGGTTTCGAAACTTACTAATGGGCGAACTCCATCGTGAATGGCAACAATTCCGTCGCCCTGTATTCTCGATAGCCCGTTCTTTACACTTTCAAAACGAACTGACCCACCAGCAACCAACTGATGTCGAATGCTAAACTTATATTCGTGGCAAAGATTTTCCCATAACGGAAACTGGGTTTTGGGCAGAACTACAATGATTTCCATGGCATTATCGTACTCGTGAAAACGTTCGATGGTATGCATCAACACCGGTTTTTCATTCAGCAAAAGGAATTGTTTGGGAACATCGGCATTCATGCGGCTACCACTTCCGCCGGCAACAATCAATGCATAGTTTGTCATGGGCATACTGTATTAAGTTACTGTTGTTCTTTTTTAACGGTTGAAATAGTTGTGTTTTCTTTGCAAAAAATAAGAAAATCATTTTGTACTTTGGGTGTTGAAAATAATTATAAAGATAATTACGGCAATGAAAGAAACATATAATTTTTTACAGAATCTTGAGGCGAATAACAATAAAGAGTGGTTTGATCAAAATAGGGAAACCTATCAGCGTGTCAGGCTGAAATTCATGCACATTACTGAAATCTTGATCAACGAAATCAGGAGCTTTGACCCGATGGTTGCCAATGTTGAACCCAAAGGTTGCATGTACCGTATTTTCAGGGATGTGCGTTTTTCGAACGATAAAACACCTTATAAAAACAATCTCGGGATTCATATTGCCCGTAATGGACGGAAGAGTGGGAATCCGGGCTATTATTTTCACGTTCAGCCCGGTGGTTGTTTCATTAGCGGCGGTATTTATATGCCTCAACCTGAATTCTTAACTGCCATCAGAAATGAGATTTATTACCATGCCAACGATTTTCTTGAGATAATTGAAGCTCCCGAATTTAAGAACAACTTTGCTTTTTTCGACGAGGATAAGTTGAAGACAAATCCCAAGGGTTATCCCAAAGATTTTGAACACATTGATCTGCTTCGATATAAATCAATTGCCCCGTATATGAGTATCAGCGAAGAGCAACTTTACCGCAGCGATTTGCTTGAGTTTATTCTTGAAAAATTCAGGTTGATGCAGCCATTGAACCAGTTCTTATACGATGCTATCGATAATATTGAACCGAAAGGTTGAAAGCAGTTAGTGATTGAAAATGAATGAAATAATGTGTTGGACACTTAATAGATAAGGATTGTCGCAAAAAAATAGTGCAAGTTGCAAGAATCAATTCATTGATAAACTCGCAGCTTGCACTAAACTTTGCATATTGAACCAATCTCTGATTCAATACTTTATTAATATAGAACTATTCAGCAGTAAAAATTACCCGGTATGTTTTTACCATTCCATTGTAATCAAATTTCAGCACCGCGGTTCCAGTTTTCGATTCAGCCTGTGTAATAGCCACTTTTACAGCCTTATCGCTTGCCGATGCCGATACCGTTGGCGTTCCTGTTACGCTTGATGGAAGTTTGTATGTTGTTTCATAAATGTCGAAACCAACAATACCATTGGCATTGGTCGACCGTACCGGAATGGAAGGAACTTCAATTGCTTCGCCGTTTATTTTAATGCTTACCGTTGGAACTACCGAACGTTCGATTTTCTTTTTGGCAGAACTGAACCCTAGTCCAATTAAATCGCACAGGTCGTCCGATTCATTGCCCTCAGCAACAAGGTAAATAGCATGTTTTTTATCCAGTTTGTCAACAACCGACGAAACATCAATTGTGAATTTTGTAGTTTCCTTAGCTGCATTTGCGGGAACGTTAATAACACCAATCTTTTTACCTTTCCATGTTGCATTATCCCAAGGGCCATCAATCATTACATTGATTTTGAAAGCTTTTTCGGTTTTTGGTGTAAGGAACAAGTTGAATGCTGTTTTATTTCCTGGCTTAACGCCTTCGAAGGCTTTCAATCCCTTTGTGTCTTTTGCTAACCCACCAAAGCCAAAATATTTGTATCCGATTATGTTGCCATTCTTGACATTGGCAATAGGCATATTGTTATCCCAAATATCCCACGAATCTTGTTGGCTACCAATGTTCGAAAGATAGCACGCATATCCGGCTGAGTAGTATTGATAAGGATCGAGTCCATAAATATGGAAACCTTCCGAAGTAACTTCGGCTCCAGTGTATTCTTTGCCTTGGCTATCCTTAGCTGTCCAGATATTGTCTGCTGCATACGGATCGTATCCTCTGATGGTAACTTTTCCGCCATCGGCTACCGATTTTTCATCCCATTTAATTGTAACTGGTGCTACCACCGATTGACGTGCAAAACCGTATCCTCTTGGGGCTCTGTGATAAAATACATACCACTGGTCATTAATTAATTGAATGCTACCGTGAGTGTTGTGACCTGAATAGCCGGTCAGTAATGCTGTTCCGTCTTCATTGAGAACAGGGCCACGCGAATCGACCAGTACACCACCACTTTTCCATGGTCCCAGCGGAGAATCGCCATAAGCATAACGCAAGGCCGAGTTGGTGCTGCTTAATCCATATTCAGGACCCGAATAACCACTGTAAACCCACACATATTTGTTGCCAATTTTACGGATAGATGCAGCTTCAAAGAAATTGAAAGAACCAAGGTCTTCGCCAGGGAACAGAGCCGGATAGGTTGTTCCTGCAGGATCTTTTACAACACCATATCTTGAACTGGCAGGAATGAAATATGGAATAATTTCGGTTCCTGGTCTGAGCGAATACATTGTTTTTGGATCTAACTGACCAGCCGATGACCTTTGGAAACCCCAGAAACCATAAGCTCTGAAACCTGTTTCGAAATCAGGGTCTTTTGGATCGGTAATATTATCGATATAAACAGCAGGGTCGAATCCGAAGATACTTCCGGGCAGGGTTTTTGTTCCGTCTTCATTCAGGTTTACAGGAGTGAAAGGACCGGTTGGCCGGCTTCCTTTGGCTACCATTGCTTCTCTGAAACGGCCACGACTGTGTGGGTAGAGGTAATATTCTTTGGTTCCATCTTTCCTTTTTATCTCAACTAGGTCGGGGGCATACATTACATCCCACTGTCCTTCGATAGGATAGGTGAAAATTGACCCTTCGTCGCGCCAGTTGGTAAGATCTTCAACAGGGGCCGACCAAGCCTTGATGTCGGGGCCGCAATAGCTTGTAAACCTGACATCGTGCGACCCGATGATGTAAACACGATACTTGCCCGGTTGATCGGGATCTTCAAAAACACGGGGTTCGCCATCGGGCAAATGCTCCCATAAAGGCAAATATGGATTACCTGCACCACGATAGGTGTATTGGCTTGCCGATTGGTCGTTTTTTGATTTGGTTTTTTCCCCGCTCGACTCTTTTACAGAAAACAGAAACAACACCGTAAATAATAAAATTACCGGCTGCGTTTTCAAAATAGATTTAAGTGTCATCATCTTTGTTAGTTTGATTAATGATTGTATGTTCTTAATTTGCGATTAATCGGAATTTGTATTGTTCGAAATACCTATTTGTTCAAAATATAGATTTATTCAAAAATAGTACAATTAAAATATTTACCAAAAAAGCCATTCTTGCGTACAAGAATGGCTTGAGTTATATTGGGTAGTTCACCGATCTGCGTTAAGCAGTACGATGCGCTACGAAAGCAGCACCAACGCAATGTTGGCACTGTGTATTATTGTTTATGTAGAGACAAGGCATGCCTTGTCTCTACATAAATTATTTCACTTCTGCCCCATTTTTGGTTGCTGTAATTGGGCTTACAAATTTCAACGCCCCATCGGCATCTTCGGCCATCAGTATCATTCCCTGCGACATGATGCCTTTCAGTTCCCTCGGTTCGAGATTTACCAAAATGGAAACCTGCTGTCCTATAATATCCTCCGGTTTGTAATATTCAGCAATGCCCGAAACCACAGTGCGTTGGTCAATTCCCGTATCAATAGTTAACTTCAGTAACTTCTTGGTTTTGGCAACTTTTTCGGCTTCGATAATTGTTCCCACGCGAATGTCCATCTTCGAAAAATCGTCGTACGAGCAGTTTTCTTTTTGTGGTGCTGCAGTTGCTGCTGCCATTTCGTTGGCTTTTTTGGTATCCTGAAGCTTTTGGATTTGAGCTTCAATTACCGAGTCTTCAATTTTTTCAAAAAGCAACTCGGGCTCATTTATTTTATGGCCGGCAACCATTAAATCGGTGCGACCAAGTTCGCTCCAGTCGAGGCGTTCCATGTTCAGGAAGCCACGCAGCTTGTTCATGGTGAACGGCAGGAACGGCGCAAACACAATGGTGAGGTTTGCCGTAATTTGCATACACGTGTTCATGATGATTTTTACACGCTCTTCGTCTGTCTTCACAACTTTCCAAGGCTCCATATCGGCCAGGTATTTGTTGCCAAGGCGGGCCATGTCCATCGCAATCTTCAACGCTTCGCGGAAACGGAAGGTGTCGAGGCTTTTCTCAACATCAGCTTTTAGCGAGGTGATTTGAGCCAGAGCTTCTTTGTCAACATCAAGCAATTCGCCGGCAGCAGGAATTACGCCGTTATAATATTTTTGGGTAAGCACCAGTGCCCGGTTCACAAAGTTTCCGAGAATAGCTACTAGTTCGTTATTATTTCGTGCCTGAAAGTCTTTCCAGGTAAAGTCGTTATCCTTGGTTTCGGGTGCATTGGCCGTAAGTACATATTTCAGCACATCTTCTTTTCCAGGGAATTCGTCGAGGTATTCGTGCAACCAAACGGCCCAGTTGCGAGAGGTTGAAATCTTGTCACCTTCGAGGTTCAGGAACTCATTGGCCGGAACATTGTCGGGCAAATTGTAGGTTCCTTCGGCTTTCAACATAGCCGGGAAAATAATGCAATGGAATACAATATTGTCTTTCCCAATGAAATGCAACATGCGAGTATCTTTATCTTTCCACCACTTTTCCCAGTCGGGAGTCCACTCTTTTGTTGCCGAAATGTAACCAATTGGCGCATCGAACCAAACGTAAAGCACTTTGCCATCAGCACCATCAACGGGAACAGGCACGCCCCAGTCTAGGTCGCGGGTAACTGCACGTGCGTTCAGTCCGCCGTCGATCCAGCTTTTGCATTGGCCGTACACGTTGCTTTTCCACTCTTTGTGGCCTTCAAGAATCCATTCTTTGAGCCAAGGTTCGTATTGGTCAAGCGGCAAGTACCAGTGTTTGGTCTCCTTCATCACCGGAGGGTTTCCGCTTAATGTCGATTTTGGATTGATTAGGTCGGTAGCGTTCAATGTGCTACCGCAAGCTTCGCACTGGTCGCCATACGCACGTTCGTTGCTACACTTTGGGCAAGTTCCGGTAATATAACGGTCGGCAAGGAACTGCTTGGCCTCTTCGTCGTAATATTGTTCGGCTGTTTTTTCAATGAATTTGCCGTCATCGTAAAGCTTTTTGAAGAATTCGGAAGCCGTTTCGTGATGAATTTTGGCACTGGTGCGCGAATACACATCGAACGAAATGCCAAAGCGCGAAAAGGCATCTTTAATAATTCCGTGGTACTTATCCACCACATCTTGAGGTGTAATACCCTCTTTTTTAGCCTTCAAGGTAATTGGCACACCATGTTCGTCGCTGCCACCAATAAAGGCAACTTCCTCGCCCTTCATTCGGAGGTAACGGGCATAAATATCGGCTGGTACGTAAACTCCGGCCAAATGGCCAATATGAACAGGTCCGTTGGCATAAGGCAATGCCGACGTAATTAAGGTGCGTTTGAAATTACTCATTTGAAATACAGTGCTAAAAAATTAGGGTGCAAAGATAAGAATTGAAGGTAAAAATCAGAAATTATTGTTGGATATAAGGGAGGTTTAAATATGAGCATGTTAGTAGGTATTCTTACTTTTCGGTTAATATTAAAAAAACGAGGAAAAAAAGTCACATAATTATTGAAATTCATTGTCTTAAAGATAATAAACTATATTTTTGCGGGCGAAAACCAAATTGCTAATGTTCTGAAATGCCCCTTTGATGAACTTTTTGAAACTCTATTCTTTTTTTCTTTTCTTTCTTCTCTTTACTTTTTGCATTGAAGCAAAAGGTCAGGAAGTGATTTTTACAAATCCCATTGATGGAGCATACCCCTCTAGCAGTAATCCTTACACATCTGGTCAAACATATAATGCAAATATTTCGGTTTCTGGAATAGGTTTTGGTTCAGGTGTAACCTCAAACCCAGCAAATGATCGTTATAATGCAAAAGGTTGGGAATCTTCAAGTTTAGATGCAACTGATTATTTTACTTTCACCATTACCCCAAATTCTGGGTATGAAATTGATTTCTCAAACTTTGTTTATACAGGGATAGTTAGCGGAACAGGCCCTGTTAGCTTTGCTTTTAGATCAAGTATTGACGGGTTTACAAATAATATAGGTTCCACATCAGCATCTGGTTCTACAATTGACTTATCTGGCTCTTTTTTTCAAAACATAACATCAGCCATTGAATTTAGGTTATTTGCATGGGGAGCATCGAGTGCTGGAGGAACGTTCAGTATCAATAATTTTACATTTAATGGTAGTGTAGTTTCTACAGGATGTTATGTGCCAGATGCAGCAGGGGCAATTAGTGGACCAACTTCTGTCCTACCCAACCAATCGGGGGTCGCATATTCTGTTAATCCAATAAACAATGCAACCGGGTATGTATGGAACTTGCCCCCTGATGCTTTAATAACCAGCGGGAGTAATACGAACTCAATAACTGTTGATTTTGGAACAACAAGTGGTAATATTAGTGTTTATGGTACAAATATTTGTGGGGGAGGAAATACTTCTCCAATTGTAACCGTAAATGTTAGCAACCTTATTTTATATTCTCATGATTTTGGTGAAGTCGCAATTTCTGCTCATCCTTATGATGTTACTCCCGGAACATTTGCCACTCATTTATCATCTTCAAGTTGGTCGAATAGTGTTGGTTCATGGACTTCATACAATGGAAATAATGGGAAAGCTATTGCATTAGATAATTCGTCGGGAACTCCAACAATAACGCTAACCTTTACTGTTGATCCATATTTTAAGCTAGATGTTACCTATTTAAATTTTTGGCAGCAGAGAAGTCCAACAGGAGCAACAGATTGGTCAATGACAATTAACGGGACTGCTGTTGGTAGTGGAACTAGTCCTGAAACAGGCGCTAATATTAGTCAAACAGCTGTTTCAAATCCAATAAACAATTTAACAGGAACAGTAACTGTTGTAATTTCGTTGAGTGGTGCATCTGGAACCGGTACATTTCGATTAGATGACTTTACTTTGTATGGCAACATTGAATGTATTCTGCCAGATATCCCATCAAATCCGACTTCAAATTCACCACAATGTGCCGATGCAGGTGTTACTTTAACAAGGTTGGGAACTCCCCCTGCCGACGAAACATGGTATTGGCAAACCACTGCCGATGGAACAGATACTGGAAATTCAGGAGCTACTTTTACTGTTTTTTCTTCAGGCACCTATTACATCAGAGCCAGAAATAATATTACCGAGTGCTGGAGCGATGGAGCTGGCAGCTTAAGTGTTGTGGTCAATCCAAATCTTCCTGTGAGTGTTTCAATCACAGCCGATGCCAATCCTGTCTGTGAAGGCACAACAGTCAACTTTACAGCGACACCAACCAATGGAGGTTCAACTCCGGGCTATCAGTGGAAAGTTAATGGATCGGATATTTTAGGTGAAACCAACCCAACTTATAGCTATATTCCTGCCAATGGAGATAAAGTAACTTGCGTACTAACTTCAAGTGAAACATGCAAAAGCGGCAGTCCGGCAACAAGCAATGAGCTGACCATGACGGTTAACCCGCTTCTTCCTGTTGGTATTAATATCTCTGCCGATGCCAATCCTGTTTGTTCAGGAACAACAGTCAACTTTACAGCGACACCAACCAATGGAGGTTCAACTCCGGGCTATCAGTGGAAAGTTAATGGATCGGATATTTTAGGTGAAACCAACCCAACTTATAGCTATATTCCTGCCAATGGAGATAAAGTAACTTGCGTACTAACTTCAAGTGAAACATGCAAAAGCGGCAGTCCGGCAACAAGCAGTGAATTGACAATGACTGTCAACCCTATTCTTCCTGTGAGTGTATTAATCACAGCCGATGCAAACCCGGTTTGCTCTGGAACAACGGTCGAATTTACAGCGACACCTATCAACGGAGGTTCAGCACCCGATTATCAGTGGATGGTAAATGGGATAGGTGTGGGCACCAACAGCCCAACATACAGCTATGAGCCCGCAAATGCTGATGTTGTGACTTGTGAGCTGACTTCAAACGAAACATGTACTTCGGGAAACCCGGCAACGAGCAGTGAATTGACAATGACTGTCAACCCTATTCTTCCTGTGAGTGTATTAATCACAGCCGATGCAAACCCGGTTTGCTCTGGAACAACGGTCGAATTT
>Ga0209373_10005154_pt1 | contig 10842 bp, 4 predicted proteins | sample Higcelweek5metaG_FD_187173 | JGI IMG/M metagenome (GOLD analysis project Ga0209373, IMG submission 187173) | Freshwater pond sediment microbial communities from the University of Edinburgh, under environmental carbon perturbations - High... | ecosystem: Environmental > Aquatic > Freshwater >... | reverse complement strand
CACTTATCTGCATTAGTTTTTTTTGCAAAACTAATATTTTTATCTACTCCCCACAACTTTTTGACTTGATCCATATCATTGATAGTTATTTTTTTACCGTTGGTTTTGGCGCGATTTTATTTCGAGATTTGGCGAAAACACGTGGTAAAGAATTTAATTTTTTCATAAAATCATAATTATTTTTAACGTAAAAATTCCTAACAAAAAATATCTGAAAATATAAAATCCCAATTGGTAATAACTACTTTACAATGAACCTTTTTACCGAAACTCTACCTAACTCAATTACTTTTACGAAATAAACACCTGAACGGAACAAACCTTTTTCTGTTATGTCAATAGTTTTATTTTCACTATAATTCTGTTGAAGAATTTCCCTTCCATTAATGTCTAAAATTTTGATTAAAGCATTCGTTGCCCCATTTACACTAATAGATATATGATCTTTTGCCGGATTGGGATAAATTTTGATACGTCCAGATTCATCGAGAATTTTTATCACAGACTGAGGTGTATCGTTTTGTACAACAACTGGAAGAATCTTGAAATCAATGTCCTTACCGTCATCTATTGTAACTTTAAAAAAGTAAATGCCTGGTTGTAAGATAGATACACGTACTATAGAGCTGGTAGAATTTTCGATTGTCACAAATGCCGGTCCCGTTATTTGTGACCATGCATAAGTTAAACCATCATTATCAGCATCTGAACTCTCTTGTGCATCTAGCATAAAATAATTATCCTGTTTATAATGGCGAACTCTGGCTACCGGGATTTGATTGTCATTTGTAAAGAAGGTTCCATACAAATTAAATGTCTTTATTGAGGCTTCCCATTGGCCCGACCGTTCAACACAATTTACTCTAACATAACGTCCGACCACATCCCCTGAGTTGCTATTAGTCGAAGTGCCTCCGGCAAATGCATCGTTTACGGCATAATTTTGCCATGTATTACCATCAATAGAAATTTGTATATTATATTTTTTTGCATACTCATTATGCCATAGCATAGAAATCAGACTAGGTTTAACCTGATGTTGCAAGTCAACCTGCCACCATTCTCCGTTCTTTTGTGCCGATGACCAACGTGTGTTATCATTGCCATCAACAGCTGCTTGAGGATACATATTTATTTTTTCTGAAGACGATGCGGAAGTTGTTTTTTTAAGTGCCAAATCGTTGGATGCGGTAGGATAACATACAGCAATAGCGAAATCCTTGAAAGCGATATTAATGCCATTAGACACAGTTAAACGAAACACATAAGTGCCTTCTGTATTGAAAGTTATTTCGGTCAATGGCAAATTTGGAGATAATATTGTTGCCTGTACCGGTCCGCTGACTTGTTGCCACTGAAAGCTAAGTTCACCATCTATAGAATTAGCTGAACCAGTTCCATCTACATAAGTTTTAGCATGAGGGAGCAACACAGTCTTTTCTTGTAGAATCACTCTCGCAATTGGCATTTTTTCTTTTTCATATCCGAATACTCGTATTTCACGTAAAGAGTATTTGCTTGCCCCTGATTTTCTCTCCGTAAAACGAATACGGATATAACGCATATCAAAATGGTCAAAGCTATGATATTCTGCCGTACCTGCACCAGTTGTGATTTTTTTTAATTCGGTCCAATTCAATCCATCCATAGATTTCTCAAGGACATATTGCTTTGCATAATCAGTATCCCAAAACAACTCTATTTTATCGATATCGCACGAAGCTGCCAAATCTACAACTGTCGATTCTTCGACGCTGTTTCCCGAATCCCAGCGGGTAGACAAATCGCCATCAACCAGTTGTTTTCCAAAATACTTTCCTGATTCGAAAGAAACCGTAACATCTTTCAGGTATGCCAGATTTTTATATTGAGATGCAACATCAACCGGATCGAAAATTTCGACATCCGTTGTATATAAATTATTATTTATGTCCCACTCCACGCTTCCATTTACAAATGATAGCTGAGCTTGCATTTGCATTTTGCCGGCTGTTTCTGCAGTCCAAACGCCTTCAGAGCTAATCAACTGAACTTGCCCCGGAGCAATAATTGTCTTAGTCTGACCTGTAGTTGCTGCTTGTTGCCCTGCAACAGAAAATAAAATCGAATATGCTGTAGTTGAAGTGGTCGCCGCATTTCCTTGATTTTTAACCAAGGCATAAAAACTCACTTTTTGTCCAATAAGTGGATAGCGCGGCATTGTATATATACGAGTAACGCGCAAATCAGGCTTTCCTGTTCCAGACTTAAACGTTAACTGTTGCGATAGCGGCAGATTATCGGAGGAACTACCCACACGGAAAGTATAAGTACCTGTTTGTACTTCGTATTTTCGCCCGGTTTGATTCCAATAATAAAAATCATCGGCACAAAAATTAAATGTAACTGATTTAGTTTCACCAGCCTCTAGTTTTATACGTTTAAAGCCTCTCAACTCTTTTTTTGGCATCCACACTTTGTCCATTGGTGCACTTAAATAAACTTGAACTACCTCTTCACCTGCTCGTGAACCCGTATTTTTCACATCAACAGTTATACTAAAAGGTTGTCCCGCAATTATTTCCGTAGGCATTTGAAGATTTGAATAGGCAAAAGTAGTATAACTCAAACCATATCCGAATGCATAACGGGGCGAAATACCTTTTTCATCTAACCAACGGTAACCACCATCCAAATTCAGTTCGAATTTACGGAACACTTCTTCTTTCCATTCAGGGAAATCACTATCCTGCATAGGCATTGAAAGTGGCATCCTACCAGCTGGATTGTAATCTCCGAAAACGACATCGGCAATGGCATGTCCGGCTTCCTGAGCCGCATAAAATGAATATATAAATCCTTTTATATTAGACAAACAATCGTTGAAAGTACAAACACCACCACTCTGTATTATTGTAATCAGGTTTGGATTCACACTTGCCAATTCATTAATGAGTTCTTGCTGTATGGCTGGTAATGCAAATGAACCTCCAACGCGGTCGTTATGCACACCAAAACTTTGTTCGCCTTCTTGTGTATTATCCAATCCTCCGGCAAAAATTACATAGTCGGCATCAGCTGCAAGAGCTTTTGCTTCGGCAAAACCGGTTTTAGATGTTGAGTTAATATCGCAACCTTTAGTATAAACAATATTGGAACTCCCAATTTTATCTTCTAAACCTTTTCTCACACTAATAGCATAAGGTGGATTTGTAGCGCTACTTCCAGAACAATTCAGATTTTCGGCTATCGCATTAGGCCCGATAAGAGCTATCTTAATTCCTGTTTTTCGAAGAGGCAAAATGGGATTAGCACCTGAGGTTTCATTTTTAAGTAATATGATTGATTTTTGAGCTGCCAATAGGTTCAAACTAGTAATTGCAGCCGATTTTGCATTCGACTCATTACCTGCCGGATAATAATCTAACATACCATTCAGTATTTTAGTCCTCAATATGTTCTTTACCGCATTGTTAATTTGCGTCATAGTTACATGACCATTCTCAACCAAAGATGGCAAATCGGCCTCATAAATAGATGAACCCATACATATTTCAGTTCCGGCACGTACAGCATTTCGTGCATCATCAATATTAGCCCAGTCCGAAACCACATAAAACGGAAATCCCCAACGTTCACGTAGCACTGTTTTTAGCAATATACTACTTTCGGCAGCTTTATCTCCATTGATTTTATTATATGATCCCATAATGCTCATAGCACCGGCATCTTGTATTGGAATTCTAAAATTATATCCTGAAAAATCCATCAACCATCGTTGGCTGGCAATCACATCCATTTTTAAACGGTTAGACTGCATGCTTTCGCCCATAAAATGTTTTAGAGTGGCAATTACCGGATATTTTTGCATACCAATGGTAAATGATTTTGCCAAATGACCTGCCAAATACGGATCTTCACCTCCGCCCTCGGCAGTACGTCCTCCGCGCGAATCGCGTACCAAATCGAGACATGGACCTAATACCTGTTGACGGTCGAATGACCAAAATTCAAGTCCCATGTATTCACCTATTTTGCCAACCACATTTTCATCCCAAGTGGCTGCCATAGCTATTCCGGTTGGAAAAGCGGTAGCTGAACGATCATAACGATCGGAAGTAAGACGAACCCCGTGAGGACTATCGCCCATTACAAACCCCGGAATTCCGAGCCGTAAATTTGCCGGTGTTCCTCCAAAGCTGGTGCGGTTATTATACATTTGTTCCAATTTCTCCTGGGTAGTCATGGAATTTATCAGTTCATCTATACGTTTATCCAAATGCGACTGGGCGTATGTATTTAATATAGCCGATAGAATTACTATGACAAGTATGATTTTTCTCATAATCTTAATTTTAAAGCCTTTATAGTATTAACAAAATCTATTTTAGTATCTTAGTAGTAAAAACTGATTGGTCCTTACGAATTTTACACAAATACAAACCTTTGGGTAATGAAGAAATACTAACCAGTCCAGTTTCCGATGTTAGTTTTAGTTCTTTTATATATCGTCCTCCAATATCATAAAGTGACAATATAGCACCTAATGCATTGGTCACCCGGATATAATCGGAAGAAGAAACAACAGTCAAATTATCTGACCCATACATTGGCACAACCGACGTCGGATAATCTCCTTTTGCGTACAATACTGTGTTAGGCTGGGTAATCTCAATTGGTTCGGATACGATAACATCATTGGTAGTGCTTGTGAGCTTAATTGCAACTTTGTAATTGCCGGTTTCGGTTGCTGTGTAACTGTTCGTATTTACACCGGTTATCAGCGTATTGTCTTTATACCAATAATACTCTGCATACGTGTTTGTTGATGTGCCACTGTTTGTTTTAATTACCGGTTTTTTCAGCTGCATAATATCTGCAATTTTGCGTGCCATTATTCGCAAACCGTCATCTTTGGGATGAATCCCATCGGTTGCCATTAAATTCGCGATATTATTTGTTACAGAATATAAGTCGATAAGAGGAAGTCCCATTTCCTTTGATATCTCCTTCATAGTTGGGATTACTTTTTCCCGTATTGTTTGATCGTTTATAGACCATGTGCTGCTATACGCTTTGATGGGTATAGCCATATAAATTTCCGGTTCTGCCGAGTAACTTTTGAACTCATTAATCAAATCGACGTATGAATTTTTAAAATTCACGGCATCCCAATAGCCATCTTTCGAATCGTTTGTACCCAGCGCAATTACAATAATATTTGGATCATAAGATTTATTGTCGCTATAAGCAGTTTTATTCTTCCAGGCATCATTTAAGTGGTTCATCATAAGCGCTCCGTTAACACCAAAGTTTCGGGTTTCGTATTTATTACCCAACAGGCCACGTATTTGTACAGGCCACGCATATTGTGACCGATCGGTGGCTTCCGCTCCATAAGTATTGCTATCGCCCACACAACCAACCTTAATAATGTCCGACTTAAATGCCCAACCCGAATAAAATCCGTTGTTGAATGTTCTCACATACACTATACTGTTTGGAGCTAAACCGACCAACGAATACGATTTTTCATATACGGTTTCCGATTTCAAAACAGAGTTGTCGATCAATGAACGTACTTCTACCTCCCAACTTTCACCTTCGGCAGTCCATGTCAGGTGGTCGTTTTCAATTACAAGTTTTACTGGCTTTTGCGCAAATATTTCATTGTCGAAAGTATAGTATTTTTGCAATCCGGGTTCTGTTCCTGTTAGTACTTCTTTATAGTCAGCCCTAATATCGTCAATACTTCTTACTTTATTCCACACCCTGAAATCGGTTAATTTACCATTAAGCTTTGGAGATGTATACCACGAAGCCAACCATAAATTACCCACATTACTACCATCCGCTTTGATGTTTCCTTTCCAGTCCCCATTGAAATTATCGATTGTACTAAACAGTTCCGTATTCAAATAAACTGATGCCTTTTTTTCCTTTGATGAAATGATAAAGGCTATATGATTCCACTTGTTTGAAAGATTTTCACGAGGTATCCACATGGCGTAGATGGCATCATTGACCGTTTTAAACCAAAAACGAAGATCAATTTTATTTTGATTATTGGTATTTTTATTCAGGCTGACGGTAAATCCATAATTTCCATCATGCCTGTTGCTTATGATAGCTGTTCCATCTGTGTTTTTTCCATCTTGCTCATCAATGTAAATCCAGAATTCTACAGCAAGTTCTTTTTCGGTAAAATTCAGATTACCGCAGTTCATACCATTGTGATCAGTAGTTAGGTTCCATGCGCCATAATCGCCACTACCTGCTTTTGCCGGAATTAAATTCAGAGAACTTATTACTATGATTAATAGCCAATAAAGAAGTGTACCTTTTTTTTCCATACGTTATTGAATAAAACAATGGGGCATTATTTTTCATTTGCCCCATTGTATTTTTTTCAGAAAGCAACTATTTATTATCTGACAACTACTTTTTGATTATCAACCAAATATATGCCTTTAGGAAGGTTTGATACGATGTTTTCTCCGGCAACTATATTAATACGTCGGATCAATTGTCCACTAACAGCATAAATATTGACAGTTTGAGAATTTTCAGTATTAATAATCAATGAGCCATTGCTTACACGAACAGTCGTTTGTTGCTCAATTTTATCAACACCCGTTGATATTTTTGTAACTGTAAATGGTTCTGAAGTAACTTGCCCTGACCAAAAACCGTTATTTTGAGTTCTTACTTTTGCAAAATATGTAACTCCTTCTGATAATTCTTCAATACTATTAAGCGATAGTGAGTTTGTATTGATTGTATCAGAGAAAGCCAAGGTGTTGTCATCTGCTTTATATACATTTACTTCCCAAGCTCCAGTACTTGTATCCCAGGTAAGCAATCCGTCAGCGATAGAAAGATTTTGTGGTTGCAAAGAGAGTGTTTCACGCGTGTAATAAGTGTTCCAGGCAGCTTCAGGATTACACCAGCCTTTGTTTGTAGCAACAGTGGGGTTTGCATCATTAATAAAGCCACGTTCGTAAGTGTAAAATCTGTAATTAAGGTATAATCCCGGATTATCTTCAGAAGTGCCCGTCAGGTTTTTATTATAATTAGCTTTGATTTCTGCATCTGTACGACCCACAGACCAAATACGGAAATCGGCTATTTTTCCATAAAATTTTGCACTTGCAGCATACCAGTATCCTAAACGTAAGGCACCCGTGCCGTTTCCAATCCATCCAATATTATAAGGTTCATACGGATCTGTGGTCTTTACCAAATCCTGATAAACTTCCCCGTTCAAATAACTACGTGCGATATTATTCGTCGACGAGAAAACAATCGCAATATGTACCCATTTATCAACAATATCTGCTTTTTCAAAGAAAAACGGAAAAACAAAATCAGTTCTGCCATTCAGTTTATCACCATTGTCATTCCGGAAAAAGCCCCTTAGTTTGCCATCGCTGGTCACATCAAGGCTAAATCCCTTCACTCCATCATGTCTTGTTGAAGCAATTGTTACTCCATTATTGAAGTTGGAAGTTGGTATATTAAGCCATAGCTCTATCGTAATATCTGTTTCTGTAAATCCAAGCGTTCCACAAGATATTCCATCGGTAGCCCCAGGTCTTGTTGCTGACATATCCCACGCATAAGAATTGGTTTGTGCATAAAGTCCACCCGTCATTAATATTGCCGAAACCAGCAATAACATACGATTAAAAAAGTACATTTTTTTCATAATACGAAATTTTAAATTATTATTAATTAGATATGATTCTTTTCCAGATTATTTTATCGATATTTTTTGCTTTTTTGCCAAATAAAACCCTTTTGCAAGACCGTTAATTTCATTTCTGCCAGCAATTAAATTTACCGAACGTACCAAACGACCATCAATAGCGAACAGATCAAAAGGTTGAGCTATTTCGGAATTAACAATCAATCGATTCCCCTCTGTCGAAATAGTCATTTTTTCTGATTCTACTCCGGACAAGCCGGTTATGCTAACATCCACTGAAGCCCAATCTGAATATACATCATTGTTAAAAGTTCTCACTCTTATAAAGTACTCAGAAGCTGTTGGTAAGTTTAGATTTTGGAGTGAGAACGAAGTATTTTCAGCCACTTCGCTCAATAACACCGTTTTACTGGCTGTTTCAACAAACTCCACCACCCAGCTTTCACCTTCGGCCTCCCATGTAAGCTGATTGTTTGCAATAGCCAGATTTACTGGCTTTTGGGAAAGTACTTCGTAAGAGTGCATATTTGTCCACGTAGTAGCCGGAAGCAAAGAACCATTGTTAGTTCCTGGATTAGCTACATTAATGATGGACTGATCGAAATTATCGAAGTTGTAATAGACATACAAGCCTGTTTCTGTTCCTTTCAGGCGTTGGTTATAGTTTTCGGCTATTTCATCTGCCGTGCGAGCTACATTCCAAACACGGATGTCCGCCATTTTGCCATAAAATGTTGGACTGTTCGTGTACCAGCGTCCTATCCACAACTGATCTGTCACTCGATTTCCTACCCAGCTTGTATAAAAATCTTCAATTACGCTGTACAGTTCGCCGTTCAGATAAGCATAGGCTTTTTGCTCATCCGAAGAAATTACAAAAGCTAAATGCGCCCATTGATTCGAAAATGCAGTACGAGGTAGAAAAAGTGCAAAAGCTTGATCGGAAGTTCCATCAATTTTTGTGTTTTTAAAAACAAATCGTACATCTTCTTTACTGGTTGCACTGTTGTTTGCCAAATTCACCGAAAAGCCCTGATTTCCATTATGCCGGTTAGATATTATATTTACACCCGCACTATTGGTACCACTTGCATCATCAATATTAAGCCAGCATTCCAGAGTCATATTTTTTTCAGGAAATGCAAGAATGCCACTATTAAGCCCATTATGACCTACAGTGGTAATGTTCCATGCATTAAAATTACCTGTTGGCTGTTCTAATTCAACAATAACATCTGTAATACTTGTTGGATTCTGCACAGCGCTGTGTGCTGCCTTGCGAGCTACTTCAATGCTTTTAGCTGATAGGCTTGCAGGGGCATAAGTATTGTTGAGGACATTTTTTCCGGTTATTTTCTCATACCATGTACATGCAGCTGTGTAACGCCCAATGTTATAATCCAAATGGTATCCGTCACGACAAAGATTGTCGCCAATGAAACTGGTACGTGCATTTTGTATAGCTGTTCCCGAAGGAATAATAATACTGATGTTTTCAGCTGTGGCGGCACGGCTTGCTGCATCAAGTATTGAATTATACATTGTCATTTGATCCTTATTATAATTGGCAAAACCTGAGTGGGTAGAGTTTTGCTGATAAGCCCAGGTCATGTGCAATGCATATTTTACATTCGGGTTAGTAGCTTTCGATTTTACATAAGCCAACAAATTAGTTAAGTATGGAAAATAGGTGCTGTACATCCCTGAATTCTGGCTTACTTGCTGAAAAGTAATGTAATCCCAATCCTCATCGGCAATTGCTGTTTCCAACTTTGTACTCGCTGTGTTCGACTTTACTCCGTTCACTATTTTGCGATATTCGTAGGCTGCATTGTTATTATTGGCATTGTTCCAATGTGTTTCCAGGCTACAGCCGCCAATATACATGTTGCCAATAATTAAAGTAACATCATCTGCTTTTCCAAGTTCGTACAAATAATTCTCAATTGCATCTTCGGAAAAGCTGTTCCCGATAGCCAAAATTTTAATTGTTTCGGCATAACTTGTAAAGCAAAGTGAAAGAAATAGAAATAGAGGTAGAAGTTTTATTTTCAATGTTTTCATATTTATTTTTTTGAAGTATCTAATTTGAAGTCGTGTATACGCCTTTTGTCTCAATTTTCTAAATGACAAACAACTCAATAAACTACTACTTTTTGTTTGTCAATCAGATATATTCCTTTTGACATATTGTCAATTACATTTTCACCCACCGATAAATCAACACAGCGTACCAGTCGTCCATCCATATAAAATACATTAAGACTGCGGGCAACATCTGAATTAATAAAAATGGAATTATTGTCGGTGTGTACAGTTAATCTATGGATGCCCGGATTATCGACACCCGAAATATTCGAATCTGTTGTAGCCCAATTCGAATAAAACAGTGTATTCTTTGCTCTTACCTTTGCGTAATACTCTTTGTTTCCATCAAGACTCAGGTTTGCTAGTGAATAAGAATTACCGGTTGAAACATCAGTTTTCACAACATTACCCGTCTCTTTTTCAATGATTTCAAATTCAAAACTCTCTGCCACACCACTCCAGCTAAGTGTATTACCTGTTAATACCACGTTTGTTGGTATAGCTGAAAGCACTTCGTAGCCATGCACATCGCTCCAAGTAGCTGATGGAGCTAATGAACCATTATTAGTACCAGGATTCGCCACATTTGTTATAATCTGGGCGAAGTCATTGAAATTGTAGTAAGCGTATAATCCTTGTTCTGTTCCGGTTAAGGGTTTGTTATAGTTCTGGGCTATTTCGTCTGCTGAACGGGCAATTTTCCAAATGCGGATATCTGCTAATTTTCCGTAAGGTTTTGGGTCGCTCCACCATTGCCCGATACCAAGTGCTGTTGTATTGTTACCATAATAACCTCCTAAAGCATTTTTTTCGCCAAAATAGCCTCCATTAACGTAGGCATACGCTTTTTCTTCTTCGGCAGAAATAACGTAGGCAATATGTACCCATTTACCTACAAAGTATTCGCGGGGAATATAAAAATGCGCTGTGTTTCTTTGGGTGTCTTTTGCAAATAATCTTAGCTCCAAAGCACCTGTATTGGCTGAATTTGCTCTGACACTGACTAAAAATCCAGCATCAGTACCGGAAGTACCTAAAATAGTAATCTTTTCCACATCAGCTGAATT
>Ga0209373_10005153_pt1 | contig 10842 bp, 9 predicted proteins | sample Higcelweek5metaG_FD_187173 | JGI IMG/M metagenome (GOLD analysis project Ga0209373, IMG submission 187173) | Freshwater pond sediment microbial communities from the University of Edinburgh, under environmental carbon perturbations - High... | ecosystem: Environmental > Aquatic > Freshwater >... | reverse complement strand
CGATACAATATTGTACATTTCAAGTGGCAGCCTTGATTCATTGCCAGAAAGGACACACCATTCCATTCGGGAAGAAATTCCACAACGAAACCGATCCGGGGCGAAACAGTACAATATTGTCTCCCCCGTCCGGCGAAATCCACCGGTTTTCCCCGTTCTTCTATTGACATCGTTTCGTGAATCAGGTATAATTTGAATAGAAAACCTGACGATCGATCGATGGGAATGCGTTGTACGAGAACAAGGAGTCCGTAAGATGAAAAAGAGTTTTACCTTGATTGAATTGCTGGTCGTGATCGCGATCATCGCGATTCTCGCCTCGATGTTGCTGCCCGCGCTGAACAAAGCGCGCGGGTCTTCCCAGACAACGAAGTGCCTCTCCAACCACAAGCAGCTCGGCTCGGCGCTGGCGATGTATGTCGGAGATCACCAGGACTGGCTGCCCACCGCGACGATGAGCGGCGGCACGCCGGGTTACTGGAAAATCCAGCTCGCCGCCTACACCGGCAGGCAGACGCCGACCTGGAACGACATGGGGAAAGACAAGAAAGGATTCGGCAAAGACAGCGCGTTCGGTTGCGCGACCTTTGCGGGGCTGCCGGATTCCATCAAGGTCCAGGAAACAGCCTATCCCGGCCTGTACTCCGGCCTCGGCTGGGGGCGCTGGTACTCCTACAATCCCCTGAAGACCGGCACCGAAGGGCCGCTCAAGATGGCGAAAGCGCAGCGCGTCGCCTCCGAAACCGTTCTCTTGGGAGACGTACCCGACAGTGAAACCTATGTCACCACCTCGAAAGAAAATTATCTGACCATCGCCTGGCAAAATCTGATCCCGACTCGAATCGCCATCCGCCACAACGGCGGCGGCAACTATCTCTGGGCGGACGGACATGCCGGGGGGAAGCGCAACGCCGAAATGTACAACGGCAAAAACGGCGTGCCCAACTGGTATTTCAAACCGCACAACTGATTCTTCGGACACCACCAAGCGATACTCATTCCCCGAAAGGAACCTCATGCAAAAGATATTGGCAACCATTTGCGCGGCAGCGATTTTTTCCGCCGCGCAGGCGTCCGGCGAACTCCCGTCTCCGGAGAAGGCGCTCTCGCTCTTCCCGGCGGACCCCGGATACAAGATCACGTATAACGGCGACCAGAAAGCGACGGCGGAGAACCGCAATGGAATTCTGGAACTCCGGCGAAAGGAATTCACCAAAGTTCCCGGCCTCCGCTGGAGCATCAAGTTCTCGCCGGAACTCAACCTGGCGGAATTTCCCTCCGCCGCCACGCTGAAACTCCGGGTTCGCGGCGGCGAGAAGAACGTCGAATACCAGCTCGCCGCCTACTGGCACTTCGGCGATCCGCGCGGGGCGGCGGGTCGGCGGATCCTCTTCCGGGGCGGCCCGGAGTGGCAGGAACTGGAACTGCCGGTCTCCCGCCGTTCCGCCAACGGCAACCTGGTCAAAATGCTTCTGCTGCAATTCGACCCGATCGGCGAATTCGACGTGGAGAAAATCCAGCTCGGCGAGAAGCGTCCGGTTTCGGTCGAACTCGCCAGCCGCCCCGAAGAGGCTGCCGGAGCGATGACCCTCCGCGGCAGGACCGCGAAACCCGACGCGGACGTCACCCTCAAGCTGACCGACGCCTCCGGGCATAAAACCGCCCGGACCGTGAAGGCGAAAGACGGACAATATGAGTTCACCTGGGATAATCCGCCGCTTTCCGTCCAGAAGTACAACACGCTGACCGCCTCGACCGGTGCCGCCGAAATGTCGCTCCCGCTGCCGGTCTTCGGCTACCGGAAGAATTACGACTTCGCCTGGCTCAAGACGAAGGGGCCCCGGATCGTCACCTCGAAAGACGCCGAAGGCGGCGAGCAGCCCTTCATCCCCATCGGCATCGGCTACGCCCGCGACGTGATCATGAGCAATCTCGACGACGGGGTGATGGAGTTCTCCAAAGCGCGCGGGCTCAACACGATCCGGCTGCCCATGTACACCCGGTTCTTCAACAACAACAGGCAGGAGCCGATCGACCTCGACGCGCATATCCGCGACTTCATCGACCCGGTCGTCCAGGCGGCGAAGCGCCATAACATGTACGTGATCCTCGACGACCACGGCTATTTCAGCGAGAAGATCAACGAGGCGAAGGCGCGGGACAAACAGGCCACCGCCCTGTGGAACGACGACGTCATCACCGACTGGGCCGCCCGCTGGAAGAAAATCGCCGAGTATTACAAGGACGAACCCCACGTCCTCGGCTACGAGCTGATGAACGAACCCCACGACATCCGGCCCGAGACGGCGCGCAACTGGTACACCCGCGCCATCAAGGAGATCCGCAAAGTAGATCAGAAGCACATCATCATCGTCGGGTCGGCCGACTGGTCGCACGCCCGGTCGATGGAGAAGACCTGGGGCGAAGTGGCGGCGACCGCCGACGCGCCGTACAACAACCTGGTGTTCGCCTTCCACGATTACCCGGAAGACAACCACCCGTGGATTGTCAAGGAGCACGTGCTCAAGTTCCGCGACGCCCACCAGGTGCCGGTTCTCTGCACCGAGTTCGGCGCGACGCACTGGAACAAGGGGGAAACGGTCTGCCGCGAATTTCAGGCGGGGATGCTCGCCTTCTGCGCCGAGTCGGAAACCGGCTGGATGATCTGGGCGCTCAAGCAGCTCGCCGACAGCCCGCGCGCTCCCTTCAACGAAGTGGACAAAGTCGGCTTCGGGCCGCCGATAAAGATGGATTCCTGCTCCTACAGCGACCTGTGGGTGCCGATAGCCAAAACAACCGCCCCGAAATTCCCGAAACCGGCGAAAGAATAACCGAGTCCATTGCAAACCTGTTTTGCCCGGCGTATTGCCGTCCCGGAGTCCTTTTGCGCGTAGCGCCGCTGCGCCGGAAGCACTTCAAGACGACAAAACGCCGGGCAAAATCATGACGGGAATACAGTTTTGCACCATTACAAAGCAAAGGGGAATCATACAATGAGCAATTATCAACTGACACGTGTATCAAACCAACCGGTCATGATACCGCTGCCGGAAAGTGCATGGGAATGTGAAAATGTGTTCAATCCCTCGGTCATTTACAAAGACCGTCTTTTCCACATGCACTATCGTGCCGAGGGAAAAGATTGGATCAGCCGCATTGGATACGCCGTCAGCAAAGATGGAATTCATTGGAACCGTTTGCGTGAGCCGGTTTTAGTTCCATCCACCCAGTATGATGCAAAAGGAGTGGAAGACCCTCGAGTCACTTATCTGGATGGCGTTTATTATATGGCTTACTGCGGTAATTCCTATTATAACGGCAAAGGGGTTGAATATTGCGGCAGCATCTATCCCATGTTTGCCCGGAGCACGGATCTGATTAATTGGGAAGTAATCGGCCCGATGGTGGAAGGCGAGGACAACAAAGACCATATGTTGTTTCCGCGTAAATTCAACGGCAGTTTTTGTTCTTTCCACCGCCGCCGTCCTGATATTTGGATCGCCTATTCAAAGGATTTGAAAGATTGGCCGGAAGCTGAAATGAAAAAGCTCTGCGGCGCCCGCCCCGATGTCGCCTGGGAAGGCAAATATATCGGGATGAACGGAGTTCCCATTGAAACCGAAGAAGGTTGGCTGGCTTTCTATCACGGAGCAGACGCAAATCATGTCTATCGCATTGGCGTAATGCTGCTGGATAAGGATGATCCGTCAAAAATTATCGCCCAGCCGAAAACTCCGATTCTCGAACCTCGCGAACGCTGGGAATGTCGTGGCGATGTGCCCAATGTCGTCTTCAGCACGACTAATTTATTGGTTGACAATACCGTATATGTCTATTACGGCGGCGCCGACCATGTAATCGGCCTGGCCACTGGCAAGCTGGCAGATATTCTTGATTTCGTAAAAAGGGGTTAATCCAAATGGTGCGGCTATCCGGCGGGGAAATCAAACCGGCCGGTCTTTAAAAACGCCAGAATCTGTTTCCGCGTCTCGGAGAGGAACATCATGCGGACGTGGGAGGTCGGGAGGACGATGTGGCCGGTCATTCCGGCGAGGCGGGTCGATTCGATCGACACCTTGCCGTCGCGGTTGCCCGCGATCACCCCGATCTCATACCCCTGCGGCACCGGGAGGGCGCGGCAGGCCGCGTCCGCGCGGTTCGACAGCTCCGGCAACGGACGCACCAGAAACTTCGAGGGCGGGAACTTTCGCACCACGTCTTCCGCAACTTGCGAACCGGCGTGCGGCGGCGCGAGCATGACCACCCGGCCGATCCGCGCCGCCGCCGGCGTACCCGCCAGCTCCGCGAGCGCGGCGCGGGCCAGCAGCCCGCCCATGCTGTGGGTCACCAGCGCCAGTTTTTCATGTTCCGGCAGGCTCCGCAGCCAGGCGGCGAACATCTGGCCGTGCGCGGCGACGCCGCTCCGGGTGGTCTTGTAATCGTAGATCCGCACCGGGTAGCCGTGCGCGTTGAGGAAACGCGCCAGGCTCCGCATCATCACCCCGCGGTGCAGCAGCCCGTGCACCAGCACTACCGTCGGCAGCGCCGGATTCCCCGGGAAGCGCTCGAAATGCCGGGCGCCTGCCGCGTATTTCACCAGCGGAATCAGCATCTCAGTAGATCGACTCCGGGAAGTAATACTCCCTCGCGTTCTCCGGAGTGACCACCTCGGAGGCGATGATGTTCGTCGGCTGTTTCGCCTTGCCGCCGTTCTTCAACCCCTCCACCGCCGCCGTCATGCCGACGTCGATCATCTTCGGCGGATAGGTGACGGTCATCCGCACGATCGGGTCGCGGTCGAGCACGCGCCTGACAATCGCCTTGGCGCCCCCGCCGCCGAGCATCAGCTTGACGTCGGTGCGCTTCGACTCCTCAAGCGCCTTCAAGGCTCCGATGAGCACATCGTCGTCGCCGACCCATACGGCGTCGAGCTTCGGATATTTCTGGAGAAAATTCTCCATCAGCTTGAGCCCCTTCTCGGTGTCCCAGCCGGCCGACTGCGAGTCGAGCACCTTGATGCCGGGATACTTGGCGATCTCCGCCTTGAACGCCGCGACGCGGTCGGTGTTGACCACACAGGGGATCCCCTCCATGATCGCGATGTCGCCCTTGCCGCCGAGCGCTTTGGCCAGCGCCTCCGCGGCGACGCGGCCGAACCCGGCGTTGTCGCCCGCGACGTAGACGTCCTGCACCGGGCGGTCGAGGCCGCGGTCCACCGTGACCAGGAAGACGCCCTTCTTCTTCGCTTCGGCGCAGATATTGGTGAGCGGCCCCGGCTCCTGCGGCAGCACCACCAGCGCCTTGACGCCCTGCACCAACAGGTTTTCGATCTTGTTGACCTGCTCGGCGGCGTCGCGCGCGGTGGAGAGGATGACCTCGCAGTCCGGATTCTCCTTCTCAATCCGCTTTTTCGCCTGCTCGGCGCTGTAGACGATTCCGCCGGTCCAGCCGTGGTCGGCGGCGGGGATGGACACGCCAATCTTCGTCTTTTTCGGCCCGGCGTCGCCGCAGGAGGCCAGCGTGAACGCCAGCAGCGCCGCCCCGAAGAGAACAAACCATTTTTTCATCATTTACGCATCCTTCCGTTTATATTGGATCAGCACCGCGATGATAATCACCAATCCTTTGACCGTTCCCTGGAGATTGACCGAAACGCCCCACATGTCGAGCACGTTGGAGACGATTCCGAGCAGCAGCACTCCGGCCAGCGTCCCCGATACCGTCGCCTTGCCGCCGGTCATGGAACTCCCGCCGATGATGACCGCCGCGATGGCGTCGAGCTCGTAGAGCATCCCCGCGCCGGAGCTGCTGACCGAATTCAGCCGCCCGCCGAGCAGGAAGGCGCTCAAGCCCGCCAGCCCGCCGACCAGCACGTAAGTCCGGAATTTGACCAGCCCGGTACGAATCGCCGAGTAGCGCGCCACCCGTTCGTTCGAGCCGACCGCGCAGACGTGCCGCCCGAACCGGGTCCGCGTCAGCACCGCCGCCAGCACGGCGGTGAGCGCGAGCAGCACCAGCGTAGGCAGCGGAATTCCGGCCAGCTCCGCCGAAACCACCCGGCCGTAGAGCGCGTTGTCCGTGGAAACCAGCCCCGCGTTGGCAAAATAAAGCGCCAGCGAGCGGAAAATCGACATGGTGCCGAGCGTCACGATGAACGGCTGAATCCGCGCCGCGCCGACCATCACGCCGTTGAGCGCGCCCCCGGCGACGCCGACGCCGAGCGCCGCGCCGAATCCGGCCCAGAGCTGCGCCGCCTCGGACGCCCCCGCCGCGTTCATCGCAAACAGCGAAACCACCCCGGCCAACGCGAAGAGCGAGCCGACCGCAAGGTCGATCCCCCCCGCCGCGATGACGAAGGTCATCCCCAAGGCGATGATTCCGCTGTAGGACACCTGCCGGGTGATGTTGACCAAGTTCTGCGGCGAACGGAAGCTCGCGTTGGAAATCATCGCCGCCGCGAGAAATACGGCCAGCGCGATCCAGACGCCGCCCGAATCGCGCACACGTTTCCAGTTGACCGCGGTCTGGTTCATGTCTCCTTCACTCCGATTGCCAGGTACATCAATTCCTCCTGCGTGAGTTGCGCGCCGGTCCGGGAGCCAGCCACTTTTCCGCCGCGCATGACCATGACGGTCTTGCACATGCCGAGCAGCTCCTCCATATCCGAGGAGATGAGCAGGCAAGCGACGCCGCGGGCCGCCAGCCCCCGGATGAATTCGTAAATCTCGCGCCGCGCCGAAACGTCCACGCCGCGGGTGGGCTCGTCGAACATGAAAATGCGCGGATACGTGTCGAGCCCCTTCGCCATCGCCACCTTCTGCTGGTTGCCGCCGGAGAGCTCCGAAAGCAGCGCCTCCGGGCGCGCCGGTTTGATGCAAAACTCGCGCACGTACTTCTCCGCCGCCAGGCGGATTTCGCCGCGCTTCACAAAGCCGCCGCGACAGTAGCGCGCCAGCGACACCAAGGTGATATTCTCCCCGATGGAGAATCCGGGCAGGATGCCGGAGCCCTGCCGGTCTTCCGGCAAATACGAGAGCCCCGCCGCCACCGCCTCGGCGGGACGGCGGAAATGGACCGGCTCGCCGTTCACTTTGACCGTGCCGCCGTCGATGCGGCGAAAGCCCATCAGCGCTTCGGCCGTCTCGGTGCGCCCCGCCCCGGCCAGCCCGGCAAGGCCGAGGATTTCGCCGCTCCGGAACGTAAAGGTCACGTCGCGCACGGCATCGCCGCTGGCCAGGTGTTCGACTTCGAGCACCGCTTCTCCGGGCGGATTCTCCAGCGGTGCCGGGAACATGCGGGAGAGTTCGCGCCCGACCATGCGCCGGGCCATCTCCGCCGGGTCAAGTTCGGAAGCGGGAGCGGTCCCGACGAGTTTCCCGTCGCGCAGAACGGCAATCTCGTCGCAGATTTCGCGGACTTCGGCCAGCTTGTGCGAAATGTAGAGGATCGACCCGCCCGCCGCCTTGAATTCGCGCATGATGCCGAACAGCCGGGCGGTTTCGTCGGAGTTGAGAATGGTGGTCGGCTCGTCCATCAACAGCAGCCGGTAGCTCTCGTCAAGCGCCTTGGCGAATTCGACCATCTGCTTCTCCGCCGGGGAGAGCTCCGAAACCGGGCAATCGGGGTCAATGTCGGCGCGCAGCCGGGCAAAGCGTTTTTTCGCCTCGGCGCACATGGCGCGGCGGTCGAGGAAGCCGAAGCGGCTCTTCTCGCGCCCGAGAAAGATATTTTCGGCGGCGGTCAGGTGTTCGACCAGGTTGAATTCCTGCGGAATCCAGCCAATGGAGACGCCGGGTTCGAGGACGATCCGCCCGGAAGTGGGTTTGACCGCGCCGGTCAGGCATTTGGTGAGGGTGGATTTCCCGGCGCCGTTTTCACCGATCAGGCCGAGAATGCGGCCCGCGCCAAGCGTGAGCGACACGCCGTCGAGGGCCTTCTCCGCATCATAGCATTTGGTCAGATTTTCTACGCGAAGCACCGGCATTCCCCCTGATTGTAATCAGGATAATATACCGCGGCCCCCGTTTTTTTCAAATTCCGGGGATTTGATTTTTCCGGTTCCGGCACTATTGTATGAAAGTACAAATTAAGGAATACAGTTCATGCGCGGATTTTTCAGCCGGTCATTTGTGTTTTTTCTGTTTCTGCCCGCGGTCGGCGGAGTGCTCTGCGGCTGCCGTTCGGTTCCGATCACCGACCGGACGCAGTTGCTGCTGACCAGCTCCTCCTACGAAAACGAACTCGGGGCCGAGGCGTTTGCGGAATACAAGCAGAAGCTCCCGCGCTCGAACAACGCCCGGTACAACGAGGCGCTCAACCGGGTCGGCAACTCGGTGCGGCAGGTCGCGCCGTCCAACGATTTCCAGTGGGAGTTCACCGTGCTGGAGTCGCCGACGGAAAACGCCTTCTGCCTCCCCGGCGGGAAAGTCGCCGTCTACAGCGGATTGATGAAAGTGATGAAAAACGAAGCCGAACTCGCCGCCGTCGTCGCCCACGAAATCGGCCACGCAATCGCCCGCCATGGCGGGGAGCGCATGTCCTGGGCGCAGCTTCAGGCGCTCGGCGCGCTCGGGCTGGCCATCGGGCTTGAAAACGAAACCGCCAACGGCGTTTACGGTACCGGCACCGAGCTTGGCGTCATGCTGCCGTTCAGCCGGAGCAACGAATACGAGGCCGACCGCATCGGGCTTGTGCTGATGGCGCGGGCCGGATACAATCCGCAGGCCGCCGTCCAGTTCTGGACGCGGTTCAGCCGGGGCAAGCAGTCCTCGTTCCTCGACACGCTGACGTCGACCCACCCCTGCGACGCCGACCGCATCGCGGAGCTCCAGACCCACATGCCCCAGGCCGAAGCGGACTACCGCAAAGCCGCCGCCAAAAAGAACTACGGCATCACCCTGAACTGAAAAAAACGCTCTGCGACGCCCGATCGACCAAAAATCGACGTCGCCCGAAAACGCCCGCTTACAACCGCTTTTTTTGAAAAGGATGGGGTGGGGGTTCGGGGGCGGGGAAGGGAAGCTTTTTTTCACGCGAAAAAAAGCTTCCCTTCCCCGCCCCTGAGTCTCCCCCGAATCTCCTCAGCGCAGTTTGAGCGTAGCGAGCGCCAGGAGCGAGAAGATTCCGGAGAGGATCCAGAAGCGGACGACGATCTGGGTTTCGGTCCAGCCGCGCCGTTCGAAGGTGTGGTGGATCGGCGTGCAGGGGAAGATCCGTTTGCCGGTCAGTTTGAAATAGGGCACCTGGAGCATCACCGAGCCCGCTTCCATCACGAAGACGCCGCCGACCAGCAGCAGCAGCACCTCCTGCCGCACCAGCACGGCGAGGAATCCGATCGCGCCGCCGAGGGCGAGGCTGCCGGTGTCGCCCATGAACATCGAGGCGGGGTGGCAGTTGTGCCAGAGGAACCCGATGCAGCCGCCGCAGATCGCCGCGGCGAACACCACGCCCTCGCCCGCGCCCGGAATGAAGGGAACCCGCAGGTAGTTCGAAAACACCGCGTTGCCCATCAGGTAGGCGAAGGCCGCGTAAGTGAGCGTGCAGAAGATCGAGCAGCCGGTGGCGAGGCCGTCCTTGCCGTCGGTGAGGTTCACCGCGTTCGAAGTGGCGACGACGGTGAGGATCGCGACGAGAACGCTCCACGGCGCATAGCTCACCACCGGGTCCTTGACGAACGGCAGCATGAAATCGTACATGTGCGGGCCGACTTCCGGCATTTTGAAGAGCGCGAGGGATCCGGCCCCGGCAATCAGGGCCTGTCCGAGCAGCTTGTATTTGGCGGGGAGTCCGTCGCGGTCCTTGTAGACCACCTTGCGGTAGTCGTCGTAGAAGCCGATCAGCGCGAAGCCGAAGGTGGAGGCCACCAGCAGAATCGAAATCGGATTGCTCATCACGTTCCAGAGGCAGGCGGAAACCAGGATGCCGCCGATCATCAGGATGCCGCCCATGCACGGCGTCCGGCTCTTCTCCTTGTCGATGAATTCGGCGGGGACCAGCCCTTCCAGCCGTTCCGTCGCCCGCATGTTGAGCCGCCGCAACTGCCGCGCGGTGAAGCCGCCGAGCAGCACCACGATCAGGAACGCGGTCAGTGCCGCGCCCCCGGCGCGAAAAGTGAGATACTCGAACAGACGGAACGGAAAAAATTTGTTCCCCAGCAGCGAAAGCAAGTAGAGCATGAGCGCGATTTTCCCCGAAAATCATGGTTTAGGACAGAGACGCGACATACTATAGGCTTCTTCCCGTTTTTTTCCAACCGCAAACCGCGAAAAACGGGAAAAAAAGCGGGGGCATTTTGATCTGCTACTTCGCCGCGAGCGACAGTTCGGAGCTGTAACAGCAGCCGTCGGCGGTGAAGAGCGAGAAGAAGAACGCGGTGACATGCGGCGGCAGCGCGGCCGACAGTTCGCCGCCCTCCGCCGGGATGTCGAGCCGGTTCCAGACCCGGTCGGGGAAGGCCCCGGCGGCGCGGGTGTAAAGCAGCGCGGCGGAAGCGATCTTCCGCCCGGCGGCGGCGAACCGGCAGTTCGCTTTCCCATCCTTCACGACGGGAACGGCGAGCGCGGGGAGCTCCCGGTCTTCGAGCGCGGCGGCGGCGAAGTCGAACACGGTTTCCTCCGTCCAGCACTCGGTGTGGTTGTGCGGGTAGGCGAGGCGGACCGAGAGCCGCTTCCCCTCCCCGGGAACCGTCCGGTAAGAGCGCTGCAAGGCGTCGAGCGGGAACGCGAAGTCGTTGCTCCCCGAAAAAAACAGCATCGGGGCGGACACCCGGTCGAGCCGGTGCCCCGGGTCCCAGAGTTCAAACCAGCGTTTCCGCAGCTCCGGCGTGAGCAGCGGATTGTCATA
>Ga0209373_10005151_pt1 | contig 10844 bp, 2 predicted proteins | sample Higcelweek5metaG_FD_187173 | JGI IMG/M metagenome (GOLD analysis project Ga0209373, IMG submission 187173) | Freshwater pond sediment microbial communities from the University of Edinburgh, under environmental carbon perturbations - High... | ecosystem: Environmental > Aquatic > Freshwater >... | reverse complement strand
TAAAACTGAATGTAAGACAGGGAAAATTGCTTTTGTTATTGATTCATCGCGAGTTGGGTAAAACCCCTTACGATTTGCTTGTGAAATTTCTCAATCAGGAAAGGGCCGATTTCTGGCAGAAGATGGCGCTAATACTCGACGCCGACCTGAAGGGAAAATACTATTCGTTCCTCAATCCCGAAATGGAAGTCTATCTTCAGAAGCTTGCTCAGGAGAGGAAACACGATTATATATTGCCAAAATAAAACTCACTACTTGAAGTTTTTGAGAAATAGTAATCTGGGCGTGTGAGAGATTTAGTCGAACAGCGGTGTTTTAAATAACCATTCAGGTTGACGATGGTCATCCCGTTTTCAGACAACAATGATTTTGCTTTTCTAAAAGCCTCAACACTTAAAACATGCGGTGGTTGAACTTCGCCTTTGAAAACATCGAAAAAAGCAGCCAGTTTTTGTTGTTTATTGTGTTGCTTTTTAAGGTGGGTTTTTCTTAAGTCCTCAGGTTTAATTTTGAAATTCAAATTTATTAAAAAGAAAATATATTAATTTTGGTAACAAAGATTTTATCAATCCTTTCTTAATCAAACTGAAAGATGATACTTTCAAAACATGCAACAGGCTTATTCCTACTCATAATTGCCCTGTTTCAAAGCGGAACCATTCTGTATGCCAGAGAGACAAAGCCCGATACCGTCATAATTGCTTCATTCATCGATAAAGCCAAAAAAATGGGGGAAGAAAACCCCGATTCAGCGATAGCATTATACTTAAAAGCCGTCGGATTATGTGATGAAAGCCTTTCTTCGCCCGTTTCCCAAACGATGCATAATGCAATTTTGCGAAAGTCGATAGATGCCCGATTATCGGCAGCCCTGATCAGGTACCAGAGGCTCGAATACGAAACAGCCCTGACTTATTATACTGAAGCGTATGCGCTGGCCCAGGAACTTAACGACCACTACTATATTGGTGAATGCCTGTTTAACTTTGCCGAAGTTTATCTCGAACAAAGCAGGTATACCGATGCCATGACTTATTATTACAAGGCAATCCAGGAGTACAATAACGCAGGAGAAAAAAACGGGATATTCTGGAGTTATCTGGGGATGGGAATAGCCCAGAAACAGTGCGGAAATTTTAATGATGCGGTAATTTGTTACGACAAAGCCAGGGAAATTGCTGAAGAGTTAGGAATGAAACTTGAGGCAGCCTACTGTCTCAACAACATGGGCAACGTATGCCGCAAGCAGGGCAACCTGCCACAGGCAATGGCGAATTATGAAAAAGCCCTGAACTGTTTTACCGGGATGGGCGACGAGCTTTCGGCATCCGACTGTTTGAACAACATAGGGAACCTCTATCTCGAAAAAGGAGATATGCAACGTGCCCTCGATTACTATAACCGCTCTATCATTTCAGAAAAAGTAAGGGCCGACAACTACCGGATGATTAGCCGCTACAAAAATATTGCCGATGCGTATAACGCACTGAAAGATAACAAGAATGCGTCTCTATTCATGGACAAAGCCGTTAAACTGGCCGAAAATTCCGACGATAAACTGCAACTGGCTTTATGTTATTCACAACTAGGGAAATTTCATTTCGACAACGGATCGTCGCAAACGGGAATTTCGTTCATGAAGAAAGCAGTCGATATTTTTCATTCCATTGAAGCAAAGGCAGAAGAAGCCGAATCGCTGATCGGGTTGGCGAATGTCGAACTTGAAACAGGGAATATCAATGATGCATTGCAACATGCACAACGAGGTGAGCAACTTGCCGCCAATGCAGGTGCCGTTCAAATTTTGTACTCCGCTTACGAGTGCCTGGCATCGATATGGGAAAAGAAAGGCGATAGCCATAAATCGCTCGTGTGTTTGCGCAAAGTGCTTGAGCTGAAAGATAGTATTTTCAGCATTGAAAAAAACCGGACCATTGAAGAGATTGAAGCAGCATTTACCCGCACCAGGCTCGAAAACGAAAATATGGCGCTCGTACAGGAGTCACGGTTACAAAAACAATCGTTAAGGAACAGAAATATTGCCCTTGTTTCCCTGTTTGTCAGCCTTCTCCTTTCAATAGTCATAATCTGGTTGATTTATAAGCGGCATAAAGAGCTTAAATTGGTTGCCCTGAAAGAAGAAGCCTATAAACAGAAAGAAATTGACGAACTCAATGAAAATCTGCGATTTAAAGAGCGGGAATTAACTTCCAAAGCAATTTTCTTAACTCAGAAAAACAATCTGATTGAAAAGATTATTACTGAACTGAATGAGATGGATAAAGAACAACCGGTACCTTCCAAAATCGACCGGCTGCAACATGAACTGAAGATAGAACTTTCGCCCAACCTATGGAACGAATTCGAAGTACAGTTCAACGAGGTTCACCCGGAATTCCAGTCCCGGTTAATTGAACGTTTCCCCGAACTGTCACACATGGAAAGAAGACTGTGTTCTTTTCTGAAATTGGACATGAATACCCGAGAAATCGCTGCCCTTACCGGGCAATCGTTTAAAAGTATTGAAGTAGCCCGTACCCGGATAAGGAAAAAGATGAGCCTTGCACATGAAGATAACCTTTCCAATTTTATAGCTTCCCTTTAACTTTCTTTTCTCTTTTCTTCTGAGAATAAGGCTTTTTTTAACGTTGAGTGTTTTTGTAGGGTGCAAAATGGTGAAAGGTTGAATTATTTGAAATAATTTTGAATAGTCAGTGACTCATCCTAATTCTAAATCAATATGTTATGAAACGAACATGTTTGCAGAGAAACACAAACACAGATGAACAAAACACATGTGAGTTCCATCTGGCCGAAATCCCGTTTGAAGGGCAACTTTTCGATCCAAGAGAAATTCAGGAAGTTAAAAGTTTTGTACAGATGAAAAAGCTTCTACTTCTTATTATCCTAATCATTCCCCTTTTACTGAAAGCCGGAACCACCGTAATCCACGTAGATACTGAAGGATGGGGTACTTTCACAGGTATTCCCGGGGAGCAGGAAAATAACATTAAAGGGTGTATGTTTTGGAATGGTACAAAGTGGGTTACCAACAATACAGCCGCCCACATGTTCTATACTGATCTCAGAACTGGTGAGAGGTTGAAAAATTACAGAACTACGAATGTAAGTGACAGAACGGCGAATTCCCCTGTTTTTGATTCCCTCAGTTACCACATTACCCGGCAAAACTACCAGTATGCTTATCCGGCAAAACAGGGAGGAACCTACAAATATGAAGCGGTCGAATACCTTATCAGAGATACGACGGAGAGACAGGTTGTAATCCGTTCGAGGGGAACGGGAAATGGGATTGAAAACAGCTATTTCGATATTTTTGTTGAAGTGGTGCCGAATCAGATAACTGCCATTCGAAACGATCCGCAATGGTTTACCTATCCTGCCGGAATGAGCATGGAAGAGGCGCTTGAGCAAACCAGCCCGACTCAATACTTAACCGGAACTCTTCCAACGACCGATGGTTACTATTTTATGGATTTGAACGGGGGCAGCGATATGGGCGGGATCTCGTATAATTTCCATACCGGGCTGCTGACCGGAGACCCCAATACAACAGATTTGAGCCCTGCGTACCCTATTGATTTTATGTTGAAATTTATGGATAGCATTCACCAGTTGGAAGAATTTGAATTTCTGCCGAAATTAATCAGCGAAACCTATATTTCCCCTGAACCACCAACTGTAATTACTGGTGAAATCCTCGACCTGAAATCCGACAGCGCACTAGTACTTGGCGAAATAACCAGCGATGGCGGTCTTCCTGTTTCTGAACGGGGTGTTGTCTTTTCAACATCAGAGAACCCTACAATCGGTAACGGTACAAAAGCGGTTTCTTTTTCCGCTGATCCGGTCAATTTTAACGCTTTGCTTACAGGTCTTATTCCGAATACAACTTATTTCGTCAGGTCTTATGCAATCAATTCTACGGGAACAGCTTATAGCGAAAACCGTCGTTTTAAAACGCCTGTTACCGTGAAAAATAGTTCCGTTGGACTTCTGCCTCAAAACCTGGCAGTAAACAGGGTAACGAATAAAGTATATGTGGCAAACAACATCGGGAACTCCGTTTCGGTCATTAATGGCGAAACCGGTAATAACGAAGACACAATTTCGGTGGGAAAGGCTCCTTATTATGTTGGCATCAACGAAAAAACCAACATGATATATGTGCCCAATAATATCGACAATACAGTATCGGTGATCAATGGCGTTACCGGAATTGTTGATACGACCGTTCTGGTTGGAAGTGCCCCGCGAGCAGCTGTGGTCAATAAAACGACCAATAAAATCTATGTTCCTGCCGATTTTACCAGTAATCAGGGAAATGTTTTTGTTATTGATGGCGAGAATAATTTGGTTGAAAACACCGTAACCGTTGGTCAGAGGCCTATTGCTGTCGCTATAAACGAAACTACCAACAAAATTTATGTAGCCAACAATTGGGGGAATAGTGTTACCGTCATTGACGGAATTTCAACCACAACTGAAACCGTTTCGGTTGGCAATTCACCGCGCTTTATTGCTGTTAACGATTCAACCAACAAAGTATATGTAGTCAACTACCGCGATTCAAGTGTAACGGTTATCGACGGCGAAACAAATTCAACCAACAAAGTTTCGCTCGCATTTAATGCCTATCCCTGGGCAGCAGCGGTGAACAGGCTTGCAAATAAAATATATGTTTTGAATTCGGGAACCAATACGGTAACCGTTATCGACGGAGAAACCAATGCCACCAAGAATATAAACGTGGGCAAAGCGCCACAGGCTGTTGCTGTAAACGAAGCCACGAACAGAATTTATGTGGGTAATTTCAATCAGGATGACCGCAGTAACGTAGGGTATATTGTTACCGAAATTGATGGTGTAACTGATGAGATAGTCGGCTTGGCCTGTGTAAAGAACCCGGCGGAGCTTGCCGTGAACGTTAAAAACAACAAAACATACGTCATTAATGGTGACAAAGTAATGATGATTGAAGAAACGAAACCGGTGATCTCTGTTTCGCCCAATTCACTTGAAGTGGCAGCAGCGAACGGGAGTACAGCATCGTTTAGTGTCAATTCGAACATTGCCTGGTCTGTGGCTTCAACCCAAAATTGGCTGACGATAACTCCAAAAACGGGAAACGGAAACGGTACGATAACCGTAACTTCCACTGCTAATCCATTGGTAACGACTCGTGTTGCAACAGTAAAAGTCGTTATGGGTTACGATGTCGATACACTGTCGGTTCAGGTAATCCAATCGGGAATTGCCCCAACACTTTCTGTTTCACCACCTGCTCTCGATATTGCTTCGGTAGCTGGCAGTTCAGCAACATTCAATGTAACATCCAATACAACCTGGAATGTGGTTTCTAACCAATCGTGGCTGACCGCGAATGTGGCATCGGGAAGTGGTAACAACGCTGTTACCATTATAGCTGAAGCCAATCCGTTATCCATTGCCCGTACGGCAATTGTTACCGTTTCGGCAAACGGTACAACATCGAAAACCGTTACGGTAACACAAGTAGCCGGGGCAGCAATGCTTTCGGTTTCTCCCGTAAATCTGAGCATAGCATCGGCACAAGGAAGTACTTCTTCATTTAATGTTACTTCAAATAAGAGTTGGACTGCCACGAGCAATCAAACATGGTTATTACTCAATTCGTCATCGGGTAGTGGCAATGGCACTGTAACTTTAACATCCGAAGAAAATCCATCCGTTTCAGAACGTACAGCCATTATAACGGTTTCTGCTCCGGGCGTTGCTTCACAAACCGTCACGGTTACACAGATAACCGGGAATGCAATTCTTTCCGTTTCATCAACTGCTTTAGACATACTTGCAGCAGAAGGCAGTACGGCAACTTTCGATGTTATATCAAATGTTTCATGGTCAGTAGTTTCAGACCAGACATGGTTAATGGTAAATGCTTCAACAGGTAGTGGAAATGGCACTGTAACTTTAACATCCGAAGAAAATCCAACGACAAAAGAGCGTACTGCCGTTGTAACTGTTTCTGCACCGGGAGTTACTTCGCAAAAAGTCACCGTCACACAGGCTTCTGGGGTGGCTATCCTTTCCGTCTCGTCCATCAGTTTGGGAATTGGCGCTATAGAAGGGAGCACCGCTTCATTTAATGTTGCATCAAACACAACATGGTCAGCATCATCTGATCAGGCATGGTTAAGTTTAAATCCTTCTTCAGGTACAGGCAATGGAACTGTAACTGTAACCTCGGAAGCAAATCTTGCGGTAAATGAACGCATAGTCACAATAACTGTTTCAGCTTATGGGTTAGTATCGCAAACCGTCACCGTTACACAATTAGCTGGGGCTGCAACACTTTCTGTTTCGACCACCGGTTTGGAAATCGGCGCTATAGAAGGAAGCACCGCTTCATTCAGTGTTGCATCAAACACAACATGGTCTGCATTGTCAGATCAAACATGGCTAATGGTTAGCCCAACTTTGGGAACTGGAAATGGAACAGTTACGATAACCGCAGGAGCAAATCCGCTTGCAGCGGTGCGCGAGGCCATTGTTACCATAACGGCAACTGGTGCAGCTTCACAAATGGTTACAGTAACCCAGTCTGCCCGGGTTGGAGTTTTAGCCAATCATGTTGAAGGAATATCGGTTTTTCCAAACCCGTTCAGCGATGGATTTTATGTGTGTTCAAGTGGAAATGCAACAATTGTTTCGGTATTCGATATCAGGGGACGGATGATCTTCACCCGGAAAATTTCAGGGAATGAGTTTATTCCTTCCATTCAATTTGAAAATGGAATCTACCTGTTAGAACTTACAAATGATCGGGTTACAATAAAGAAAAAACTAATTAAAAATTGATTTTGATCTGAGAATGAATTAAATTAACAACAGTATGGGTTGGAAAACATCGAAACTCAAAAGCGAGAGAACTCGGTTTTGAATGGAGGTTGGAGAAGGATCAATAAAAAAAAGAAACTATTATGAAAAAACTACTTTTTTTGATTCTGATTTCTTTCTTTTCTGTCGTATTGTTTTCACAAAATGCGGAAAAACTTACGTTAAAAAGTGCGCTAAACACATCTTCACTAGTCAGAGAAAAGATTCTAAGCGGAAAACTTTTTGAGTCCATACTGAATGCTGAAGAGCTATCTTCAGGCAACTTGAAGAGCAAAAATGTCATCACCAACAATGTCATTTTATACTTTGATGCCTATCCTTCAACTGAACAGATTCAGGAACTTGAAAATCTTGGTGTGACGCTGTTTTTCAATACTTGGACACCACCACTCGAAGGTCATCTGTATGGTTTTTTGGTTGCCTCTATTCCAATGAATAACATTCAAAAAATCATTGAACTATCATCGGTAAAGAAGATTGATTCGGGCGAGCGCACAAGCAAGGCGCTTAACAACACGGCCTCTCAGTTGATAAAAGCGCAAATGGCTTGGGCAAAGGGGCACAAAGGGAAAGGCAAAAAAATATGTATCCTCGATTCGGGAATTGACATTTCATACTCAGGTTCTGATTTGCCTTCATCTTTTGAATATAAAGATTATTCCTATTTTCCGTTACTCGATGATAATGTTGCCAATACCGTAACCGGGCATGGAACGCATGTAACTGCAACCGCCCTTGGCCGTGGAGTGTTATCAGAAGGGCAAACCCATTGGAACAATGGTAAAGGCGCTTTCAAAGGTATGGCTCCCGAAGCTGATCTGGTTTTTCTGAAAATTGGGCAGGATGAAGATGCCGATGCTGGAGATCCATACATTATAGCAGCCATTGATGCGGCAGTAACTGTTTATCATGCCGATATAATTTCGATGAGTTACGGAGGGTGGGACGATTTCCATGATGGTAGTTCGGCATTGGAACAAAAAGTAGACTGGGCATACAGTCAGGGTGTTCCGTTTTTTTGTTCAGCAGGCAACAAAGCCGATATCGATAAACATTGGATGGAGACCGTAGCTTCAAATTCGCAAAGCGATTTTATTGAAGTAAAGGTTTCAGAACCAAGTGGCGATACAACGATGCTCCGGTTTAATATGGTGTGGGCCGATGGTACAAAAAGAAACGAATTGTCCCTTCTTTATTTCGATTCATTGAAACAACCCTTAAACGATGTTACCATTTTACCTGCTACCGAAAGCCTGAAAGGTACAGAATCGTGCTATTCCTGGTATAACGTTGCCCTTTATTCAGCAGGAACCTATTATGTGAAAGTTGTAAATCATTCAAATTTTTCACAGCAAGTTCATATTTATGAAGATTGGAACAATCTGCGTATTGGTACCGATCATGTTACATTCACCAATGCCGAACCCTTTTATACCATTAGTTCCCCGGCATCGGCGCTTCATGCTTTTGCGGTTGGCGCTTATGTGTCTAAAACTAGCTGGACGAACCCAAATGATAATTCACGCTGGTGGGGAGCCTCTTCGGTATTAAACAATATCGCTCCATTTTCAAGTCTTGGACCAACAATGGATCAGCGTATTAAACCCGATCTTTGTGCTCCGGGTGCAGTTCTTTTATCGTTACGCGATCAGGATGTATATCAAACTTTATCAAATTCCTGGATCGATAACGATGGCCTTCCTGGTGGCGATGCCAATTATTATTCCTTGAGGGGAACCAGCATGGCTTGCCCGGTTGTGGCAGGGGCGGCAGCTCTCTATCTTGAAAAATACCCCGATGCATCACCCCAACAAGTTTATGATGCGATGAAAAACTTTAGCAATGAATCGGGTTTAAGCCCTCTTCCAAACAATATCTGGGGCGCCGGAAAATTAGATATTTACAGTGCATTGCAGGGTCGTCGTGATAGGATATTGATTGATGGTGACATGGCCGATGAAAGTTATGAAACCTTGGCTGCATTTACGAGCGGACAAAATGGATTTGGAACTAAAAACAACCTTGGTGAATTGAAATATCATACCGATGGTGAAAATCTTTTTATTGGAATGACCGGCGAGGTAACCAGTAACGATAACATCCTGCTCTTCTTCGATTTCTCTGGCGTTCAGGGGCGAGGTACCAATACTCTTTGGGGAGGAAATTCAGGTGAATTTGTGAGCTGTGCGTTTTCCTATATGGGCAATGTTAGAATGGATTTTGATGTCGATTTTGCCCTTGGTTTTAATGAAGGCAGTAGTACCCAATTCAAATTTTTCACCGATGCTATCCGATATGGTACATCAAATAAAGCAGCCAATATTGGAACAACCAACCAAATGGGAGGGAGTTCAAACTTCGAAATTGGTTCTGTTTTTGGAGGTTCGGGATTCATAACCGTTGCTTACGACAGCAGTTATTCTGTTAATCACCAAAAAGGGGTTGAAATTAAAATTCCAATCTCAGCTTTTGCCGGGGTCGATACTTCACTGACATTGCGCTTATTTGCGGTTATTTCATCGATGGAAGGGAATGTTTCGAACGAGTGTATTCCCGGTGATCCCGGTGCTAACAACCTTGGCGACGGAGCAAATTTCTTAGCTATTCCCGGTCAGGATTTTTTCACACAGCCTGTTAAAATTTCAGTGCCACAACCCACCACGTTTATACTCAGTAACGAAGGTGGCTTGATTGACGACTTAATAGCCAGCGGTTATGGGAATAGCAATCTCTATCAAACTTTAGTATCCCTGGCTCCTGCCTCAAATGGAGTTATTTCAGAAGGATTTATTGAGACTCTTGCACTCTGTCCCATTGAGAGTGAAATATTTGTAACTCATTTAACTGATTATATCGGTTATAATAACCCGGTATGTATAAATACGGATGGGACTGTTAGGACACAACCCATTTTTGCAAAAACCTATTTTGAAAAAGAAGGATTTGCTACTTATCCCGAAAACATTGGTGAAGGAAGCGAATTATTTACTTACGCCATAAGCCCCGATTATTACATAGATGCCGGTAGTTCGAATGTTGGTGGAACTGTAACTTATTACAAAGCTTTTGCCATTGCCTGGAATATGGCAGATACTCTTTCGGTTACTCCAAACACGTTGAACATTGCTTCAACAGCGGGCAGCACGTCAACGTTTTTGGTTTCTTCAAATACCGGCTGGACCGGATCTTCTGATCAAACATGGTTGACAGTCAGCCCGGCATCAGGAGTTGGTAACAATACGATAACCATAACCGCGGAGGCTAATCCTCTTCCTGTATCACGCACAGCCACTGTAACAATTTCTGCATCAGAAGTGGCTTCGCAAACAGTAACAGTTATACAAGCCGCCGGAACGACAACGCTTTTTGTCACAGTTGCCTCGCTGAACATACAGGCATCGGCAGGCAGTAAAGCTTCGTTTACGGTTTCATCAAATACGGGTTGGACCGTATCGTCCGATCAAACATGGTTGACTGTAAATCCGGTTTCCGGCACTGGCAATAGAGCTATTGCTTTAACGGCTGAAGAAAATCTGTTGTTAACGACCCGTTCTGCCATCGTTACTGTTTCGGCAACGGGTGTCGTATCAAAAACCGTCACCGTAACACAGGAGGCAGGCGCGGCAACGCTTTCGGTTTCGACAAACATGCTGAATGTAGAGTCGGCAGCGGGTAGTACAACTTCGTTTTCCATTACTTCAAACGCAATTTGGACAGTCTCTTCCGACCAAACATGGTTAACAGTGAACCCGGTTTCGGGTACAGGTAATGGCGCCATAACTGTTACTGCCGAAGAAAATCCTTTACCAACTGAACGTACTGCAACCATAACGGTTTCGACAACAGGAGTGGCTTCAAAAACCATCACAGTCGTTCAGATAACCGGAGCGGTTACACTTTCCGTCTCACCAACTACATTAGACATTACATCAATAGCCGGTGAT
>Ga0209373_10005150_pt1 | contig 10845 bp, 10 predicted proteins | sample Higcelweek5metaG_FD_187173 | JGI IMG/M metagenome (GOLD analysis project Ga0209373, IMG submission 187173) | Freshwater pond sediment microbial communities from the University of Edinburgh, under environmental carbon perturbations - High... | ecosystem: Environmental > Aquatic > Freshwater >... | reverse complement strand
CTTTACTGTGGAAGATGTCGAATGGGCGGAGAAACAGTTGTGGGCACCGGATTGTGCGGAGAAAGACGGCAAGTACTATTTCTACTTTCCGGCGAAAGATTACGACGGTATTTTTCGCATCGGCGTTGCGACTTCAGACAAGCCTGAAGGACCTTTTGTTCCTGAAGCGAATTATATCGACGGCAGCTTCAGCATCGATCCGTGTGTTTTCACGGATGATGACGGCACTTCTTACATGGTATACGGCGGGATCTGGGGCGGTCAGCTGGAGCAGTGGCAGACTGGTGAATATGATGCGGGCGGATTCACCCCGAGCGGGGATCTCCCTGCGTTGACTCCCGCAATGGCCGTCATGAGCGACGATATGCTCTCCTACAAGACGACACCGGCGTTTATTGAGATCCTCGACGAGAATGGCGATCCGATTACGGCAAAAGACGAAGATCGGCGCTTTTTCGAGGGCGCGTGGATTCATAAGTATAATGACAAGTATTACCTGTCGTATTCGACCGGAACAACGCATTATCTGGTCTATGCGACGGCGGATGAACCGATGGGTCCATACACCTACCAGGGACGCATCCTTGAGCCGGTGGCAGGATGGACAACGCATCACTCGATCGTTGAATTTGAGGGCCAGTGGTATTTGTTCTATCATGACGCGCAGATCTCGGGCTATGATTCGCAGCGAAATATCCGGTACGCGCCTCTGACCTATAACGAGGACGGGACGATTGCTCCGGTAACACTTCCTGAGTAAATACGCGAAAAATGATCAAGAAGCGGCAAGTCAGTGGGATGACTTGCCGCTTCTTTGATCCTAATTTTTGCGTGTAAACGCATTTTTAGGGAACTCGCTATTTGGACATCACGGAACCATGTGTTCAAAGCATATCGTAGCACCGTCTCTCACAACATGTGCTGCTGATATCACGAGATAGCGGCTTCGGGTTCTCGTTACGTTTTCAGCCCATTTTATGGGATTTCTAAAGACTGTATTCTCAATCATCGGTTTACCTGTTATCGGATACTGAGATCCTTAATCGTAACTTCCGGATTACGGTATCGCGGCTTACCCTCCGTAAGTTTCTTATATTGAATGGATGATTGGGGACATGCCTGTATACAAGCGTGACAGAGCTCACATGTATTCCCCCATGTTGGCTTCCCGTCAACAATACTTACATTATGTCTGGAACATACTTTCACGCATGTACCGCAGGTATTACACGAGTCCATAGTCCAGAAGAACCGGCCGGATGTTTTGAATGTTCCTGCGGCCATTGTATTCAGTAGTGTTCCAAAGAAATTAACCATCCTACTACTGCCCTCAATCGGATGAATGGATTTCTCTTCTATCGTACGAGCAATTTCTGCCATCCGTTCGGAACTTCTCAATGGTTTTCGCCCTCTGTTAATGGAGATCATGAATCTTTGAACCAAATCTTTCGGGTCATCAATGAGAGAAGAGACATGATCAAATACGGCAAATCCGGCATTCAGTTTACAGTTCTGCCTTTTCAGAAGCATATTCAACTGATGAAGAGTTGAGCCGGGAATGCCAAAACAGCTTGTAATCGCAAAGAAATAGGCATTTTGACTGAAAGATACCTTCATCACAAATTCCCTGATGATATTAGGAAGACCATATGCGAACGTCGGAAAAACGAACCCGATTCTCTCCGCGTTTGAGGGCTCTTCATCCATATGAATGCTTCTATCCACAACATTAGCAATATTGACAATCCTACAATCCTCCAGCAATGTAGCGATTTTTCTTGCTATGGAAAGACAATTCCCTGTACCGGAAAAATAGTATATAGTCGTTCTCATGATCCTCACTCCTGTTGACCCTGCATTGGAACTGTGATACTATTAATATACGCAATGTAACCTAAGTATACAAGCTGTATACTAATATGTCAAGAGAGAAGATGTGATTTATATTGGTTGAATTTACAAGGCGCGAAAAAGAAAAACTGGCACACGAAACGGATATTATCGACGCCGCGGAAATAGTTTTTCTTCGCAAAGGTTTTGATGGCACCTCTATTGATGAGATTGCATCAGAGGCTCATTTTACAAGGCGAACTGTATATCAGTACTTCCAAACGAAAGAGGAGTTATATTTCGAAGTTGCCGTCAGGAATTTTTTGAAGCTATCTTCCTATCTGGAATCTGAATCCGTCAAGGATATCACAGGATATGAGGAGATCCGTCGGTACGGTCTGGCATTTTATCGATTTTACCTTGGTTCTCCTGACGCCATCCGATTGATGAACTATATTGGTCATATTAAGGAAACAGCGAGAAGCAGTCCACGATATCAACGTTTTCAAGACGCTAATCAAGTAATTTTCCAGAAAATCGCCAAGTCAATCGAAAAAGGTCAGGAAGATGGAAGTATCCGCAAAGATTTTTTCACAATGGAAAAAGCTTTCTCTCTCGCATTCCTAATAACCAGTTTCTTCTATGAGCTCTCTACAAACGGAAAATCCTTTACCGAGTTTATGCAAATAAGTGAAGAGCGTTTCGTAATATCCACGCTTGATTTGTTATTCCAAGCGATAAAAGCTTAGTTGATCTGTGTAGTTTTCGCATGACAAACGTGCAACGAGAGTCCGTACACGATATAAAAATGCACACAGAATTTACAACAGAATACCCATAACTTGGCTTATTTCCTAACCATATCCTTTAGATTCATTTCAGGATTGTGATATTTGACACCGAGCGCTCTGCCCCAATGATGGATTGCTCTTGTTGGGCACCACTCATCACAGGCAAAGCATATCTCACATCTATGCTGGAATTCCGGTTTATTTTCAGCAATGATTATATTATCAACAGGACAAACCCTTGCACAGATTCCACAACCAGTACATTTCTCATCAACAACAATACTGTTATCCGTCAATGGTATTAATTCATAGTCCAGCAATCCACGATCCGCAGGCTCATGTGCTCTTGCTTGTAGATCTTTGATGATTGCCGGTCTCATGATGGTAAATAAGGGCTTCATGATAACAAGAAATAAAGCTTTAATTCCTTTATACCTAGTCTCTTGGTTGTTGATAATGTAACTACAGATTCGGTCGATTTTCAATTTGCTCTTGCGTATAATCTCATCGTGGTCTCTGTTTATAGGTATCGGGATATGATCATAGTCCAGATTGTTCATCGGCATCCTCAAGGAGAACTCAGCGTAAAGCATGCCTCCACTGGATTGAAAAATTTGTCTCAGCTTATGTAATGACGGAAGCGCATTGACACTCTCATACCCTCCGCAGTTGCATACAGCGAAAAAAACAACATCATTGATATTGTCAATCATCCGGATAAATCTCTCTACCACAAGAGGTAATCCAGATAGAGAGGCCAAATAAGAAGGAAAAACGATCACTGCTTTTTCGGCATTGATGTGATAACGATCTGCTTTCACAACGTTTGAAATACAAACAAGGTCTGCTTCAAGATTTCGAGAAATTTGCCTCGCTAAAGAAAGCGTGTTTCCTGTCCCGGAAAAATAGAACACCATGGTTCGCAAACTCACCACTCCTATCATATGTAAGGATCGGGGGCTGACTCTCAACAATCGTTTTGAGACAGCCCCTTTGATCAACCTCTCTTCACTTCGTAGAAAACCACACCATGATCCTGATACGGACCGTCACCATGAAGAAGCCCTTCGATCGCTTCAACGTCGGAAAATCCATGAGGAAGGAATAGATTCCTCACATCCTCTTCGCGAAAATAATGATTCCAGAAACGATACAGCTTCGTCGAACCGTCTTCAAAAACAACAAGGTGCTGATCGAGCGTCGCCCTATGTTCCGGAAACCGGCGGCTTTCGTTCAGGCAGAAATAGGGCTCCGGACTATAGAATCCATCTGAAGCGGTTTCTGACTCCCATGATGTTCCATAGGTCAGTCGATCGGCCGCCTCCTCCGTGAGTGCGTCGAAGAAGAACATTCCGCCGGGCTTCAGCGCTTTTCGAATGACTTCAATCAACCGGTTGCGGTCAACCGGAATCAACACCCCGAAGTCGCAATAGATCATCATGACAAGATCGAATTCCTCCGTGTAATTGAGCTCCAGATAATTTGCCTGCTCATAGTGAATCCCGTATTGCGCGGCCTCCGGCCTTGTCTTCGCATACTCGATCGAGTTCGTGGAAAAATCAACGCCCGTCACGTGATGTCCCAGCGCAGCGAGACGCGCGGTGTACAGCCCCGGCCCGCAGCCCAAGTCGAGAATTCTCGAACCGGGTTTGATCCTCTTGTGAATAAAGGAAACGGTTTCCTCAATGGCCTGAGGCGTTCGACTGGCGGCTGCATTCACGGGATCAAGATGCACGGTAAGAAGCTTCTGTGAGATATACGGATCTGTCCACATCATATGGCTGCCATACGCATACGGCGTAACGTCCTTCATCTCCTGAACCAATGTATGTATATCCATTCTAAATTCCTCCAATTAACGTCTGCTCTCTGCCCATAGTAAATCGTTGCCGGATACGCGAAAAACATTCTCGTGCCGGAATCAAGAGAACAAAAGCAGATGATCATAAACGAGCAAGGCCCCAACACAAGAAGTCAGTGCCATACACTCCCTCATACGGATCATTGTAATCTGTGAAATTTAAAACATTTTCATGCCTTCATCATATAGAAGAATATCGGTATTTTCAATTAGTTATGAAGTAGCGTTTCTCGCTACGGCTACGGCCGCGTCCCTTACCGAGAACCACTCGAGCGGAAACGTATGAGAGTCACCCGCGCGGCACGCAGATTCACGGCGGGTTGCTTATCATTGAAGAGCCTACTCAATTGACCTTTGAGCGCGTTTGAGTAGGTACGCTGGCATCTCGACATTGATGATTGACTATCAGATTTCGCGAAGGCAACTCTTTTCGCGCGGAAAGTGTCTCTAAGATCCCACGAAGGTAGCCCTCTTTCTCCGTACTCACAGCTCTAGTGGAGCTTTACTTCTTGCACATATACCATTGGTTGGGATGTTTCATTGATCTTCCACTTTATTTCGGCACGATCGAAAATTAATGTGACGTTTCAATTCCGCCGCAAAATAATACTCGGCTTGAACTGTTTCCATTTTGGAAATTGTTGCCTGTCTACGGCCGCTTCTCCCCGAGCAGCTTCCCATCAAAGTCCAGTGTGAACGGATATCCGTTCCAGTCTTCGAGAAATACCTGAAAGCAAAAAATTATTTCGGTGTGCATATATACCAGGCGGCTCTGGAATCAACATCAACGACATGAACTTCTGAGAAATACTCGTTCATCTCCGCTTCTGCTTCTTTGATAAAGTTGAAGTAATCACCGCGTTCGAGCCATTCGATTATTGAAGTCATAACTCCTCGTTCTTGATTGTAGTCATAAATAATTACTTTGCTTTTGCTTACGCGGCTCATTTCAGCATACATCTGTTTTCTTTCGTTTTTTTGCAATCCATGGGCCACATAGGAGGCGATCGACAGATCAAATGCCTTATTTTCAAACGGAAGCGGCTCAAGAACATTCGCTTGAATAAATGTGATTGTTTTGTTCTCTGGTTGTCTTTTGGCAATCCTTACCATTTTATCCGCCGGATCAATCCCGGTAACCACAAAGCCCTTTTCATTAAGGACAGAACACAGGGCACCTGTTCCGCAACCCACATCGAGAACAGTAGCATATGAAGCCAGACCTAGCGATTCTGAAACCCGATCAATGACTGCACGATAGCGGCTTTTTTGCATATTATAGAACAACCCGTATATAGGCGCTATTGAATTGAAAAGTAGGCTGCTATTTTTGCCCAATGATATCCACTCCATTTCCGACACTATCAAGGTTAATCAAATTCTTCATCGATGTAATACTGTTCAGATAGTCTGTAAAACCATTGAACGCTAGTTCTTTCACTGCTTTGTTATTCCGTGTTATATTATATGTAATTCACATGTTTTTAATGTCGTTGTAGTTTCTTCCAAATCCAATATACCAAATTTGAGCTCACGGTTCTTCTTGTTTCCAAATTTGCACCAATTCTGTAGACCTTGCATAATCACAGACGGAGGACGCGCAATGAACTTTTTCTTTATTCTCTTTATCGTCTGTTTGATTGCTGGTTGTATTTTTTTGATTTTCGGTTTTCGTGAATTTAAAGATCCAGTCAAGTCAAAGAATTTGTTTTTCAAGAGTGCGTTATCGTTTCTTGCGCCTGAGATCTTGACATTGATACTCGTTACGATTGCCCTATCATCTGTTCTATCGCAGGGATTTTTTTCGCCACTTCTGTTCGGATTCATTATTTTCGAAGTAATTGCGGTGATTTACATCTCTCGTTTTTGGATTACGGAAGATCACGTCGCCAGAAATACAATACTAGGCTGCTCAATTTTCCTCTTCATACAACTGCTTGTTCTTTCGTTTTTTCTCACAGCACTTATGGGTCAATCTGGATATGTGAGCACCCGCGAATATGGTGATTTCTCTTATTATGAGAAATCTGGGCAAATCACAATATCGTCTTATTCGGGACATGACAAGATCGTTGAGATTCCGTCATCCATTTATTGGAGGAGCGTGACAAGCATAGAAGACTTTGCGTTTTCGAATTCTGATACCGGCATGACCGTTGTTGTGATTCCCGATAGTATAACGATAATCGGCTCAGAAGCCTTTGCTAATTGCTCTACGCTTAGGGACATAATCGTTCCGGACAGTGTGATAACTATCGGTGAATATGCGTTCTCCGGTTGCAGTGCATTAACGGGAATTACGGTATCACCCTATAATCCGAGTTTTTCAAGTTTGGAGGGCATATTGTACAACAAAAATATGCAAACACTCATCGTTTGCCCGGCAGGAAAAAGCGGATCTATAACAGTACCAGATACAGTTACATATATTTGTGCGGGTGCGTTTAGTCACTGCTCAAAACTTACGAGTATCACGATACCTGAGAGCGTGACGAGCATTGGAAAAGATGCATTTTATAATTGCGAAAATGTTGTAATCTATTGCCGCGAAGGTTCGATCGCGCATAGTTATGCAGTCGACAATCGTATCGACTACGAGTTTGTTGAATAATCACCTATTCAAAGCGCGATCCAATATCGCTCCACAATATCACCGTCCGACGTAACGAACTCGTTTTCCAGCATGCAGCCGTTCTTACGAATTGATTTGGCGGAACCGATATTGTCCTTGTCACACGTTATCAGAACTTTGTCGATCCCGAGCTTCTTGCACTCGACCAGAGCCAGACGAATCAATTCTGTGGCGTATCCCTTTCGCCTTTCGCTGGGTCGGATACCGTCTCCGATATGGCCGCCATCGATCAGAAGTTTCTCGTTCAGATAATGACGGATGTTCACCGCACCGAGTAGCCGGTCCGCATCTTCATCCAACAGGAAAAACACAGAATCCGGAACCTTGCCATCTGCCTCGACTTTTTGTTCCAAATGTTCAAGATAATAACCAAAATCATGATGGTCATTTCGAAAGATCGCCCATGGGGAATGATTCGTGTGATTGATTTCCTGGTCTGCTTTCCACTCATCAATCATTTCACCAAGCTGCATCTCATATTCCTTCGTGAGCTTAATCAATTTCAGATTCATGCAGTCCCTCCACAAAATCAATTATGTTGATTATATCGATTATCTCACGCCAAATGAGTCTCGATATAATTCTCTATCCCGATTGATATCTCCTCATACGCGTAATTTGCTCAGTTTATAATCTCACCCTTGTTTTGGGCTAATTTCTCATGCCATTCGTGCTTCTCCGTAGTTGTCAGTGACGCCCACTCTGTTTCTTCGCCAATAATTCTAAGAGGTTCTTGTGAGCGATACGAACGTGTTAGGTTTCCCGGGAATTTCTTGTCCGTTAGATTCGGGTCATTCTCAAACTCACCTGTTGGTTCTACTCGATAAACTCGCTCTCTTCCTTCTCCTTTTGCTAAGGATGCAGCAAGTCCTGCACCATTGGCATTCGCTGTGAAATAAATGTGATTCATTGTAAGCTCAGGTTGGTAATTTGAAATTCCACCCGGTGTCAGCAAATCGCCAACCTTCAGATCAGCCTTCGTCCCATGATAAAATGGTCCTTGATCAGAAGGTGCTCCTTTATATTTTTCAGATAATTCATAATGTATTTTTGCATTTCCCGCGTCGCACAATTCCTCATAGCATCGGGCAATATTTGCATGCAACGTGGAGTATGCACTCTTTACATTATCATCATTGATATTGTGGGCGCAATGTAAAGATGTCTCCATCCATTTCAATTTGTCGGCAGTATTCTTCTGTTGACGACCCAAATGGTAAGCAGCAATAAATCTCTCATAGTCATCTGTTGCTTCATTCCATGCATCTTGAAACACAGTGCTTGCTTCTTCTGCTTTCCCACGATCTTCTAAACCCATTCCCTTCATACAAAGTTTAATTACCATGTTACTGGGATCAAATTTCATGTTCATCTAGTCTTGCCTCCAACAGAATCCCATTCTTCGCTTCTCCATACATCGCGCCCACTCATGTGGTTGCTTCGATCCATTTCTCGACAATTTCCCGGATCATCTGTTTCTTTTCGAGAATCTCCTGAAGACTTTGGAAGGTTGCGATGGCTCTGTCGTTTTCTTTCCATAACAAGATATTATATTGACTGCCTAATAACCTCTGCTCAGGGGACTCTTTCACCTTTGCCCCACGATGAAAGATGATTTGTATCTGTTTTTGCGGATGGATTCTCAGCGTGATCCGATCCTCCCCGTTCAAGCTATAATTCGGACCGTTCCACTTAATGCCCTCGGCCAGATCATAATCCGTACTCAGGATGATTTCGCGCAAATACTCGATCTCTTTTCGCAAAGAATGGTTCAAACCATCTAAGAATTCCGTCACTTCATGATTCAATTTGTCCCGGCTCATACGCTCGATCTCCTTCATTGTGATACAGGAAGGATGGTTCGATCATCGTTCATTCCAAATCCTCCTGTCTTTTCAGATCCCTTGACCGGTTGGATTTTTTCGGGCCTCATAAATTTACTTTATTCCCTGCCTGATAACGTATCAATACTCGTATCGCCCGCAATGTAAGCCATTTGCTTTGCTCGCCTTTTTCCCCCATCGGAATAAGCAAACGGTCCGTGTTCAAGGTGTTCACCGTCGTCCATCGGCCCATATCGTCCTGCTTTTTGAGGAGGATATTTATGGCATCATCCATACGGCTGTCTGTAATACCTAGGCCCGTGAGAATGTCCAATATTTCCAGTACATCCGTCTGATACATCAAGGGGAAACTGAATCTGCGCCAGCCCGGTTTGGCTGTTTGACTAAGATCATGACTACACTTATATATGTGGTGAATGAGAAGGAACTCAACCATCTTGTCTATGGCATCGTTTACTTCGATGGTTCTTTGTTCCTGTGGAATGATGCTTAATCCTTTGAGAGCCTTCACGATGCCCATCAAACAGGTGTGCTTTCCCCAACACATTTCGTATCGGTCATATGGAGGAACTTGAGGATCGACTTCAACACCATCATTCAAGCGCATGAAGCGGGTAATCCAGTTGACTGCTCTTAGAAGCCTCGGGTCGTCCAAATAGCCGAAGTGTCCCATGCTCCACACCAGGTTTCCGGTCAGGCAGGGGATGACTTCGGTAATCCTTCCGCCGCCAGTCTTCCCGGCTGTATGCTGCGAGAAACCGCCGTCCACAATATCCTGCGAATGGTTAAGCAAGTACTCGCATTGTTCGATAATCTGCGGATTGGACACAGCACCCATCTCTGCAAGCACGATCAGCTGCCATACCAAACCCTTATATTTGTTCGTATAGAACTTGGGAAAAGATTCAAGATACGACGATTCCCGCTGCTTCCGAAGAATATCGGGCACAATACCGCGCCGCATGATTTCACGCTTCACTTGCTGTACTTCCGGATCCTGTTCGGATTTATCGAAAATATCCTTCAGCGTAAAATAGCGCACGGAAGGGTTCTCTTCCTCCAGCAGCCAATTCGCCGTGTCTGTTGTCAGAATAGATTTCCAGTCGAGCATCCTAATCCCTCGCTGCTAATGAAGTCTTTCGTGCCACTCCAACTTTCCGCACACGGAATTTTGCTTCTGTGTTATAAAAATATTCTGTTACATAATTTCATCTCTTGCAAGAATCAAAGCGAGAAAGAGGTGACATATCTCCTTATTCGCGTGATTACTTCTATCAATTAGTTATGCTTTTTGAAATCAGATGCGGAACGCGTGAGAATAGAACCATATGTGTGGTGAAAGTGGTCCGCTCATCAATGATTAGAGGTTCGACCTACTAAAATGCACTTTGAGACCGATCTAGTAGGTTTGTCATTGATAAGAAACGCGCGTCGGGGAGCCGGCGCACCTACTCAATTGCATAATTCGGCCGATTGAGTAGGTTTGTCAATGACAAGAAACCCGCGCCGGGGAGCCAGCGCACCTACTCAATCGCATGATTCGGCCAAATGAGTAGGTTTGTCATTGATAAGAAATCCGCGCTGAGCATCCGGCGCACCTACTCAAATACGTAATTCGGCCAAATGAGTAGGTTTGTCATTGATAAGAAATCCGCGCTGAGCATGCGACGCACCTACTCAACCACACAAAACAGCCAATTGAGTAGGTTTGCCAATGATAGATAACTCGCGACCAACATCCGGCGCACCTGATTGTCAAGTGACACAAGATAGGTGGTTCTCGAGACTTTCATCTTGCCAATAAGTACGATTTCTCGAGACATTCATCTTGCCAATAAGCACGATTACCGGAGATGTTCTTCGTGCTAACCAAGGATAAGATTTTCA
>Ga0209373_10005149_pt1 | contig 10847 bp, 1 predicted proteins | sample Higcelweek5metaG_FD_187173 | JGI IMG/M metagenome (GOLD analysis project Ga0209373, IMG submission 187173) | Freshwater pond sediment microbial communities from the University of Edinburgh, under environmental carbon perturbations - High... | ecosystem: Environmental > Aquatic > Freshwater >... | reverse complement strand
CGGCACACTATATCTATGGGATAACAGCATTGGCACGGTTGACAGCGAATCGGTTTCGCCAACCACAACTACCACCTACAACGTAACCGCAACCGATGCAAACACTTGCGTGAACACCGCCAGCGTTGACGTGACGGTAAACACGCTGCCATCAATCACGGCAACGGCCAATCCAACAGGCATATGCGTGGGAGCAAGCTCCACCATTTCTGCCACCGGGGCAACAACATTCGTGTGGGATCAAAGCGTGGGAGCGGTATCGAGCAAATCTGTGACACCAACCGCAACCACCTTGTATTCAGTTACCGGGACCGATGCTAACGGCTGCAAGGGCACGGCAAGCACCACGGTGACGGTGAACGCGTTGCCCACCGTTTCAGTATCAGTTCCAGTCCCCGGAGCATACTGCATCGATGCCGGGCTCCAGGCCATCACCGTGTCGCCCGTGGCAGGCGCAACCGAAACCGGATTGCTCACGGGAACAGGAGTCTCGGGCACCTCGTTCGATCCCTCGATTGCACCCGCTGGTGGACCATACACCATCACATATAAATTTACTGACGCGAATGGATGCACGAGCACCGCGACCACCACGGCCAAGGTAAATGACTTGCCAACAGTATCGTATAACACGTCAAATCCCTCGGTAGTTTGCAGCGATGGAACGCCTGTTTCCATAAAGGTCACCGTTTCCCCAACCGGTGGCGTGGGAACTTTCTCGGGCGTTGGTTTAACCAGGGTTTCTGACACGGAAGCCAGCTTCGACCCCATCGCTGCGGGGGAAGGGAACAAGACCATCGGCTATTCATATACCGACTTGAACGGTTGCACGTTCACCGCGTCGGCAGCACCGATCGAGGTATATAACACGCCCGAGCCGACGACAAAAAATATCTTTACGATGTCGACACCCGTTCCAGCAGCAGGTGTCTTCAAATTCGATGTCACCAGCGATGGTTACCAGGACGTGAAATGGTACCAGAATCCCCAAACGGCATCGACAATTGCTACTGGAAACGTGTATGCCCCCGCGCTTGGCGTTGCGTATCCAGGCATTCAGAAAGTACCGACGAACGACTCGCTCGTGGCCGGCGACTACGAGTATTCGTACACCCAGACGATTCATGGTTGCGAGAGCCAGCCCGTCCTTGCCATCGCGACGGTGACGAGTTGCCCGGCACCAGCCCCGATTGCCGGTATCGACCCAAGGCTATGCGTGGAAGCCACGATGTCAACACAGATCACCGCCACGGCCCAGAACACGGCCAACAACGCCAACCTTCACTGGTTCGCCACCTCGAACACCTCGGGTGCTGACCTGGGCGTGACCGGGACGACGTTCACCGCGACGGACAACAGCGTCGGAACCCATACTTATTACGTGGCGGAATACGATGCCGCCAATACTTGTTTCAGCCCCGCCACCCCGGTAACGTTCACCATCAACGGGTTGCCGCCGGTGAGCATAACGGCCACAAGAACCGGCATTTGCTACAGCGCTGGTGTACAAACATTCACGGTATCGCACACCAGCGGCGCGACGTTAAAGGGCACAGGGGCTGTGTCGAACAACCAGTTCGACCCGGCGGCCGCGGGGATGAAGGATGGATCTTACCCGTTGACATACACCGTTACCGATGCCAACGGCTGCGTCGATTCGGCGTTTATCACCATGAATGTCACCTATGCAAATAGCCCGGTGGCGGAAGTGAAACCAGCATACTTGTTATCGCAAGTGGCGAGCAACACCGTGGAACCGCTCGTGTGCGTGAACCGCGGCCAGGGCTCGGGAGCCGGGATAGAATGGGCGAGCGATGCCAACTTCTCGAGCATATACAGCGGGGCGACAGACAGCTGCTACAACACGAACGTGAACGTGATCACCACCAACAAACCATTCTATGCCCGCCAAACCGAGAACGGTTGCAAGAGCGATGCCGTGGAAGTTCTGCTCAACATCGTGGATTGCCCCTGGTTGATACCCGATGTTTTTGTTGAAGATTCGTGCGAGAATTCAGCTTCGATACCAGCATTGAAAGCTGGTGTCAAGGAAGGATACACTGACATAGTTTGGCAATGGTACGACGCGTTGAACAATCCTATTCCCTCTGCAACATCATCCGCGTACGACCCGGGAGGAACAACGCCATCAACTACTACTTATCATGTAAGCTTTAGCCGTACGGAACCAAACTCGGGTGTTGCTTGTTCGAGCCCCATGGCCGAGGTGACACGCAGGGTGAACGCTAAACCCGTGGTGACGGTGGTTCCCGATGCCCCGGCGGTTTGTAACACACAAAGCTTGTTGAAATTAACGCTGACACCAGCATATTCTGCAACTAATTCGGAGCTCATATGTTCAACCCCTGCAATGATCGATGCGAGTCAGAACTTTTTACCTGGTGCAAATGGAGAGCAATCTAACAGTTATACATTGACATACAAGTATACTGATGCGAACAATTGCAAGAATACCAGCACGGCCACCATCCAGGTCAACTACACCGCGCCGCCCGTTGCACAGAACGACACGGTCGTGCTCAAGGGCGCACTCGGAAGTGGCACGGTGAAGGTAGCGGCAACGGGCACGGCCATCAAGTGGTACAGCGACGCAAGCAAAACCTCGTTGTTGAGCCCCGGTTCTCCCTTCGACACGGGAATGGACACGACAACAGTATCGTTAACAAACCCGAAGGTCGACGTGTTTTACCCTACTCAAACACTCGATAATTGCGAGAGCAAACCCGACAGCGTGAAGGTAACCATCGCGTCCTGCCCGTGGAAAGCCCCCGCGGTAGACAACGTGGATTCTTGCGAGAATTCAGCGTCTATCCCCGCGATGAAAGCCCACGTGCAAGAAGGTTACACCGATATTGTATGGCAATGGTTCGACGCGTCGAAGAATCCCATTTTATCAGCAATATCTTCATCGTACGATCCAGGAGGAACAACTCCATCTACCACTAGTTATTATGTAAGCTTTAGCCGTATTGAAACAACTTCGGGCGTGGCTTGCTCGAGCCCCATGACCGCGGTAACACGCGAGGTGAACGCCAAGCCGGTGGTAACGGTTGTTCCCGATGCCACGGCTGTTTGTAACACGCGAAGCTTGTTGAATGTAACGTTAACGCCTGCGTATTCCGCACCAGGTACGGTGTTGACCTGTTCAACCCCCGCGATGCTCGACGCCAGCAACAACTTCTTGCCTGGTGCAAATGGCGAAAAAACTGGCTCGTACACGTTAACCTATAAATATACTGACGCGAACAACTGTAAAAACAGTGGAACGGCCACCGTTCAGGTTAATTACACGGCACCGCCCGCTGCCCAAGCTGATACCACGGTACTCATCTCCGTTCTAGGCACCGGGACGGTATCAATTAATGCCGCCGGGACCGCCCTGAAATGGTACAACGACACCAGGGCGACATCCGCGATCGGCGGCGGCACCGGCTCGCCCTTCAACACCGGCATGGATGCCAGCGGCGTGACCCTCACCAACAACAAGGAACAAACATTCTACGTAACCCAGACGCTGGACGGCTGCGAGAGCAAGACCGACAGCACCAGGGTGACCATCGTGAGCTGCCCGTGGTTGGCACCAACGGCCGGGAGCGTGGCCATGTGCGAGAACAACCCAGGTATCAGCGGCTTGAAGCTAGAGGCATCAACCGGGAACACTGGAATCACATGGGAATGGAGTGATAATAATAAAACAGCCATCGCCAACACGAATTCCAATATTTACAACCCCGGGATCACGACCCCCGGGATCTACACGTATCACGTGAGGTACAGCAAGGTCGAAACCGGATCGGGCAACGCCTGCTGGAGCCCGGTGACGATGGTGAGACGCGTCATCAACGCGAAACCCGCGCCGGTGTTCGCCACCACGGTGAAACCCGATTATTGCTACAACGATGGTGTAATTAACCTCGATGGTAGCGATGCCAGCGGCTTGAACCTCGGCGGGTCGGGCGTTTACAGCTACGCGCTCGCCCCATCGACGGTTGCAACGACCGGTAACGTCATAAACCTCGCAGGTACCGCCGCCGACAAGCAATACAACGTCACCCTGGCCTGGACGACAGACAGCGGTTGCGTGGTGTCGGCATCGAAGCAGATCAACGTCCACTTCGTCGACACGCCCGCTACCACCGATTTCAACTACAAGGTCATCGGCGTTGGCAGCACCCCAAGCGTGACGGCCACTCCAAGCCCAGGCACCAGCAGCATCCAGTGGTACGACGCGTCGAAGAACATCATCGCGTCGGCCACTAGTCCTGTGCTTAACGGGCCAACCCCGGAACCGGCATCCCAGACTGACCTCATCTATTATGCCAAGCAGGAAGACGCCTACGGTTGCGCGAGCGATTACAACCAGTCAACCATTTACTACAGGACTTGTTCGGCAAAAGAACCCTCGGCTAACTCGTTGCCGATGTGTATATACGATAATATTAGTTCGTTCAATATCAGCCGCAACTTGGCTTCAAATGCATCTCACCAGTACCAGATATGGGTGTATAGCCCCAACGATCCTGGTGTAATTCCAAGTTTACCAAAGGAGAAAATTCCTGGAAGTAATTCCATGACGTTCGACCCGGCGGCTCACGTGACCCCCTTGCAAGCACAATCATACCAGTTCTGGATCGCCGAGCGCGACTCGTTCGAGCATTGCATGAGTAAAGCCGTGGAGATTACGTTGACGGTGAAGAGCACCCCGGCACCCGATGCAAATACCGTAACAGCTTTCTGCCAGGGAGTTGATGCCAGCAAAACGCTATCGGTGAACCCTAACATGCCCGTGGGAGCTATTTCTATAGTATACTGGTATGACAACACGGCAACCGTGGCAGCTCAACCACTTACAAACAACCACTTGTTTTCTGGAAACCCTTACACCGTGCTGGGAACTAACCTGTTGGCATCGGGCACATACACCTACTACGCCTCTCAGGTTTACGAAGGTTGCCAGAGCGACAAGGTGCCGGTTACGTTCAAGATCAACCACAAACCAGCCAAACCAGTACTGACTGCTAACTGGTCGTGCGAGGGACTTCCATTCACCGCACTTTCTGCAACAGGCGAATCGAATGCTTCATTCAACTGGTATGCAACCACTTCGTTGAATCCATCACTCGTCACCAGTAGTTCGTACACACCCGCGTCGACCACGGTTCCCGGCCCGGGGGTGACACCTTTCTACGCAACGCAAACCACCGCTGGCGAGAACTGTACCAGCGATGCCGCGACGGTGAACTACGAGCTGCGCGCGAAACCAGCCGCCCCCAGGCTCGCCAACGCGTCACAATACATGTGTGATTACTCGACCACCGTACCCTCGTACAAGGTAATTAATCCAGTGGGAACAGTTACCTGGACAGATAATGGCACATCGGCAACGGGTCTCACCTACACGCCACTGATGCCAACGACGGGCAACACGTCGAAAACCTTCACCGCCACTCAGGAGTCTAACACCTGCGTTAGTAATGCAGCAACGGCAACGCTTACACTGGTTGCCAGACCTGGTGCACCAACGATAACGCCAACAAGCCAGGTTATTTGTGTGGATAATAAACCCAAGGCATTCAAGGCAACGAGTACCGGTGGAATGGTAACATGGTACAAATCAGCTGATTTCGCAACGCGTAACGCAGCATCGTTGACCACATCTTATATACCTACTTCATACGATGTTCCGCAAAATGCTGGCGATGGAGATGTTCAAAACGTCTACCTTGCCACACTCACCACCACCGATAGCCTCGCCTGCGAAGGATTACCAACTGCGGCAACGCTCGTGGTGAGGGCCAGGCCATTAGCCCCGGTTGCAAACGATGACGTCGTAACAGTTTGTGCTAATACCACACAAAACCACGTGCCTCAGCTAGTAATCGCAAATCCTTACTATTCAAATCAATATGATATAGTTTGGTACGACTACGACACCAAGGAACAAGTATCAAGTGGTAACCTGTATTATGTCGCAGATTCGGCAGACTTGATACCAGACTCCACGGTTTCATACCACGTTAAAATTGTAGATGCCGGAACGGGTTGCGCGAGTGATCCCACCATCATCTCATACCACGTTTCACCCTCGATTAACGAAGTCCCCGCGTTATTGACTGACACAAATGCCATGTGCTTTGTGGCTGGGATGAAGAAGACCTACGAGACCAGGACTAATGCCACAGGTATAAAGTGGTATATCGACGGGGAGCAGCAGTCAACGACAAAACCGGCGTACACGTTCGCACCGGCAGCCACCGGCCTGTACGAATTCACCATGAAGCAAGGCATCTTCTTCGAGGGGTTGACCTGCAACGGGCCCGACCTGAACTTCTCGCAGCTGGTCAAGAACATCCCCGCCCCCGTCCTCGCGGGCGACGACAAGATCTGCGAGAACACCACCAGGGTGGCCTACTCGGTGGAGCCAGACGATTCCGCCGACAACTTCTCGTGGTACGTGTCGGGAAACAGGGTGAATTACACCTCTAATCTGGAAAACAGGAAGACGTACATCCGCTACGTCGACTGGATGGGGCCGGGGTACGACACGATTATCGTGTCGGAACACAACGGCTACTGCACCGGGTACGACACGCTCGTGGTGAAGATTGCGCCCCACTCCTCGCCGGGTTTCGATTACGAGGTCCCGTCGGGATCGAGGAACGTGACGTTCCGGAACACGACCGAAAACCCGGAAATCGAGGATGGCGATTTCGCCGTTGCCGTGCCGTTCAACTACTTCGTCTGGAACTTCGGGCGTAAAGCCGATAAAAATGATACAGTTAAGGCTGCTGACACCTTGTTGAAGGTCGCCTACAAGTACGGTTACTACGACGTGAAGCTGGTCACCGTCAACGATTACTGCGTCGACTCGACAACTAAAACCATCTTCATCGACATACCCGAGGGCCTGTTCATGCCCAACTCCTTCGCCCCCGGCAACCCCTCGCCGGCGCTGGCCCTGTTCCAGCCACGGGGCTTCAACCTGCAGACCTTCAAGATCTGGGTGTACGACACGTGGGGCAACCTGCTGTGGTACTCCGACAAGCTGGCGAACGGCGCCCCCTCCGAGGGCTGGGATGGCACCTACGGTGGCGTGCCGCTGGGGGTGGACTCCTACATCTGGAAGGTGGAGGCCACCTTCCAGGACGGCACCGGCTGGGAGGGCACGTCCACCGGCGGGGGCAAGCCCCGGAAGTTCGGCAACGTCATGCTGGTGAGGTAGAACCGGTGGCGATGAACGAAACGAGGTGTGCTCCCCGCGGCGATGACGTTGCGGGGAGCTCGCATTTCCGGGGGCTTCAAAAATTCTTTAAATGTTATACCAATTTTGACACATTAATAGGAGCGAAATAATGTCGCATTTCATTTTTCGCTCCTTCATTAAGAACAATAGTTATTGAAGTCAACAAATGCGCCAATTAACAGTTCTTACTACTTAATTACCTGTTGATTAAGATATGTTATCCTAGACCTAAGCACCATAATATCCTTCCACGCCTGGCATAATCTTACGTCGAACTGACATTACTTTTAATTTAAAATCGTTTATATGGATTTAAGTTCCAATTAATAACTTTCACGTATAATATTTTCATAAAAAAGAATAGTGAAATTGCGTAATGTTACTTGTGTAAGCAACCCAATTCCTCTTGAAAAGCCAAAATAAATCGGACAATTGCTTACTGTTGTTTTTATTATTGAATATATTTGTAATGCATAAAATGCGCAGACGTCAGGAGATGCCTGTGTCGATATGCAATCAATAAGTTTATATAATAGTTTTAATCATTAATTACAGATCTATGAGGATTTACAAATATTTAGCATTATTTGGCTTATTCTTCTTGGCAACCCACGTGGGTATGGCAAGCGAAGCCGATTTAAAGATTCCTGATCTACATGAAGGTCACTTCCCATTATTCTTCAATTTGTCGGCATGGCAGTTGTTGTTCTACGGTTCTCTCGTAATTGTTGGTACACTGGGTATCAGCCTTTATTTACGCAGACAAGTAAGCAAATTACCAGCACACAAGTCGATGCTTGAAGTTGGTGAGACTATTTTCCAAACTTGTCGCACGTATTTAATACAACAAGGGAAATTCTTGGCAATATTGTGGTGCATTATTTCTGCTGCAATGGTTTTCTACCTCACGATGGCAAATTCTGGCGCAGATGTAATCTATTCAACCCCAGTAGTGATTATACTTGTACTCCTCTTCTCTATTGTAGGCATTGGAGGTTCATATGCAGTTGCATGGTATGGTATCCGTATCAACACCTATGCAAATGCCCGCACCGCCTTTGCATCATTAAAAAAACACCCATGGGACGTAGTTAACATACCCCTTCGATCTGGTATATCTATAGGTCTTTTCCTTATCTCTTTGGAACTTATTATGATGGTTGTAATCCTCTTATTCGTTCCTCGCGAGATTGTTGGATATTGCTTCTTGGGTTTCGCGATCGGTGAATCACTCGGAGCATCTGCACTTCGTATCGCTGGTGGAATCTTCACTAAAATAGCAGACATCGGTTCAGACCTCATGAAAATTGTTTTCAAGGTGAAAGAAGATGATCCCCGCAACCCAGGTGTTATCGCTGACTGTACAGGAGACAATGCTGGAGATAGCGTTGGTCCTACAGCAGATGCATTCGAAACATACGGAGTAACAGGTGTTGCCCTTATCACATTCATCACTCTTGCAATAACAAATGACTCTACGTATGCAGATGGATCTGTATTACCCGCAGCCAGTCTACAGGCAAAACTCATCGTGTGGATTTTCGGTATGCGTTTCTTGATGGATATATGCTCTGGGATTTCCTACTTCATCAATCAAGCTATTTCTGTAAAAAAATATGGAGATAAAATAGAATTCGACTTCGAAGAAGCTCTCACTCGTCTTATATGGATAGCAGCTATTTCATGTATCACGATCAGCTACGTTATGAGTTATTTCTTAATCGGAGACCTTCCCGCTGGATTATGGTGGAAACTCGCATCAATCATCAGCTGTGGTACATTGGCAGCAGTGTTAATCCCTGAGTTCACCAAGAAATTCACGTCTTCAAAATCAGATCATGTGCACGAGATAGTACAAGCTTCACGCGAAGGAGGCTCTTCTTTAACAATACTTTCAGGTATCGTTGCTGGTAACTTCTCGGCTTACTGGATGGGAATGCTTATGGTCGGTTTGATGACTATTGCATATTTCATCAGTACAATGACCGGAATGGAGCAAATCCAATACGCACCTATCTTTGCTTTCGGACTTGTAGCTTTCGGATTCCTTTGCATGGGGCCTGTTACCATTGCTGTTGACAGCTATGGACCCGTAACTGATAATGCTCAATCGGTATTTGAGCTTTCACAAATAGAATCAATTCCAGGCATTAAAGAAGAAATCAAGAGAGATTTTGGTTTCGATCCTGACTTCGAAAGAGGGAAACACTATCTTGAAGCAAACGACTCGGCCGGTAACACCTTTAAAGCGACGGCGAAACCTGTGCTGATTGGTACAGCCGTGGTTGGCGCAACCACGATGATTTTCTCTATCATTCTGTTGCTGAAAAAAACGGGAATGTTGAACATAGAACTTACACAAGCTCCCGTCATTCTTGGTTTTATCACGGGTGGTGCTATGGTATTCTGGTTCTCGGGAGCATCAATACAAGCTGTAACAACAGGAGCATACCGTGCTGTTGAATTCATCAAGAAAAATATGGATTTAACCAAAACGTCTGCCGATAGAGCTGACTCTATCGCGGTTGTTAAGATTTGTACACAATATGCTCAATCAGGTATGTGGAACATATTCATCGCATTAATGACTGCTACCCTTGCATTTGCATTGTTCGATCCTAACTTCTTCGTTGCATACTTGATTTCGATCGCTGTATTCGGTTTGTTCCAAGCTATATATATGGCAAATGCTGGTGGATCATGGGATAATGCGAAGAAACTCGTAGAAGTTGACCTACAAGAGAAAAACACACCTCTTCACGAAGCTTCTGTTGTTGGAGACACTGTTGGAGACCCTTTCAAAGACACAACTTCAGTTGCTTTGAACCCAATCATCAAGTTCTCTACCCTATTCGGATTGTTGGCTGTTGAGATAGCTGTTTCCATGTCGAATACCGATGCAAATGGTGTTAGATCATACACGATTGCACACCATATCATCGGCGGTATCCTGTTAGCGATCTCTGTTTACTTTGTGTGGCGTTCGTTCTACAAAATGCGCATCGAGCACAAGTAAAAATTGGTACTTCAAAAAACGTTTGCACGGATATATCCGTGCAACAATAATTCTATCAAACGAAGAAAGCCGTGATGCACGGCTTTCTTCGTTTAGGAAGTGTATATAATAGACTATTGACTCGTGCAGTTACACGGAATCAGAAAACTTTTATGAGAACCCGGCTTGGTTATTTAGCTATAAACTTGTCTGCAAGTCGTATTTGTCAATAATATTTACTAATTTTGTGCCGGTTTATGCCGTGTAAAATAGTCGTTTTATTATAAAAATAATTTTATGAAGAAGATTGTGGTGGTTGATGATTTCCCAAATACGAGAAAAGTTATAGAATATGCTTTGTCGAAGATCGGTGAGGTTGAATTTCTCCATGCCAATGATGGTAAAGAGGCACTGGATTTTTTTGATGACAGGAAGGTAGATCTACTCATTACCGATTACAATATGCCGAACATGAACGGTGCAGAACTTGCAAAAGCAGTGAGATCAATAAAGGAGTACGAGTTTATCCCCATCCTGATGCTCACCACGGAGAAGGACGAGAACAAGAAACTTTCTGCAAAAGAAGCG
>Ga0209373_10005148_pt1 | contig 10849 bp, 7 predicted proteins | sample Higcelweek5metaG_FD_187173 | JGI IMG/M metagenome (GOLD analysis project Ga0209373, IMG submission 187173) | Freshwater pond sediment microbial communities from the University of Edinburgh, under environmental carbon perturbations - High... | ecosystem: Environmental > Aquatic > Freshwater >... | reverse complement strand
GAAGCTTTTGTTAAGTATGCTCGGCTTATTGCTGATTTTAGCACTGCTAATTCACTTCTCACTTTTAAGAAGCAATAAAAAGAGCACTTTACTTTTCTGTGATTTCGAAAAGTTTGAAGAAGGGAAGGGTGGATTTGTTTACTCTACAAATTCTATTTTACTCAAATTAGAAACTAAAGGCTTAACAAATTCCGAAATTGCTTATTCGGGTAAAAATTCTGTTCTAATTGACAAAAAAGAGTTTGCAAATTTGTATATTCTTCACAATCCTAATCCTGACGAAGCATACAGCATAAGCATATTAAGAAAAAACGGAACAGCAAGATTGGTTGTACAAGAAAATATTGCTGAAGAGCCAACTGTTTATGAAAGCGAACAATTCATTTGTGACACTCTTGAAGATGGTTGGGGCAGGTTAAAAATTCAGTTTAGATTACCTCCAGATTATTCTGGCAAAGACTTGAATATATACATTTGGAATCCGGACAAAACACAGTCGTATTTTGATGATTTCGAAATTAAAAAGATTGATAAAATTGAATACCCTCAATACAACGAAATTCCGAATTTTAGAATTTATATTGAAGACTCAGAGCTGAAGAAATTATATGGTTTCAGAGAAAAAGCCTTTGAAAGAGGGGTACTTGTGTCAGAAGAAGATAGTTATGTTAAGGCGCTCGTCGGCTACGAAGACAAAATTATGAAGGCCGAAATAAGATTAAAAGGAGATTGGCTTGACCATCTTACTGGAGATAAGTGGTCTTTCAGAGTAAAGATTATTGATGATTCTTGGGAAGGGATGTGTGTTTTCTCACTTCAAACGCCAAGCTCAAGAAGTTATATTTATGAGTGGTTCATTCATAAAGTTCTGCTTGATAATGATATTTTAACAACAAAGTATGGGTTTGTGCCAGTAAGTTTAAATAACAGATCTCTTGGAATATATGCTTATGAGGAACACTTTGTTAAGCAACTTATTGAAAGTAAGAAAAGGCGCGAAGGGCCAATCATGTCGTTTAGTGAAGAAGAATTGTGGAACAGAAGAGCAGTTTCGTTGGAAACGAATGAATCGTATGTCTATGGATCGGCTGTAATTACTCCTTTTAAGGAGAATCAATTACTTGAAGATACTGTTGCGCTCCAAGTGTTTGTTCTTGCACAAAATCTCCTCGACTCCTATCGTCAGGGAAATCTTTCCGCTTCTGAAGTTTTTGATGTAGACAAATTTGCAAGATACTTCGCAATAATGTCTTGTTTTGGTGGATACCATGGCATAATATGGCATAATATAAGATTTTATTATAATCCGATTACAGCCTTAATTGAACCAATAGCATTTGACTGTTATTCAAACTGGGGTATTTTTAATTGGGGATTACCAGAAATTGCTGGAGATTTTAAAATTAATCCTGGGAATAAATATTCGACTCAGGCAGCTTTTTATTTTGCTTTTTTGTCCGACTCTGTTTTTGTGAATAAGTACAAGAAAGAGCTAGAATATTTTTCAAATGATGATTATATTGACTTACAGTTGAAAAAGAACGACTCGACAATTGCAAACTACGAATCACTTATTAGGCGTGAATTTTTGAATTATAGTTTCGATCCGGCTCAAATTATTACACACAATAGTCTGATTAAAAGTATGTTACCTGAATTTTTTGGTAGAATAAATGACAAAAAATATAAGGAAAACAATCTTAAAACATTACAAAGTGTTTTAAATATGGGCACACCGGTGTCTCCTAAAGACTTTCCGAATGAACTTATAAATTTCTATTTAAATAATGACAAGACAATCACGGCAAGGGTGTTTGTCAATATGGATGTCGAAATACTTGGATTTGGCACACAAAACGGGATGGTAACAGAAAGTAAAATAACAATAAAGAGTAAATATAAATCCAACTCATATCTAGCAGATTTTAATGGTGTTGCTGATCCATCCTCCAATTCTTATGTATACTTCAAATTTGCTGGATCTGATAAAGTTTCTAGTGAGAAGATGCAATTATGGTCATTGCCAGTAAATTATCACCCTAGAATTAAAATGAAAGAAAACACCGAAGATATTTCAGCATTTTTTAATAAACAAACTGGATTTTATGAGATTAAATCAGGAAGTTTTACTTTTGATCAGAACGTAATAATTCCTGCTAATTCAAAACTTGTTATTTCTAAGGGGGTAAAAATAGACTTAATAAAAGATGCTGCATTTTTGTGTTACTCTCCAGTTGTTATTGCTGGCACTAAGGATCAACCAGTAATTATTACGTCCTCGGATAATTCTGCCAACGCATTTACTGTTTTAAAAGCCGGAGGTAAATCACAACTTGATTATGTAAAATTCACACACCTAAATACATTGGACAAAGATGGCTGGACTCTTACTGGATCTGTTTGTTTCTTTGAATCTGATGTTGTTATGAATAATTGTGAAATTAGCTGGAACAATTGCGAGGATGATTTAAATATCGTAAAGTCTGACTTTTTAGTCACAAATACTTTGTTCAGCAATACTTTTGGTGATGCGTTTGATTCAGATTTTTGTACAGGTATTGTTAAAAATTGCACATTTAAAGACATTGGTAACGATGCAATTGATTTTAGTACTAGTGTTGTTGATATTTCAAACTGCAATATCCAGAAGTGTGGAGATAAGGGAGTAAGTGGTGGGGAAAACTCCAATCTTAGTGTTAAAAACTGTAAAATTATAGATTGCAATATTGGGATAGCATCAAAAGATAAAACACATCTAAATGCACAAGACTGCAATTTACAAGGTGTTAATTATGGTTTGGTGCTATTGCAGAAAAAACCCGAATATGGCCCGGGGGTTATGAATGCTGAAAATGTTACTATTGAATTTAAAATTAAAAAATTTGCTGTTGAACAAGGAAGTAATCTGATTTTTAACAAAAAGCAGATTGAACCTACGGATAGAAATTTAAAAGTATTGTTTTATTAATTATTTTATATTTTTGTTGTACAAATAAAAAAGGTGAATTATGAATAACTATGACCGAATTGCGACTTATTTCAATTTTGAACCTGTAAGTGTCGATATAAACCTATTTCTTATCAATGCGGCAATGACAATCGTGTTGTCAATATTGCTGGAGTTAACATACAGACGTTGTGCAAACAGTCTTTCAAATAAAAGCCAGTTTTCGTACAATTTTGTGATGGTTTCGCTTACAACGATGTTGATTATTACTCTGGTTGGAAGTTCTGTAGCTCTATCACTTGGTTTGGTGGGTGCTTTGTCTATTGTAAGGTACAGGGCAGCAATAAAAGAACCTGAAGAATTGTCATATTTGTTTCTGGCAATTGCAACCGGTCTCGGTATGGGAGCAAATCAACCAGTAGTTACCATTATTGCGTTCTTAGTAATGTTGGCTGTAATCTGGGTTAGATTCTTTATCAAACCAATGAATAAACTCAATTCATACAATCTAATAGTAAATTTGCAGAATCCTAAAGAAGGCGATATGGAAAAAATCGTTGGAATCGTAAGCCTTAAGTTTAGCAGACCAGCACTTAGACGATTTGATCAGAGCAAATCTAATCTTGATTTGGCTTTCAGAGTTAGAGTGAAAAACATCAATATGCTGACCGAATGTAAGAATGAGTTACTTAAGTTAGATAATGCAACAGTTTCTTTCGTTGATATCCAATAATGACAAACGAAGAAAGAAAATATACTAAACTCGAAACATTTCGGTACGAAAGAAAATTCAAACCTTCGTCACTGTCATACCATCAGGTGAAAAATGTAGTGTTGTCGTCTGCGGCTTTCTTTCGCAATATATATCAGCCAAGGTATGTAAATAATATTTATTTTGACACTCCCGAACTAGATGCATTCTTTGATAATATTGGCGGCAAATCAGACAGAAAAAAATACAGAATTCGTTGGTATGGTGATTTAATGGGAACAGTAAAGGGTGCTGTTTTCGAAATTAAAATTAAATCTGCCTACCGAGGGACTAAAAAATCTTTTTTTCTAAACGACTTCGATTTGAACGAAAATATTTCTACGGCTGGACTGAGAGAATTAATCAAAACGTCTAATGTGCCTCAGGAAATTTATGATGAGATAGCCGGACTGGAGATTAAACTGATGAACAGATACCGAAGAGAATACTTCAGAGATCTCACTGGCGTTTTCAGATTAACAATTGACTCAGAAATAGAATACATGAAATTGGGTGAGATTTTCAACAGATTCAACGATTCATTTTCAGATCCCGATTCAGTTGTCGAAATAAAGTACGACGAAGAGTATAACGAAATAGCGGCATCTGTGATTAATTCGTTGCCATTTAGAATGACAAGAAATTCTAAATTTGTTGACGGAATTGCTATGTTTTATGAGGTAAGTCTTTAAGGCAAACTTTTATTGTCTAATTTACAAAAAACTTCAGATTAATTATTATCTGCTATTTTATACTTGGTAAGTTCCCCAAAACACTTCAGGGTGTCGGAATTAAGACAAATTAGGTCGAAAGTAACATTTTTATTTTCATCTACATTTATTACAATGAAATTATCCCCAATTCCTTCGCCCATTCCACTTGCAACAAAAGTTATATTATCATAACTGTCATACATAAAATCGGAAGCGGCAGAATTTGCTCCGATATCGCCTGCACAAAAGAATACTTTGTTTTGCAAACCATGAAACAGTGGCTCTATTTCAGTCCAGAAGTTGAGACTTTCGTCACGGTCCTCCAATGAGTTTAGCGTTATTTCTGAATATTTATTCTCATCATCCCACCACAATAGTTGATGTATCATTACAAAAACATTATCTGATTTGGGAGCTTGCTCTTTAATCGTTTTCTTCAAGAACTCAAGCTGTTTTCCAGAAATATTCCAATGATCAAGGTTTGGATTCAAGACAATAAACAAATCATTGTGCTTTTTAAAGTAGTAATAGGTTTCTCCATATCTTTTCGAAAAAAGAGCGGTATCTTTCATTTCGTGATTACCTGCTACTATATAAACAGGGATTCCCAAATCATTTATATCTCTGTCAACTTCGTCCCAATCTTTTTCCGAAGGCAACCATACAATATCTCCTAATAAAACCCCAAATTCAATTTCTGTTCTTGATTTTATGTAAGAGAACTTTTCCTTAAATGGAGGGTGAAAGCCGTCGTTTTCAACAAATGGTTTGCCATATGTATGTCCGGCAATAAAAAATGAATATGGCTCTTCTTTTCGAGTGGCGCATGATATTAACAGTATGAAAAAGACAAATGGAGCTATTTTGCGAAGCAAGTTTTTCATATTAAGCAAGTATTACCATGAGAATAATCAAAATTAAAATAATTTTTATAATCTAGTTTTCTTAATTTTAATATTAGCGAAAACTCCAATAATAAACAGGAAGAATTCGCCGGATAAAAACCACAACCTTGATGCTACGGAGATGCTCACAGCTAATTTTTCGTCAATGCCGGCTAAGATTAACATAGTGGCAAGAATTCCTTCTCTAACTCCGATACCTCCAGGTACAATCACTGCCAGAACCCCCATCGTGCCAGCTAGTGCAAAAATAAATCCGATAAATACAATTATAGGTTCAATACACATACTTTGTGTAAGAAAATAGAACCCTAAACACCAAAGTAACCAATTGCCAAAAAACCAAGGAATTACTTTAATTATTTTCTTAAAAGATAATGATGGAATAACAAAATTTCGTCGAAAGATTTTCTTTACAATTGTAGTTATTAGATTATGAAATATTCGAGAAAACAAGATTAATGTGAGTATAATCCATAGTGCTAAAGTTAATTCGGGTATTAGTTTTTGTGTTCCAGTAAAGAATATTCCTATCGATCCAATTAGTAATCCTACCCATAAAGAAATAAATTGTGCATTCAACGAAAAAGCTGTTGTGTCTTTTTCAGGGAGATCATATCTTTTTGCAATGTAAGCACTTCTGCCAACAATCAACCATATTTTGCCAGGAATATATTTTCCGAATATCGAAAGTCCCATACCTGCAATGCAATCCTGAAGTTTTACCTGATTGTAACCACCAGCCTTTAGTGTTTTGTACCAAGCTAAACTGTCAAAAAAGAATCCTGCAAACACACAAATAATACTTAATATTAGGAAAGTAAAATTTTCAATTTTAGGGATTACAAGATAGTCTGCTTTTACTAATCCGATTATCAGAAATATAATTGAAAGGTAAACAAAGTATTTAAACCATTTTTTCATTATTTATTTGCCGTATGGATTTTTAACTTTAACAACCAAAGCAGGGTTCCCAGCAGCAATAGAATTCGAAGGGATATCTTTGTTTACAACAGCGTTTGCGGCAATAATAACATTGTCTCCAATTTTTACTCTAGGTAGGATAACAGCATTCATCCCAATCCAAACATTATTCCCAATAATTATTGGTTCGCTTTTTATCCACTGGTCATAATTATCAGGATTATGGTTGGCACTTATTAGTCCCACGCTAGGCCCCATCCGAAGATTGTTGCCAATTATAATTCCGTTCTTAGCTTGTACATAACAGCCATTACTTAATCCAGGCGCACTATTAATTCCAGCTTTAATTTTTTTTGCGAACAATACTCTCGAAGTGAAGTGAACAGGCCATTTGCAATTACCATTAATTCTGAGAATTTTTTGAGGGAAGAAAAAAAACAGCAAATAGTAATTTTTCATTCCTTTAAATCTGGGATAAAACAAACGTAATCCGATAAATAAGAAATCAATTTTATTTAAGGTTTTTTGAAGCTTGGTTTCCTGCCAGATTTCCATAATATCAGATTAATTATTTGTATAACCTTTCGTTATCCTGAATATCCATCCACATCGCAAATAGGAAGGATTGAAATGAAGAGATAAAAAGGAAAATATATATTATCAGAATACTATCAGGAGTGACATTGGGGGTGAAAAAATTGTAAATTATTTGTGCCATAAAAGGGAGGCTGCAAACACCTAAAAATAGCCCGAGAATATAAAACAAAAAAAGTGGATGAAAATCCCTCAAAAAATACTTCTTACAGATTCTTCGAAAAAATGAAATGAATAATAGCCAGCTGATTTTAAAAATAACTTTTTTTATTTTCATTTTGGATTGCTCTCCAACTCGGTATATAGGCTTTATTTCAACTTCACGTAAAGAGCAAGAGGTAATGTTAAGTTTGACAAGCATATCGTTTGGCATTCCGTAACTTGGATATATTTTAAACAAATCTAGTCGTTTAAGTGCGTTGAGGGAAATTGCCGTATAACCTGTTTGTGTGTCGCTTACTCTCCAATATCCAGATGCAAGTTTGGTTAAAATGGACAATACAGAATTTCCTAGTAAGCGCTTTTTGGGGATTATATATTTTGCAGATCGGTGGATTAGCCTATTTCCTTTAACATAATCTAGATTTTCAAAAACAACAGGTGTGCAAATACTTTCCAGCTCTCCTGGATCCATTTGTCCGTCTCCTGCCATAACTGCTGTGCAATCTATGTTGTTGTCATAACACCATTTATATCCACTCGCAATTGCTGCACCAACACCACCATTTTTCAAGTGATTAATCAAAATTATTCTGCTTGTTTCAGGAGATTCATTGTATATGGTTGAAGGAATAAATTTTTTTGTTTCTTCTGCCTGGATTTGTTGTAGTACAATTTCTGCTTCGTTATATCTGGTTGGGTTTATTTTAACAAATCCAATTTTTTTGTTTGTGTAATCATTGTTGTCAGAATCAATAATTCTTTTTACAATCTCATCCGTTTTATCAGTCGACAAATCGTTTACAATAATAATTCGGTCAACAAATTCTGGCATAGAAAGAACTACCTCTGATATCTGAGTTTCTTCATTATATGCAGGAACAACAACAGCTATGCTTTTATTATTGATCATTGATACAAAGCTAATTATAATTTGCCACAGTTAAAAATACAAATGTAACAATTCACTAATTTAAAATGTAACTATTTCGGCGAAATAATAAATTGTACATGGTAAGAAGTAAATCGTAATTATTAGAAGCAAGTGCTTGTTTTTTTAATAGTTTTTTTTGTAATCAGTAATCAGTAATCAGTGGGTTTGCATAGCCGCTCCCGCTTTTTGGAATACAGCTTTTGATTTAGAGAAATTAGCAGAGACTAAGGTTTATCACAATTTACCTCCGCCGCGGTGGGACTGATTACTGCTCACCGCTTACATTTTACTCAAGCAACACCAATGGGTACATAATTAAATTAGAGACCTCTAAATAGTTGCAAATTTTGATTATATCTTTTTATATTTGTCTGATTATTCTAATAATTTTATGTCATGACTGATAAAACTAAAGGGCTTTTACATAATACATTTAGTTATTTCAGTAAATTATTGAGTAATACCAAGGCCGAACTTGTCGTGTTTTTAGCTTTTTTGGGAGTGGCTTGCATATATCTATTTTCTTCAAGATATATTGTAAGTCTTGATGGCCCGCAACACCTTTACAACTCTCAGGTTCTAATAGATTTGCTTAAATCAAATGATTTAGTCTCACAGTTTTTTAAAATCAATTCTGTCGTTGTAGGTTATTGGATATCTCATATCCTTCTGGCATTGCTTAATTGGATTTTACCTGCATGGTTGGCAGAAAAGCTGTTTATTCTTATTTGCATTATCGGTCTTGCATTTGCTTTCAGATATTTTGTCAGATCTTTTACCAACAAAACAACATATTTATTTCTGTTGATCATTCCTTTTTTGAATCACCAATATCTATTATATGGGTATTACGCTTTTAGCATGGCTTGGATTTTTTTCTTTCTAACACTTGGCTACTTTTTTAGGAGTTATAATAAATCAGGAGTTAAACCAGCTGTGATCTTATCCATTTTGTTGGTTTTGACTTTTTTAACACATATGATTGTTTTTGCTTTTACACTTTTTGTAATTGGAGCATACATTTTATACGACACTGCACATTTTTCGGGATACGTTGATATAAAATCGTTCATAAAGAAAACGCTTTTACGTTTTCTTAAATATTTTTTCATTGTTATACCAGCATCTATTTTGGCCGCAATATATTACAAACATGTTGCAGGAATTAAAATGGTTGCTGTTGAGAAAGTTTTTACTTCAACATTATTGTGGGAATATGTGAGAGATTTTAAATTTTTAGTTGCATTTAATCACATAATCGAAAGCCCATTTAACCGAGTATTATTTGTTGTCACAGCGGTTTTGTTTTTATATTCCATTGTCGTTTTGATTCTTGAAATATCTGGTCGCAAGAAAGAAGAAAAATCTTTAATCAAGATTAAGTTATTTCTGTTCATCATTTCATGTTTGGTTTTTACAATTTATTTTGCTGCACCAGATTTATTTGGTACAGGGAGTTTAAAAATCAGAATTTTGGTATTTTTCTTCTTTCTTATTATTTCCATAGTTGTACTTACTAAAGTTCCAAGTTGGATTCAATTCATTTCTGCGTTAATAATCATGTGGTATTTAATTGGGATTTTTAGTGTGCGAAAAGCAACCTATTTGGACTTAAGCAAACAAGCTAAGGATTTCGAATTTGTGGAAAGTAGGATGAAAGAAAATTCAATATATTTTCAAATACACACGATTAAAAATTGGAATAATGAACATTTTCCGCTTTTTACTGGTTCCGACAAAACTTTGATAAATGTAAGAAACCCTCAATGTAGGGGACACTTTCCAATCGTTTGGAATTGGAAAGAAATTCCAGCTGCCATGATGGGGTCATATTCTAGCGTTGTCTTGAATGACATGTGGTTTTCAAATCATGGCAGAACACATAAATTTGTGAAGATAGATTACATTGTTGTTTTCGGATATTGGGATTTTATCAAAAAAGATGACTTTGCTGATCTAAGAGAAAAGGTTTTTGAATTCTATAGTCTTGACACTATAAGCAATGATGGAATGGTTGGACTTTTTAAATTTAACATGTCCGAAAGATTTGATTCAATTTATAATAGAAACCTAAATGACGATAATTTAAAGGATTATTTTACTGTTAAAGCATTGCAATATAAAACGAGTTTCGAAAATGCTGTTTATTTGGTTACAGCCGAAGATTTCCGCATTTATAAAGAAGAGCCGATAAGTGTTAATTTTTATCTTAAACGGATTTATACAAATAAGGAATGGCTCGATCAGGTAACAGAGAAAGCAATAGCCAAGGGTATAACTCTTGAACAAATGGCAGAAATTGATGCAAAGTATATGTACGACATTTATCTTAGTGAAAATCCGGCACCTGTTAATTTATCTGTTGATTATTACATTAGAGAAATTCTGAAGAATAAAACTTGGCGAGGGCAAATTGTGGAAAAAGCTGAGAAAAATGGGATTTCATTTTCTGAAATGGTTCTTGTCGATGCCAAATATATGTACAGACTGTATTTAAAAGAAAACTACAAGCAAATAAAGACACAATAAAATCCGTTTCTTTTTAGTTCAAAGACTTTTTATTAACTTTGCGTCTAAATTATTTTGTTAGAGCTAATTATGGATTTGCAAAGTATTAAGCAAAGGTATGAGATAATCGGCAATTCGGCTGGTCTTAACAGGGCACTAGATATTGCTATACAGGTTGCTCCGACCGATTTATCTGTGCTTATTACCGGCGAGAGCGGAGTTGGAAAGGAGAGAATACCTCAGATTATTCACTCACAAAGTCTTAGAAAACACAGTACCTATATTGCCGTAAATTGTGGAGCTATTCCGGAAGGAACTATAGATTCTGAATTGTTTGGTCATCTTAAGGGGTCTTTCACCAGCGCAAATGCCGATCGTAAAGGATATTTCGAAGAAGCGAACAACGGCACAATTTTC
>Ga0209373_10005147_pt1 | contig 10850 bp, 6 predicted proteins | sample Higcelweek5metaG_FD_187173 | JGI IMG/M metagenome (GOLD analysis project Ga0209373, IMG submission 187173) | Freshwater pond sediment microbial communities from the University of Edinburgh, under environmental carbon perturbations - High... | ecosystem: Environmental > Aquatic > Freshwater >... | reverse complement strand
ACGCCCGTGCGCTGCCTTGAATATGTCGATGGCGAGGCCCATGCGTTTCTGGGCCGCGAGTACCGCCTCGACCTCAAGCCCGGTTGCCGCTCCGGTCCGCGCGGGGTGCGCCTTGTGGACGACCGCCTGGAGATCGCGAGTTCCGCGCCGCTGGAGCCGGAGCGCGTGCGCAAGCTGCTGGACGCCTGGTATTTGAAGCAGGCGCGCGAGGTGTTTACCCTGGCCATCCGTGAGCTTTTGCCGCGCTTCGACGCCCTTGGCGTGCCCAGGCCCACGCAGCTCAAGGTGCGGGCCATGACGAGCCGCTGGGGCACCTGCTCCCGCGCCGGGGTCATCACCCTGAACCGGCATCTGGTCAAAGCCTCGCCGCCGTGCGTGGAGTTTGTCGTGGCCCACGAGCTGTGCCATCGCCGCCACCACGGGCACGACGCCCGCTTCTACGGCCTGCTCGCGGCCATCATGCCGGACTGGAAAGAGCGCCGCGCCCGCCTGCGGCGCGAGGTCATCCTCTAGCCCCTTCCTGGCTTGAGCTTCCGCCCGGGGCAAGCAGTGCGCTTGCGGCAAAATCCGGGGCTGCGCCAACGCTCGTCTTCGGACCACTGACAGAAGCACGCCGCTCCAGCTGCCAACGCCTGGCTCTCCCCGCCGCCGCGCGTCATGCCCAGTCAGACGGGAATACCATTGCCGTTGCCCTGCCTGCCGCTCCAAGGCTGGAGCTAATGCCATTGCCGCCGCGCGTCATGCCGTCCCAAAACAAGAGTCGAGACCAGCACCGCCGCAAGGCTGGGCGCCAGCCGTTCCGACCCTGGCTCAAGACCTGGTGCGCAGCGTCGCCGCGCAACCCGCGATGCAAAGGCGAAAGTTAAAGCCAGCGCCGCACGAGCCCCGGCTGGGCGGAAGCAGCGGCAAGCCCTTGCGCGCCACTTCCTATCGTCGCCCGGCCATGCTACCAAGCGGCCCATGACGAACGCACCGACCGCTTCCTTGGCCGTACTGTACCGCAAGGTGGACGCGCGGCTTTTGCCGTATCTGTTCGCGCTCTATGTGGTGGCGTACCTGGACAGGGTCAACGTCTCTTTTGCGGCCCAGGGCCTGAGCCGCGACCTCTCGTTCTCCAGCTCCGTGTTCGGGCTGGGCGCGGGCATGTTCTTCGCCGGGTATGTGCTCTGCGAGGTGCCGAGCAACCTGATTCTGCGCCGCGTGGGCGCGCGGCTGTGGATCGCCCGGATCATGGTCACCTGGGGCCTGGCCGCGTGCGCCATGTCGCTGGTGCATGCGCAGTGGTCGTTCTACGGGCTGCGTTTTCTGCTCGGCGTGGCCGAGGCCGGTTTTCTGCCCGGCATCATCTATTACCTGACATTGTGGTACCCACAGGAGCGCCGCGCCCGGGCCGTGGCCCTGTTCATGGCCGCAACACCCGTGGCCGGCGTCGTCGGCGCGCCCCTTTCCGGGCTGCTGCTCGACCTCCAAGGGCTGCTCGGGCTGGCTGGCTGGCAGTGGCTCTTCGTGCTCGAAGGCTTGCCCGCCGTGCTGCTGGGGCTCTCCGTGCTGCGCTATTTGCCCAACGGCCCGGCCGAGGCGCGCTGGCTCGCCCCGGCGGAAAGCGCCGCCTTGACGGCCGTGCTGACCCCCAGCGTGAAGGACGAAGACGCGCGGACCATGCGCCGGGTCCTTCTCGATTTGCTGCACAGCCCGCAGGTGTGGCTGCTCAGCGCGGCGTACTTCGCCCTTTGCGTGGGCATGTACGGTCTGGTCATGTGGATGCCGACGCTCATCGGCGAAGTGCTGGGCGCGGCGTCCACGCCGTTGCGCGTGGGGCTGCTTTCGGCCATCCCGTATCTGGGCGGGGCCGTGGGCATGGTGCTGGTGGGGCGGCATTCCGACGCCACGGGCGAACGCCGCTGGCACACGGCAGGGCCGTTGTTCGTCAGCGCCGCGGGGTTCGCCTTGAGCCTGCTGCCCGTGCCGGGCCTGCACGGTCCCTGGTGGAGCCTGTGCTGCTACACCCTGGCCACCATCGGCCTTTGGGGATTGCTCGGCCCCTTCTGGACCATTCCCACCGGCCTGCTCACCGGCGCGGCCGCTGCGGGCGGCGTGGCGCTCATCAATTCCGTGGGCAACGCGGGCGGATTTGTGGGCCCCACCCTGGTGGGCATGGTGCGCGACACCACGGGCAGCCACGTCATCGGGTTTCTCTCCATCGCCGTCATCATGGCCCTGGGCGGCGTCTGCATTCTCGCGGCCACGCGGCGTTAAGCGCGTCCACGGGCTTTTTTATTTGGCCACGGCGCGGTAGTGCACAAGCAGCGGGAAGTCCTCCCCGCGCTTGCGCATCTTGGCCGTGGCCGCATCCCCAAAATCCCTGGGCAGCCAGTCGCGCTGCATGGCCACACGCAGACCAGCGGCGTTGAAGGCCGCCTCGTAGTCCGCGGCGGTGTGGGCGTGAACGGGCATGCGCACGGTCTCGCCCTGGTCGCGGAAGTGCGCCGCCACGCCGCTGGCAGAAACCAGCGGATGGATTTCGATGACATGCACACAGCCGCCCGGCCGCAGGATGCGTCGCGCCTCGCAAAGCGGCGGCGTCATCTCGGCCAAGTGCTCCAAGGTCAGGCAGAACAACACGCAGTCGAAAAACTCGGCCTGTATGGGCAGGGTCATATCGTAGCGGAAGAGCAGCAGGGAGGGGTCGCGCCGTGCGGCCTCGGCCAGCATCCCGGCGGAGAGGTCGCAGCCTGCCCGCCTGCCCGCGCCCAGCCGTGCCAGGGCCGCGAGGTTGCGGCCCGTGCCGCAGCCGAACTCGAACACGTGGGCCCCTGCGGGCAGCTCGCGCCCAAGCTCCTCCACAATGCGGGCGGCTCCGCGCACCATGGGGTTGTCGTATCTGTCGTACTCTGGTGCCCAGCGGTCGTAGGCGTCGCGGGTGGAGAGGAACACGGAAGGCTCCTGCCGGTTCGCAGCGGCGGGCGCCGTCTCCTGGGATTTTGTGGTGTTTGTGGCGGGAAAACGGACGTGGGAGTAGTGTTTGCTCATGATTGCCCTCGGTGAGATGCCGTCTCGGTTCGGGGCAAGTAGTTTTCCGGCGTTTGGCCGTTCAGCTCCGCCAGAGCGATTCCGTGCTAGCCGCAATGCCGCGGCGCTGTCAAGAAAAGGGCCGGAAGGAATGATTCCCCCCGGCCCTGCGGTGCATGTCTCTTTTGCTTACAATCCCTGCTTCATCAAGTCGGAATCGCTGGTGGATGCGGCGCCGCCTCCGGCCGAAGCGGCCCCCACGTCCGTCTGCGCGGGCTGCGTGCCTTCCATGAAGGGCAGGAAGTAGCTCTCCGGCGCGGGTTGCCCCTTGGAGCCCACGGCCTGGCTGTTCTCCACGCGGGCCCAGACGATGCCCTCGGGCGGCAGGAAGTCGTCGGGCGGGTAGCGGTCCTCAATGGCCTTGCGGTACTCGAGCCAGATGGGCAGGGCGGTGTGGCCGCCGGAGCCCTCGCGTCCCATGCTTTGCAGCTGGTCGTAGCCGACGTACACGCCGGTGAGCAGATGCGGGGTGAAGCCCATGAACCAGGCATCCTGCTCGTTGTTGGTGGTGCCGGTTTTGCCCGCCAGGGGGCGGCCCAGGGCCTTGGCCGCGCCGCCAGTGCCCACGTTGATGACCTCCTTCAGCATGGAGACCATGATGAAGGCGTTCTGCGGGCTGATGGCCTCCACGTATTCCGGGTGGGACTGGTAGATGGTTTCGCCCCAGGCGCTTTTGACGCTCAGCACCAGGCGCGGCTTGACGTAGGTGCCGCCGCGCGCAAAGGCCGTGTAGGCTTGGCACATGTTCATGAGGGTGACGGCCGAGGAGCCCAGCGCAATGGACAGGTTCTCCGGCAGTTCGGACTCGATGCCCATGGCGCGGGCGCGCTGGATGACGGTTTTGACGCCGATTTTCTGGGCCACGCGGATGGTCACAAGGTTGCGCGACTTGGCGAGGGCCGTGGCGAGCAGCGTGGGACCGTAGAAGATGTCCTCGTAGTTTTCAGGACGCCAGATGGTGCCGGCCTCGGCGTTGGCGAAGACGATGGGCGCGTCCATGATCACGCTGCCGGGAGTGAAGCCGTTGTCCAGCGCGGCGCTGTAGACGATGGGCTTGAAGGACGAACCGGGCTGGCGCTTGGCCTGGGTGGCGCGGTTGAACTGGCTCTTCTCGAAGCTGAAGCCGCCCACCAGGGCCACGACCTCGCCGGTTTCCGGCAGCATGGAGACCAGCGCTCCCTCGGGGCCGGGCTCGCGCTCCAGGGCCAGCACAAAGTGGCCGTTGCCCCGCACCTCGCGCACGCTGGCCCAGATGATGTCGCCCTTGTGCAGAATGCGCGACGGATCGCCGGGCACGGGCGCGGCGTCGCCGGTGACGTCCTTGCGGCCGTTGCGGCACCAGGTTGTGCTGCTGGCGGGCACCTCGCCGGTGTATTGGCCAAAGCGCACCTGGGCCTTGTCCTTGGCGGTCTCCATGACGATGGCGCGTACCCAGGAGCCGGTCTTCAGCGTTTCAGTGACGCGGTTGTCCTCAAGGAAGCGGTTGTACTCCTCGGGCTTGAGGCGGCCCGCCGGGCCTTCCCAGCCCTTGCGCTTGGCCACGTCGGCCAGACCCCGGCGCATGGCGTTGTCCGCGGCTATCTGGTGCGGAATTTCGCAGGCGGTCTCGACGGTCATGCCGCCCTGATAGACCTCGTCCTCGCCGTACTTGTCGATGAGGAAGCGGCGGACTTCTTCAAGATAATATGCGCCCACCTTCCAGGAGTGGTCCTCCATGCTCTTGTACACGAGCTTCTGGTTGATGGCCTGGTCGTGCTGGGCCTGGCTTATCCAGCCCTGGGAGAGCATCTGGTCCAGAACGTACTTCTGGCGGGTCTTGGCGGCCTCGGGGTCGGAAAGGGGATTGTAGCGGCTGGGCGCCTGGGGCAGACCGGCCAGAATGGCCGCCTCGGCCAGGGTCAGGTCCTTCACGTGCTTGCCGAAGAACTCGCGGCTGGCCGCCTCCACGCCGTATGACTTGGAGCCGAGGAAGATCTGGTTCAGGTAGATGGTGAGGATCTCGTCCTTGGTGAGGTAGTTCTCCAGCCGGTAGGCCAGCACCGCCTCCTTGATCTTGCGCTCGAAGCTCTTCTCAGGCGAGAGCAGCAGACGCTTGACCACCTGCTGGGTGATGGTGCTGCCGCCCTGGCGGATGCCGCCGGCCTTGAGGTTCATGAGCGAGGCGCGGAAAATGGCCCAGGGGTCGACGCCGTCGTGCTTGTAGAAGCCGGAGTCCTCCGCCGCCAGGAAGGCCTTGGGCAGATAGGCGGGCATGTCCTGCAGATGCACCAGAAAGCGCTTTTCCTTGTAGAAGTAGCCCAGCACCTTGCCGTCGCGTGAGAGCACGGTGGTCACCAGGGGGGGCTTGTAGTCCGTGATGTTGCGGAAGCCCGGCAGATCGCGCGAATAGAACCAGAAGGCCAGCGCGGCGCACAGCACGGCGCCCACGGGCATGGCGATGATGATCCAGAAAATCTTGCGCTTGAACCGGCGGCTCCATCTCATGGAAGATTCCCTTTTGGTGGGCTTTTTCGCTGTGTTGCGTGTGCGTGGCGGCATCTATTTTTGCTCCGGCAGGCCCCAGGCCTTGCGCAGTTCTCGGTAGGTTTGTCGAACGTTTTCACTCGTCATGCCCAGACGTCGCATCAGGCTGGCGCCGCCGCCCGCCTCGTGCTGGGCCTCGCACTGGCCGAACTCGAAATACAGCTCCCGCCCGGCCCTGATCCAGAAGGGGAACAGGCGGCAGTAAAGCGGCCTTGCCGGGCGCGGCAGCAGGCAGCCCGCGGGGCCAAGCAGCATACACGCGCCGTCTTCGGCTATGGCCAGCCTGTCGTGCGCCGCGCCTGGCGGAAACAGGGCGATGATGGTCTTGACCTCGCCCGGAAAGAGTCGGCACACGTTGTCCACAAAGGCGTCGGTGTTCGCTTGCCGGGCGAAGTGCTCCTCCGTGGCTCCCGCTGTCTCCATGCGGCTGCGCTCCAGGGGCGAGAGGGGGAAGCAGTGCTCCTCCTGTCCGGGCTTCAGAGTGCAGCAGGTGCCGCTGTGCTGGGCGCACCGGGCGCAGACATTCGAGCCGTCGTCTTTCAGCATGGGTCAACCCGGCGCGAAGCGCACGCGGCCCTTGCCCAGCAGGTCGTGCAGGTGCACGAGCCCGGCGAGGGTGCCGTCTTGGCCCAGCACGGGCAGCACGGTGATCTGCCGGGCCTCCATGAGATCGAGCACCTGCGCCGCGCTATCCGCAACGCCGACGCTGCGCGGGGCCTTGGTCATCACCTCGGCCACGGGCTGTGCGGCGTCGAAGCCGCTTTTGCACAGCATGCGCCGCACGTCGCCGTCGGTGAGCACGCCGGTGAGCCGGCCAGCGGCGTCGGTGAGGGCGGCCAGGCCGAAGCCACCGGCGTTGAGCGCGGCCAGGGCCTGGGGCAGGGGCGCGTCCTCGCGCAGCACGGGCAGGTTCTCCGTGTGCATGAGCGAACTGATGGGCTGCGACAGGCGCGCGCCCAAGGCTCCGGCCGGATGCACGCGCTTGAAGTCCTTGGTGCTGAATTCCTTCATCTGCATGAGGCACACGGCCAGGGCGTCGCCCACGGCCAGGGCCGCTGTGGTGCTGGTGGTGGGGGCGAGGTTGAGCGGGCAGGCCTCGCGAGGCACGCGCACTTCGATGACGACATCGGACAGACGCGCCAGGGTGGACTCCACGCCGGAGGTCATGCACACGATGACGCCCCCGAGGCTTTTGAGCGCCGGAAGCAGGTTGTTCAGCTCGTCGGTTTCGCCGCTGTTGGAGAGCGCCAGCACCACGTCGCCGGGGCGGATCATGCCCAGGTCGCCGTGGGCGCCCTCGACAGGGTGCAGGAAGAAGGCCGCTGTGCCGGTGCTGGAAAGGGTGGCCGCTATCTTGCGGCCCACCAGGCCGGATTTGCCGATGCCCGTGACCACGACGCGGCCCGTGCAGGCCACAAGCCGCTCCAGCGCTTCCAGAAAACCGCCGTTTAGCTGGCCGCGCACGGCGGTCAGGCCCTCTATCTCGACATCCAGCACCTCGCGCGCCAGTTCGAGCCAGCCGCCAGCGGGCGGGGTGCCGGTGTTTTCACAACGGCTCATGGCGGGCCTCTCAAGTCTTGTCACAACGCAACCCTCCCGGGATTTTGCGCCAGAGCGCAAGCGCCGTTCAGCGTCTGCCCCCGGCTCCTAGCCTGTGACCTTGCTTTCGTTCTCCAGGCACATTTTGCCCTGGTGGCTGCACGGCTCGATGGGGTACTCGCCGTTGAAGCAGGCCAGGCAGTGAGCGTTCTTTTCGGTGACGGAATCGAGCAGGCCGGGGATGGACAGGAAGTGCAGGCTGTCCAGGCCGATGAACCGGGCGATGTCGTTGACCGGCGTTGTGGCGGCGATGAGCTCGCCCTTGCTCGAAAAGTCGATGCCGTAGAAGCATGGGAAGCGGATGGCCGGGCAGGACACGCGCATGTGGATCTCGCGTGCGCCCAGTTCGCGCAGTTTCTTCACGCGGGTGCGGATGGTGGTGCCGCGCACGATGGAGTCCTCGACGATGAGGATGCGTTTGCCTTCGATCATGCTGCGCACGGGGTTCAGCTTCACGCGCACGCTGAAGTTGCGCATGTCCTGGCTGGGCTGGATGAAGGTGCGGCCCACGTAGTGGTTGCGGATCATGGCCAGCTCAAGGGGCAGCCCGGACTCCTGGGAATAGCCCACGGCCGCGTAGTTGCCGGAGTCGGGGAAGGGCATGACGAAGTCCGCGTCCACCGGGGCTTCCTTGGCCAGCGTTGCGCCCATGGTCTTGCGGCGCACATACACGCCTTCGTCGAAGACCATGGAGTCGGGCCGTGCGAAGTAGATGAGTTCAAAGATGCACTGGCGCTTGGGCGCGGTGTCGAGCAGGCGATGGCTGGTGAGGCGCCCGCCCTCGATGACGATCATTTCGCCGGGCTCCACCTGGCGGATGTACTCGGCCTCGATGAGGTCGAAGGCGCAGGTCTCGGAGGCGAACACGTAGTTGTCGTTTAGCCGGCCGAGGACCAGGGGCCGCACGCCATGCGGGTCGCGCACGGCGATGAGCTTGTTGTTGGCCATGATGAGCAGCGAATACGCGCCCTTGACCCGCGCGCAGCTCTTGAGGATGGCTTCCTCGATGGTGCCGCCGTTCAGGTATTTGGCGATGAGGTGCACGAACACTTCCGTGTCCATGGTGGTCTGGAAGATGGAGCCCTCGTTCTCCAGCTCGCGCCGCAGCTCAAGGGTGTTCACCAGGTTGCCGTTGTGACCCACGGCGATGTGCCAGTCCTTGAAGCGCACCAGAAAAGGCTGGGCGTTGCGGATCAGCGAGACGCCGGTGGTGGAGTAGCGGATGTGCCCCATGGCGATTTGCCCCTTGAGCTCTTTGCCCAGGTGGCGTTCGTTGAACACGTCGTGCACAAGGCCCATGCCCCGGTGCTCGCGGATGGCCGCGCCGTCCCAGGTGACGATGCCCGCGGACTCCTGCCCGCGGTGCTGCAGGGCGTAAAGTCCGAAGTAGGCCATGCGCGCGGCCTCCTGGTGTCCGTAGATGCCGAAGAGGCCGCAATACTCGCGTTTCATTGGGTGTCCTTGCGTTTTGGTCCAGGCCGGGGAAAACGCCTCGCGCACCGGGTGCGGTCAATCCGCTCCCGGCCGCCCGACCCTGGCGCAGCCGCGCCGGAGACTAATCGCCGTAATAGTCCTGCAGACAGCGCACCGAGAGCCCGTGGCCGCGTTCCTCGCGGATGGCCTGGGCCATTGCGGCCGCGCCGGACACCGTGGTGGTGTACGGAACGCCGTAGAGCAGGGTGGTCTGCCGGATCTCCTTGGAATCGTTCACCGTCCGCTTTCCGGAAGGGGTGTTGATGACAAGGTCTATCTGCTTGTTCTTGATGAGGTCCACAACGTTGGGGCGGCCCTCATTGACCTTGAGCACGCGCTCGACATGCACGCCCTTGGCGGCGAGATGGTCCGCCGTGCCGCCCGTGGCCACGATGTGGAAGCCCAGATCGTCGAAGGCCTTGGCAACAGGGGTGATGATCGCCTTGTCGCGGTCGTTGACGGAGATGAACACCGTGCCCTTTTCGGGCAGGCGCTGGCCCGCGGCCAACTGGCCCTTCATGAAGGCCAGGCCGAAGGTGGTGTCGATGCCCATGACTTCGCCGGTGGAGCGCATTTCAGGTCCGAGCAGCACGTCCACGCCGGGGAAGCGGTTGAAGGGGAACACGGACTCCTTGACGGAGACGTGGCCGCTCTTGCGCATTTCCCAGGGCTTCAGGTCCTTCAATTTCTCGCCCAGCATGACGCGGGTGGCGAGCTTGGCCAGGGGCACGCCCGTGGCCTTGCTGACGAAAGGCACCGTGCGCGAGGCGCGCGGGTTCACCTCAAGGATGTAGATCTCTCCGTCCTTGATGGCGAACTGGATGTTCATGAGGCCGATGACGCCGAGCTCTTTGGCCAGCTCTTTGGCCTGGCGCTCTATCTCGGCCACCACCTCGGGGGCGATGGTGTGCGGGGGCAGCACGCAGGCGGAGTCTCCGGAGTGGATGCCGGCCTCCTCGATGTGCTCCATGATGCCGCCGATGTACGTTTCGTCGCCGTCGGAAAGGGCGTCGGCATCCAGCTCGATGGCGTTCTCAAGGAACTTGTCGATGAGGATGGGATGCTCCGGCGAGATGACCGCGGCCTTGCGGAAGTAGTTGTTGAACTCCTCGTCGTCGTAGACGATCTCCATGCCGCGGCCGCCCAAGACGTAAGAGGGACGCAGCACCAGGGGGTAGCCCAGGCTGTCCTTGATCTCCGTGGCCTGGGTCAGCGTCATGGCCGTGCCGCTCAGGGGCTGCTTCAGGTGCAGCTTGCGGATGAGCGCGGAGAAGAGTTCGCGGTCCTCGGCGCGGTCGATGCTTTCCGGCGGGGTGCCCAGCAGGTTCACGCCGGCCTTTTTGAGCGCAACGGCGAGGTTCAGCGGAGTCTGGCCGCCAAACTGCACAATGACGCCAAGCGGCTTTTCGAACTCCACGATGTTCAGCACGTCCTCATAGGTCACGGGCTCGAAGAAGAGGCGGTCGCTGGTGTCGTAGTCCGTGCTCACGGTCTCCGGGTTGGAGTTCACCATGATGGACTGGATGCCCATTTCGCGCAGCGCGAAGGACGAATGGCAGCAGCAGTAGTCGAACTCGATGCCCTGGCCGATGCGGTTGGGGCCGCCGCCAAGAATCACCACCTTCTTCACGTCCTTGCTCTCGATCTCGCGGCCGGTCTCGTAGGTGGAATAGTAGTAGGGGGTATAGGCCTCGAACTCCGCGGCGCAGGTGTCCACCAGATAGTAGGTGGGCAGCACGCCGAGGGACTTGCGCAGGGCGCGCATGGCTTCCTCGCTGGTGTTCCAGAGCACGGAAAGCTGCTTGTCCGAGTAGCCGTATTCCTTGGCGCGCTTCAAAAGCGGCGCCAGGGCGGGATTCTTGGCGGAAATCTCATCGGATTTGCCGAAGGCCGCGAGTTCCGCCTCCATGGTGAGGATGTCGCGGATCTGGCGCAGGAACCAGAGGTCGATGTGCGTGGCCGCGTAGATCTCCTCAAGGGTGAAGCCGCAGCGCATGGCGTTTCTGACGGCGAACAGCCGGGCGGAGTTGGGCTTGCGCATCAGGCGCAGCAGCTCCTCGCGGTCGATGCCGCAGACCTCGAACTTTTTGCCCAGGCCGGGCATGCCCACTTCCAGGGAGCGCAGGCCTTTCTGCAGGGCTTCCTTGAAGGTGCGGCCAATGGCCATGGTCTCGCCCACGCTCTTC
>Ga0209373_10005145_pt1 | contig 10854 bp, 7 predicted proteins | sample Higcelweek5metaG_FD_187173 | JGI IMG/M metagenome (GOLD analysis project Ga0209373, IMG submission 187173) | Freshwater pond sediment microbial communities from the University of Edinburgh, under environmental carbon perturbations - High... | ecosystem: Environmental > Aquatic > Freshwater >... | reverse complement strand
CCTCATCGACACGCCCGGCCACGTGGACTTCTCCTACGAGGTCTCGCGCTCGCTGGCCGCCTGCGAGGGCGCGCTGCTCGTGGTCGACGCCTCCCAGGGCGTGGAGGCCCAGACGCTGGCCAACGTCTACCTGGCCCTGGACAACGACCTGGAGGTCGTGCCGGTGCTGAACAAGATCGACCTGCCCAGCGCCGAGCCCGAGCGCGTCTCCCGCGAGATCGAAGAGGTCATCGGGCTGGACTGCACGGACCCGGCGCTCGTCAGCGCCAAGTCCGGCCTGGGCGTGGCCGACCTGATCGAGCGCATCATCACCCACCTGCCGCCGCCCAAGGGCGATGCCGCAGCGCCCCTGAAAGCGCTGATTTTCGACTCCTGGTACGACACGTACCTGGGCGTGGTGGTGCTCTTCCGCGTGCTCGACGGCACCATCAAGAAGGGCGAAAAGATCCGCATCTTCTCCTCGGGCAAGGAGTTCGAGGTCATGAAGCTCGGCGTGTTCTCGCCCGAGAGCGTGGAGATGCCCGACTTCGGCCCCGGCGAGGTCGGCTTCTTGTGCGCCAACATGAAGGAGCTCTCCGACGCGCCCGTGGGCGACACCATCACCAAGGCCGAGAACCCGACCAAGACGCCCTTCCCCGGCTTCAAAAAGGTCAAGCCCATGGTCTTCTCCGGCCTGTACCCTGTTGAGCCCAACGAATACGAGATGCTCAAGGTGGCCCTGGAGAAGCTCCAGCTGAACGACGCCGCCTTCAGCTTCGAGCCCGAGACCTCCAAGGCGCTGGGCTTCGGCTTCCGCTGCGGCTTTCTCGGCCTGCTGCACATCGAGATCATCCAGGAGCGCCTGGAGCGCGAGTTCCAGGCCCGGCTCATCACCACCGCGCCCTCGGTCATCTACAAGGTCAAAACCCTCGACGGCCGCGAGCTGCAGATCGACAACCCGAGCCTTCTGCCCGACCCGAGCAACATCGCCGAGCTGCACGAACCCTATGCCAAGGTGGAGATCCACGTGCCCAACGACTACGTGGGCAACGTGCTCGGCCTGTGCGAGGAGAAGCGCGGCATCCAGAAGGACATGAAGTACCTGACCGCCTCGCGCGTGGTCATCACCTACGAGATGCCCTTCGCCGAGATCATGTACGACTTCTTCGACAAGCTCAAATCCACCACCAAGGGCTACGCCAGCCTGGACTACGAGATCGTCGACTACCGGCAAAGCGATCTGGTGCGCCTGGACATCCTCATCAACACCGAGGCCGTGGACGCCTTCTCGGTCATCGTGCACCGCGACTCGGCCTACAAGTTCGGCCGCAGCCTGGCGGAGAAGCTCAAGAAGAGCATTCCCCGCCAGATGTTCGAGGTCATCATCCAGGCCGCCATCGGCAACAAGATCATCGCCAAGGAGCGCGTGGCGCCCTTCCGCAAGGACGTCATCGCCAAGTGCTATGGCGGCGACATCACAAGAAAGCGCAAGCTTCTGGAAAAGCAGAAGGAAGGCAAGCGCCGCATGCGCCGCATGGGCAACGTGGAGATCCCCCAGGATGCCTTCCTGGCCGTGCTCAAGGCCGGCAGCGACGACTAACCCGACCGCACCATCCGCGACGAAAACAACCGCGCGCCCCCCAACCGCGCCAAAGGAACACGCATGAACCCCAGATGGCTCAAGACGCTCAAGGAATATGTGGAGGCGCTGCTTGTCGCGGTGGTGCTGGCGCTGGTCATCCGCGCCTTCGTGGTCCAGGCCTTCAAGATACCCACCGGCTCCATGCTTGAGACCCTGCAGATCGGCGACCAGCTGCTCGTCAGCAAGTTCCACTACGGCCTGCGCCTGCCCTTTTCCGACCGCGTGCTCATCCCGGTCTACGAGCCCGCGCGCGGCGACATCGTGGTCTTCGAGTACCCCTTTGACGAGAAGCTCGACGCCAGCCGCCCGAACCTGAAGGACGTGGACTTCGTCAAGCGCATCGTGGGCGTCCCCGGCGACACGGTGGAGATCCGCGCCAAGGAGGTCTTCGTCAACGGCAAGCTGGTGGAAGGCCCGTACATCCAGCACACCCGCGAGGACGTCGAGGCCAACCCCCTGCCCGAGAACCACCCGGCCGTCAGCGTGGACCCCAAGGCCTACTTCGACCACTGCGAGGACGTGACCACCATCTGCCGCTCCAAGCGCGACTGGATGCCCAAGATCACCGTGCCCGAGGGCAAGTACTTCTGCATGGGCGACAACCGCGACGAGTCCTTCGACTCCCGCTACTGGGGCTTTGTGGACCGCGCCAGCATCAAGGGCAAGGCCATGGTCATCTACTGGTCCTGGACCGGCCCGACCAACGTCCGCTGGGAGCGCATCGGCCGCGTGCTGCACTAACGCACGGGGCGATCCCGCCGCCACAGTGAAGCAAGACACGCAGGCCGCGCTGCTGCTGGGCGCAACGGCCCTCATCTGGAGCTCCGGGGGCCTGGCCATCAAGCTGGTGGACCTGCATCCCCTGGCCCTTACCGGCGTGCGCAGCGCCCTTTCCGCTCTGACCCTGGCCGCGCTCTTGCGCGGCAGGCTCTGCCTGCGCCTCACCCCGGCCCGGCTGGGCGCGGCCTTGAGCTACGCCGGGCTGCTGCTCACCAACGTCGCGGCCACCAAGATGACCACCTCGGCCAACGCCATCCTGCTGGCCTACACCGCGCCGCTCTACGTGGCGCTCCTGGCCCCGCGCCTGCTGGGCGAGCGCACCCGGCCCGGCGACTGGCTCTTCGTTTCGGCCGTGCTGGCGGGCATGGTGCTGTTCTTCCTCGACCGGCTCTCGCCCACGGGCCTGTGGGGCAACATCGTGGCCCTGGGCTCGGGCCTGTGCTACGCCGCCTTCACCCTGTGCATGCGCGCCCAGAAGGACGCCTCGCCGGTGGATTCCGTGGTGCTGGGGCATGCGCTGACGGCCCTGGTGGGGCTGCCGTTCCTGCTCCTGGGCCTGCCCGACGCCTCCGGCTGGCTCGGCCTGGCCTACCTGGGCGTCATCCAGCAGGGCCTGTCCCTGCTGCTCTATGCCTGGTGCATCAAGCGCCTGGGCGCGCTGGAGGCCATCCTCATCATGACGCTGGAGCCCATCCTCAACCCGGTCTGGGTGGCCCTGGGCTACGGGGAGATTCCCGGCCTGTGGTCGCTTGTCGGCGGCGGGGTGGTGCTCTGCGCCGTGACGCTGCGCGGGCTTTCGGGCGCGCGCGCAAGACCAGCCCAAGCCGTGTAGCAGACGCTTGGCAGGCGCATTCGCCCTTGTTTCCTCGACAAAACGCCACGGGTAGGGCATGCTCTATAGGCACAGCCGCAGAAAAGGAGCCCCCCCGTGATCGCCAAAGTCCACACCGCCGCCCTGCTCGGCATCGAGGCGCAGCCCGTGTCCCTCGAAGTCGACCTGACCCGTTCCGGCATGCCCGCCTTCACCCTCGTGGGCCTGGCCGAGGGCGCCGTGCGCGAGGCCAAGGAGCGCGTGCTCTCGGCCCTCAAGAACGCCGGGTACAAGCTCCCGCCGGCGCGCATCACCGTGAACCTGGCCCCGGCCGACCTGCGCAAGGAAGGCAGCGCCTATGACCTGCCGCTGGCCCTGTGCCTGCTGGCCGCCAGCGAGGCCCTGGACCCGCAGCGCCTGACGCCCGAGGATACGGGCGGCTGGTTCCTGGCCGGGGAGCTCTCGCTGGACGGCGCGCTCAAGCCCGTGCCCGGCATCCTGCCCCTGGCCATCCTGGCGCGCGACCAGGGCGCCACCGGGCTCCTCGTGCCGGGCGAGAACGCGGCCGAGGCCGCCGTGGTGCAGGGCCTGCGCGTATACGGCGTGGACAGCCTGCTCCAGGCCGTGCGGATCATCACCGGAGAAGACGCGCCCGAGCCCGCCGTGGTGGACGTGGACGCCCTGTGGGCCGGGCAGGCCTGCGCCGAGGGCGACTTCGCCGAGGTCAAAGGCCAGGACCACGCCAAGCGCGCCATCGAGATCGCGGCTGCCGGCGGGCACAATCTGCTTTTCGTCGGCCCGCCAGGCAGCGGCAAGACCATGCTCTCCCAGCGCATCCCCACGGTTTTGCCGCCGCTGACCTTCGACGAGGCGCTGGAGGTCACCAAGATCTACTCCGTGGCCGGGATGCTGGACCGCGACGCCGCGCTCATCGTGCGCCGCCCGTTCCGCTCGCCGCACCACACCATCTCCGATGCCGGGCTCATCGGCGGCGGGGTCAACCCCCGGCCCGGCGAGGTGTCCCTCGGCCACAGAGGTGTCCTGTTCTTAGATGAACTGCCGGAGTTCAAGAAGCACGTGCTGGAGGTGCTGCGCCAGCCCCTGGAAGACGGCCGGGTGACGATATCCCGCGCGGCCCAGGCGCTGACCTACCCGGCGGACTTCATGCTCGTGGCGGCCATGAACCCCTGCCCCTGCGGCTACCTCACCGACGACCGGCACACCTGCACCTGCTCGCCGCTGTCCATCCTCAAGTACCGCTCGCGCATCTCCGGCCCGCTCATGGACCGCATCGACATGCAGGTGGAGGTGCCCGCCGTGCCGTACGAGGACCTGAAGGCCCCGCGCGGCACGCGCGACTCGGCCACCATGCGTGCAGGCATCGTCAAGGTCCGCGCCATCCAGGCCGAGCGCTACAAGGACGCAAGCATCCGCCTGAACGCCGACCTCCAGGGCGCGCTGCTCGAACGCTGGTGCAAGGTGGGCGAGGGGGAGCACCAGTTCCTGGAGCAGGCCGTGCGCAGGCTCGGCCTCTCGGCCCGCGCCTACACCCGCGTGCTGCGCATCGCCCGCACCATAGCCGACATGGAGGACGCAGGCAGCATCGAGATCCCGCACCTGGCCGAGGCCATCAACTTCCGCACCATGGACCGGGTGAACCAGCCGCAGGGGTAGACGGAATCACGCCCACCAACGCCGAACGGGCTGTTTCAGGTTCCTCCTGAAACAGCCCGTTCGGCGTAATGGGGATTCCAAAGGGCCTTAAGGCCCTTTGGCGGGGTCCTGGGGCCTCAGGCCCCAGGCGGGGGTGCCGGGGGCGGAGCCCCTGGCCCTCCCCCCAACCCCTGTCAACCCGTTATTCTTGTCCTTTTACCGGCCAAAACCATTCCTTTTTTATCTGGGCCCCAAACCCCGTGCTATGCTTGCGCTATTCGCGCCCGGCATGGTGCCTGGCGCGCAAACGCCAGGATCCCCCATGCCCTCCTCATCTATTTCATTCCGTCGCGATGAACGCGGCCGCATTGCAGAGCGCACCCTGAACCTCGGCGGCGAGACCGAAATCCGGCGCTACGCCTACGATTCGGCAGGACGCCTCGCCCGCGTCGCCGATGGCTTGGGCGGTCTGCTGGAGTCCTACCAGTACGATGGCGAAGGCCGTCGCCTTGCCGACATCAACCCGCAACGCTTCCGCGGCGAGCGGCGCTACAGCTACCTTCCCGGCAATCGCCTGGGCCAAGCCGGAACCATCCAGTACGGTCACGATCGCGCGGGCTTCCGCAACCTGAAGATTGAGGGCGACCGCGAAACGCGCTACCACTACGAGCCCTCGGGCCTGCTGCTGGCGGTGGATCTGCCCGATGGCAGGCGCATCAACTACACCTACGACGCCAAAGGCCAGCGGACAGAAAAGCGCATCGACGGCTGCGTGGTCGAGGCCTATCGCTGGCTCGATCCTCTTCAGCTCTCGGAATTCCACGACGGGCGCAAGTGGTGGCGTCTGGCGTACCTTGAGGGCCGGACGCCCGTTGGCGTAACGAACGGCGACGACTCGTACTTTCTGCTCTGCGACCAGGTCGGGACGCCGCTGGCCCTTGCCACGCCTGATGGCCATGTTGTACAGACGATGCAATACGACAGCTTCGGCAACCTGTTGCAGGTTCGTGGCGATGTGGTGCGCCTGCCCATCGGCTTCGCGGGCGGGCTCTTTGACGCCGATACCTGTTTGATCCGTTTCCCTTGGCGCGATTACGACGCCGACACCGGGCGCTTCACCGCCCTGGACCCCATGGGCGCAAAGGGTGGCGACAGCGACTGGTACGGCTACTGCGTCGACGATCCAGTCAATCGGGTGGATGCGTGGGGGCTGGAATGGGGTTGGGATGATGTTGCCTCCTATGGTTCAACGATTGCGACAGAAGCACTCAAGCAGGCGAAAGTCCTCGGCACAAAGGTCGCCACGGGCATTGGAATTCTCACCGCTCCGCTTGGCGACATGCTCGACCCAACGCCGGTCAATGATGTGTATGAAGAAACAAAAGAATTCTGGGACAAATGGGATACGCCTGCCGAACCAGAGGATTTGAGAAAGCGCCATTAATGATCAGAACTTCCCGAAACTGGAGGAGTGATGGCCTGGACTGTCGGTGACTATGCGCGGCTGGGATTATCCATTGCAATGTTGTTTGCTGCCGTAGCATATATTGAACACCGCAGGACGACGGAAAAGCCTGTGCGTGAGAAGGCCTCCTTCCGTGCCGTCTTCCATGCTATTGGAACGGGTATCCTGCTCGCAGTGGTATTGTCGGGAGTCATTTATGCCTGGACGGGTTCAGCCGAGCATGCCTTCAGCTTGGGAGGCATACTGATCGGGGTGGTGCTCCTTGGCGGCCTGCGCGGCTTGTTCAGTGAATACCAGTATACAAGAAAAAGAGCAAAAACCCAAGACAATAGGGTGTAAAACAAGCCCCGGCCCAGGTCTTTCGCTGGGTCGGGCCTTTCATTTCCCGGCGGCGACAGCGACTGGTACGGCGACTCGCGACGACCCGGTGAACCGGGTGGACGCGGGAAGGTAGAGGGAGAAAAAACGGAGCGTGGAGCTTGCTTGCTCCTCGCCCCGTCGACGTTTTTTGGAGCGTCCAGCCGGGTGTTGCATTACTCCTCTTGACCGGTGCCGGGGGCCGCGCCCCTGGCCGCCGGAGGCATGCTCCTGCCCGTCGCGGCTACCGGATGCCCTTGCTGTTCAGGAACGTGGTGTATTTCTTGTCCGTGCCCATGATGTGGTTGATCAGCCAGTCCTTGAGGAAGCGCATGATCTCCATGGTCACCTTGGCCTTGCCGCTTTTCAGGCCCGCCTCGAAGTCCAGCACCTGCTGCACCAGTTTGCGGTGGTATTCCTTGTGCTGGGCCGTTTCCGGGTAGCCGTAGCGGTCGAAGTATTCTTCTTCCTGGCCGAAGTGCTTCACCGTGTACTGCTTGAGGCGCTCGACCACGCCCACGAGCACGTCATCGGACTTGTGCGCGCGCATGGCCGCGTGCAGCTCGTTGATGAGGCCCAGGAGCACCTTGTGCTGCTCGTCGATGAGGCGGACGCCCACGGACAGGTCGTTGCTCCAGGTCATGAGCTTGTCCGAGGCCACGCTGGCGAGCTTGCCGCTGGCCATACCCTGGATGATGGAGTCCAGCTCCTCGGTCAGGCTTGAGATCTCGACCACCACGCGGGTGGAGCGCTCCACGCTGGTGGTGGTCTGGCTTGCCATGCGGCTCACCTCGGCCACGGAGCGGTTGATCTCCTCGCTGGTGGCGGACTGCTCCTCGCTGGCGGTGGCGATGGAGGCCACCTCCATGGCGGTCTCCTGCACGATGGCCACGATCTCTTCCATGTACCGGCCGGACTCCTCGGCCACGCGGGAGCTCTCGACGATGTCGCCTGCGGCGGCGTCCACGGCCACCACGTTCTCACGGGCGCGCTCCTGGATGCTGTGCACGGAGTCGCCCACCTGCTTGGTGGCGGTCATGGTCTTTTCGGCCAGCTTGCGCACCTCGTCGGCCACCACGGCGAAGCCGCGCCCGGCGTCGCCTGCGCGGGCGGCCTCAATGGCGGCGTTCAGCGCCAGCAGGTTGGTCTGGTCGGCGATGTCGGAAATGACGCCCAGGACATGGCCGATGCCCTCAGCCTGGTTGCCCAGGGTGGTCATGGTCTCCTTGAGGGCCAGGATGCGGTCCTTGACGCGTTCGATGGAGCCCAGGGCCTCGCGCACGCCCTTGGCCCCGGTCTGGGCGTTGGTCTTGGCGCGGTCAGCGCTCTCGGCCGCGCTGCCGGTGTTGCGGGCGATGTCCAGGATGGCCTCGTTCATCTGGTCCATGGCCGTGGTGGTGGCGTCCACGCGCTCGGTCTGCACCTGCACGTCGCTGCCCACCTTGTCCATGTTCGCATTGAGCTCGCGCACGGCGCCGAAGATGCGGTCGGCGGAGTCCTTGGCCTTGGCCGAGGCGGCGCGCATGTTCTCCAGCAGCTCGGCCATGGCCGTCTCCTTTTCGCGGCTCTCGGCCAGGGCGGTCATGCTGGCCGCAGCCTCGCGCCCGGCCTGGGCCTCCTTCTCGCGGGCGGCCTCGGCGGCCTTGCCCAGGTTCTGCACCAGGCTGCACAGGGCCTCGCGCAGGTCGGCGAACTCGGCGGGCATGGCCTGGGCCGGGCAGGCGGCGGCCCCGCCCGAGGCGATTTCGCGGGCGTAGGCGCGCAGGGCCTCAAGGGGCAGCACCAGCTGCGCGTGCACGGTGAGAAGCAGGGCCGCCGCGCCGAGCAGGACCAGGACGATCAGCCCCACGCGCAGGGCCAGGGACTGGTCGGGCCAGAAGCTGAGAGCGAAGAGGGCACTGGCCGCGCTCGTGAGGACAAAACCGGAAGCGGCCAGCCGGGCTTTTACGCTGGCTGAAGACTGCTGAGGCATGGAGAACTCCTTGGGGGGGGCGGTACATTCGCCAGGATGGTTGGCCAGATCTGTTTAACTTTTTTGTTCATCAATATCCTTAATAGGAATTATACCGCATCGGCATTTGGGACACAATGCTTTAGAACGCCTGCCCCCCGGACCGGCGCGTTGACGTGGGCGAGTGCCGTGCCGTAGGGTTCTTACATGATGAATACCCCATGCACCTCAGATGTCCAGGCCCGGAGGGAAAAGAACCGCGCGGCGCTGTCCTCGGTGCTGGCCGCGCTGTTGCTCACGGGCATGAAGCTCGGGGCCGGCCTGTACACCGGCAGCCTGGGCATCCTGTCCGAAGCCGCCCACAGCGGGCTCGACCTGGTGGCCGCCGGGGTCACGCTGTTCGCCGTGCGCCTCTCGGCCATGCCGGCCGACGTCAAGCACCCCTACGGCCACGGCAAGGTTGAGAACCTCTCGGCCCTGGCCGAGACCGCGCTCCTGCTGCTGACCTGCGTCTGGATCATCTACGAGGCCGTGGACCGGCTGTTCTTCAACCCGCGCCAGGTCGACGCCTCGCTCTGGGCTGCGGGCGTCATGGTGGTGTCCATCGTGGTGGACTTCTCGCGCTCGCGCATGCTCCTGGCCGTGGCCAAAAGGCACAACAGCCAGGCCCTGGAGGCCGACGCCCTGCACTTCTCCACCGACATCTGGTCGTCGCTGGTGGTGCTGGCTGGCCTGGGGGCCCTGGCCCTGGCCGACCTGGTGGCGCCGACCTCCTTCCTCACACCCTGGCTCCTGCGGGCCGACTCCCTGGCCGCCCTGGCCGTGAGCGGCATCGTGGTCTGGGTCAGCTGGCGGCTCGGCACCCAGGCCGTGGACGTGCTCCTGGACTCCGGCGTGCAGGAGGCCACGGGCCAGATCGAACGGGCCATGCTGGCCCTGCCCGGCGTGACCGGCGTGCGCCGCGTGCGCGTGCGCTCAAGCGGCCCGGCCAGCTTCGTGGATATGCGCCTGCTGGTCCAGCCGGGGCTCGACGCGGACGAGGCCCATCAGGTGGCCGTCGACGCGCGGGAGGCCGTGCGCGCGCTCTTGCACGACGCGGATGTCATGGTCGAGGTGAAGCCCCAGGAGGAAGGAGCCAGCGGGCTTTTGGAACGCGTGCGCGCGGTTGCCGGATTGTCGGGCCTCTCCGCCCACGACATCCAGGTGCGCCAGTTGGACGAGGGCCTGACCCTGGACCTGCACGCCGAGGTGCCGGGCTCCTTAAGCCTGGCCCAGGCCCATGCGCGCGTCACGGACATGGAGAAGGCCCTGCGCCGCGAGCTCGGCCCGGTGCTTTCCGTGGTCACGCACATCGAACCCGAGGGCGCGCACCCCGCGCCCATGCCCGAGCACGGCGAGGCGGCCCAGGCCCTGCGTCAGGCCATCGCCAAAATCGTGGAGGAGACCGACGGGGTCTGCGACCTGCACAAGCTCACGCTGCACCGCTCGGGCGCGCGCTTCGGGGCCTCGTTCCACTGCCGCATGCACCCGGATACGCCCATCACCCGCGCCCACGACCTGACCGTGGCGCTTGAAGCCGCCTTGCGCGCGCGCCTGCCGGAGCTGGTCCGCGTGACCATCCACATGGAGCCGGAGATTTTTGCGGTCGAGCCGCCGCTGGTGGACTGAAGGCTTGTCGGAGTCGAAGGGCTATGTATTTAGTACGGGCATCAGATTGCCACCAGTAAAGAATCAATAAGCCCGGTATTTGTAGTCCAGCTTACCACAGGAACATTTCCAATCCTCTGAACCTTGTTGCTTGACAATGCAGCGCCCGCAACTTGAGCAAAACAGTGCATCGTAAAGCACCTCAAGCAACGAAGCGAATTCTCTTGCTTCTGTCATCGTGACAGGAGAAGAAGGCGCATTGTAATGAGCTCCACACTGATTCCTGACCCACGCACAAGCGTCAAAGTTTGAGACTAATGTTCCGTGTGCAGATTTAAACCCATGTTGTTTTTCAAGTTTTGACTTCATTGGCTGCCATAATTCAGCCATAGTGTACTTTCCATCAGCACGGAATTGAATAGAACATCGAATACCATCTGCGACATCACGTAGCAGGCATTCAGTAAGTCTCCCACCAGCTGCAGAAATATCTTCTTGGCTCGTCATGCCTCGCTGAGGTGCGCGTATCTTGTCGATATCCGAGTAGTTATGCATAAGCACCGGCCCAC
>Ga0209373_10005144_pt1 | contig 10855 bp, 10 predicted proteins | sample Higcelweek5metaG_FD_187173 | JGI IMG/M metagenome (GOLD analysis project Ga0209373, IMG submission 187173) | Freshwater pond sediment microbial communities from the University of Edinburgh, under environmental carbon perturbations - High... | ecosystem: Environmental > Aquatic > Freshwater >... | reverse complement strand
ACTGATCTGGGGGTCTGTAAGGTCTGGTTGCCCGGTGATGAGTGGCCGTCCGGGTGTCGTGATTCAGACCTTAGTAACCAGGCAGCCGAACAGTTAGGATACTACTTTTGTGGGACGCTGCGACAGTTCGATTTGAAATTAGATATTTCTGGACTAACTGAGTTCAGACAACATGTTTTACGTCTCACCATGCAGATTCCCTACGGCACAATAACAACCTATGGTTCTCTGGCTCGTCTGGCAGGATCTCCCGGTGCTGCGCGGGCTGTCGGCGGTGCAATGGCAGCGAATCCCGTTCCGGTTGTTATTCCCTGTCATCGTGTTGTGGCAGCCTCTGGTGCCCTGACCGGCTACAGTGGCGCGGGTGGTGTCGTTATGAAAGAGTTCTTATTAAGTATGGAAGGTGTTGATTTCAGGAGTGTCAGAAATGTTTAAATTTTGACGTTTATAAACAAGCTTTTTTTGCAAAAAAATATTTATTTCTCTTGACACGAAAAACCCTCGGAATATTCACTAACTAAGTCGTTTTTGGATGTAACTTATTGAAATTGCATGATTTGCCAAATGCCCAATAAATAGGCATTTGGCAAAAATCACTAGTAAGAAGGTTACTTTCTTGTTTCATCAACAGCACTATCCACAGTTTATCCACAGTTTGTGTGGATAAGGATTTAACTCACTGAAATCCTTTCAGACAGATAGTTATTCCCCGAAAACTACCGGCTGTTCTCCCTGAATTTAGCCTCAATCCAGAGTTCCTCCATTTCATCGAGACTTGCATCCTGCAGATGACGTCCGCGAATATGTAGCTGCTCTTCAATGTGGCTGAAACGGCTCTGAAATCGTGTGATGGTTTTACGCAACGCCTCTTCAGGATCAAGGGAGAGAAACCGTCCCAGATTCACAATGGCAAACAGCAGATCACCCAGTTCTGCTTCCATGCGATCCTGTCTACCCTGCGCCAGAGCCTCTTCAAATTCGTGCAATTCTTCAAGAACTTTGGCCATAACCTGATCAACATGTTCCCAGTCAAAACCTACCCGTGACGCCTTTTCTGTTATCTTTTGGGCCTTCATCAAGGCTGGCAGGTGAGGGGGGATACCGGACAGGGCAGAGCGGCGTTCTTCCCCTTTTTCTGCTTTCTTGATCTTTTCCCAGTTAGCAATCTGGGCTTCACTGTCCTTTATTTCCTGGTCACCAAAGACATGGGGATGTCGCCGGATCAGCTTGTCTGCCAGGGTTGCCAGGATATCATCCATGGTAAAGGCCCCCCGCTCCTCGGCAATGGCTGCATGAAAGACCGGTTGCAGCAAGAGGTCGCCCAGTTCCTCCTTCAGCAGTTTATCGGACCCGGTATCGATCGCCTCAATTACTTCATATGCTTCTTCCAGCAGATACCGTTTCAGGCTTTCATGGGATTGTTCCGCATCCCAGGGACATCCGCCGGGAGCACGCAAACGGCGCATGATTGTCATGACTTGTTCAAATCCTGTTTGTTGATAGTTCATCTGTGTATACTCTCCCTCTGCTTGATCTCTACTTGACAGGTTTGGTGGTAATGATAGAAATGATGCTTTCTTATCATCTAACTAGTTAAAGGTATACTATTCATGGTTAGTATCGCCAAGCAGCATGATATCTCGGCCACAACCCGTTTGCACGCTTTGATGGAGCTTGCTGCTCTGATCAATTCATCACTTGATCCTGCTGAGGTGCGTCGCATGGCGGTTGAGGAGGTTCCTCGTTGTATGGGATCAGACGCAGCCAGCCTGTTGCTCCTTGATGAGGCTACCGGTGAACTGTATTTTGAGGCGGTAAGTGGAGAAAAAGGGCCAGATTTGAAAGAGATCAGGCTGAAGCCGGGGGAAGGAATTGCCGGCTGGGTAGCCCGTAAAGGTGGCGCGGTTATCGTAGATGATGTGAAAACGGATCACCGTTTTGCTGCAGATATTGACCGGCATACCGGGTATGACACCAGAAACATGATTGTGGCCCCGGTGGCAACCAAAGACAGGGTCTGGGGTGTGCTGCAGGTGCTCAACAAGCATCAGGGTAGTTTTAACGATGATGATTTGGAGTTGGTGCAGGCTCTGGCTGATCAGGTGGCTGTTGCCATTGAGAATGCATCGATATATCAGGAAATGCGGTTGACGTTTCTGGGCGTTACCACCGCCTTGGCTGAAGCTTTGGAAAAGCGTGATCCCTACACGGCTGGTCATACCCGCCGGGTACATGAATACTCAATAGTAATAGCGCAACGGCTTGGGATGCACCCGGATGATATGGATACCCTGCGTCTTGCTGCGATTATGCATGATATTGGTAAGATCGGTGTCTCTGATAAGGTGTTGCTCAAACCTGGCCGTCTTGATGAAACGGAATTCTGCGAGATGAGCCGCCATCCTGAGGCAGGAGTGGAGATTATTCAACATCTGCCTCAGCTGGCTGATGTTATTCCCGGGGTGTTATATCACCACGAGCAGTATGATGGCAGCGGTTATCCCCATCAGCGCCGGGCAGAAGAAATTCCACTCCATGCCAGGATTATTGGTGTAGCAGATGCTTTTGACGCCATGACTTCGGATCGTCCGTATCGTAAGGCGTTGAGCTTTGAACAAGCCTTTGAAGAGTTAAGGCGTTGTGCAGGTCAACAGTTTGATCCCCGGCTGGTCGCTCTCTTTGAGGCTGCCTGGAAGGATAATCAGCTGCAGCCCGTTTGAATGCTGTACAGTGTGATATTAGGTTGACTGGTGCTGGTGGCTTATGTTAAGAAGAAAAGCTCGTTGGATCAACTGTTGCAGATTAGTTCGTGATTGCCTCTATAAATTCAACGAAATTAAGGTTTAATAATGTAACAAAACGAAATCATTTGATTTCGGTGCGTAGCGCAGCCTGGTAGCGCACTAGACTGGGGGTCTAGGGGTCGAAGGTTCGAATCCTTTCGCACCGACCATAAAAACAGCCACTTAGCTTAATTGCTAGGTGGCTGTTTTAGTATCCGATTGATCTGAAGGAGCAAAGTTACTTCTTGAGTGCCTCTGCCATGGTTTCTCCCATCCGGGTGGGGGAGATGGATACGGTAACCCCGCATTCCTGCAGGGTGCGAATCTTGTCTTCTGCCTTGCCTTTACCTCCAGTGATGATGGCACCGGCATGCCCCATCCGTTTCCCCGGAGGAGCGGTACTACCGGCAATGAAGGCAGCCACCGGCTTTTTCATGTTTTCCTTGATCCAGTGAGCTGCCTCTTCTTCAGCGCCTCCACCGATTTCACCAATCATAAATACTGCTTCGGTATCAGGGTCATTGTTAAACATCTTGAGTACATCAATATATTTCATGCCGATGATCGGGTCACCGCCAATGCCAACGCAGGTTGATTGTCCCAATCCCATGTCGGTCAGTTGTTTGACGGCTTCATAGGTAAGGGTGCCAGAGCGGGAGACAACACCGATCTTGCCGGGGGTATGAATATAGCCCGGCATAATCCCAAGTTTACACTGGCCGGGAGTAATGATGCCGGGGCAGTTGGGTCCTACCAGCAGGGTCTTGCTTCGAGCCTGTACTGCCCGGGCAATAACCATATCCCGTACCGGAATCCCTTCCGTGATACAGACCGCCAGATCCAGTCCAGCCTCACAGGATTCAAGGATGGCATCTGCAGCGCCTGGGGGTGGTACGAAGATCATCGAGATTGTTGCTCCGGTGTAGTGAACCGCTTCAGCCACGGTATTAAAGACCGGTATTCCTTCAAGATGAACGCCACCTTTGCCGGGGGTGACACCGGCAACAATCTGGCTACCGTAAGCCCGACACTGCTGGGTGTGAAAGAGGCCACTCTTGCCGGTAATACCCTGAACCAGTATCTTGGAATCTTTATTGATCAGAATAGACATGGTTTGCTCCCCCCCTTACGCCTTGGCCAGCATGGCAACAATTTTTTTTGCGCCATCGCCAAGGTTATCGCCAATCTGTATATTCAAGCCGGACTCAAGCAAAAGTTTCTTACCATCTTCAACATTGCTGCCATCCATCCGCACAACTATCGGAAGCGGGCATTTAACTTCGTTAGCCGCTTCGATAATTCCCTGGGCAATAACATCGCAACGCATTATGCCGCCGAAGATATTGACAAAGACAGCATTTACATCGCCGTCTTGCAGGATGATCTTGAACGCCTCGGCAACTTTTTCACGGGTAGCTCCGCCCCCTACATCCAGGAAGTTTGCCGGTTCTCCTCCAAACTCCTTCAGCACATCCAGGGTAGCCATGGCCAGACCGGCGCCATTGACCATGCAGCCGATATTACCCGTCAGCTTGATATAGGCCAGATCATACTTACCGGCTGTAATTTCCAGTGGATCAAGCTGGGAATAATCCATCATATCTGGGTATTCACGGTGGCGGTAGACCGCATTGTCATCAAAGGAGATCTTGGCATCCATGGCAAGCAACCAACCGGCCCGGGTTACCACCAGCGGGTTAATCTCAACCAGTGAACAGTCTTTCTCCAGACAACATTTGTAGGTGTTCAGGATCAGCTCAACGCAATCTTCACAGACTACACCGGAAAGCCCCAGAGCCAAGGCGATCTTGCGGGCCTGATAGGGACGCAGGCCGGTAAACGGGTCAATGGCCAACACATGTATCTTTTCCGGAGCCTTTTGGGCAACCTCTTCAATATCCATACCGCCTTCAGCAGAGGCAATCAGGCAGTAACGGGATGATTCCCGGTCAAGTGTAATGGAAAGATAGAATTCCCGTGCAATCTCTACCGCCTCTTCAACCAGTATCCGACGTACTTTAAGACCTTCCGGTCCTGTCTGCTTGGTGACCAGACGCTTGCCAAACAGCTCTTTTCCAACATCGCTGGCCTGCTCAGGGTGGTGGACCACTTTTACCCCGCCAGCCTTGCCTCTACCACCAGCGTAGATCTGTGCCTTGACAACGCAGTGACCCCCCATCATCTTGGCAGCGCGTTCTACCTGATCGGCTGTCAGGGCCACCCGGTTGCGTGGTACCGGAATGCCGTAGGTGCTCAGGATTTCTTTGGCCTGATACTCATGAATATTCATAGGTCCCCTCCTTGGGCTTTGTGTATACGGGCTACTATACCAGTCTTCAGATGGACTACAAGTGCTTTTTATTTCAGGTAAAAAGATATAGCTAAACTAAATTTTATGTTGACGAGACAGTTCTGCTTCCGAGGGGCGCAGGTAGACAGGTAATAACATTTCTGGTGCAACCGATAGATCTTGGGCGAATGCAGCTTCAGCCAGCAGACAGCCTGAAGACGGTCGGGGTATATGGTTGGATAATGGAGCAAACAGCGCCTTATCGCCAAGTGTCTGCTGGATTAATGCATGGTAGCGCAAAGCCCCGTCGCCAATAAAAATGACAGGGCCTTGGATCTTGTTAAGAAAGTCGGCAGGAGCTGTTACACAATCTGGTTCAAGATTGGCGGGAAGATCAGTTACCGTATAAAGTGCAGTATACACTTCATTTTTACGGGCATCCAACATCGGGCAGACCTGACAGGATGCATAGGGCAGATTCATGGCCAGCATGGCCAGTGTCGATATGCCGACAGATGGTTTTTCTGCTGCAAGGGCAAGTCCTTGGATGGCGGCAATTCCGGTACGAACGCCGGTAAAAGAACCAGGGCCTACGGCACAGGAGAAAAGATCAACGTCATCAACAGTCAGACGGTTAATGGTAAGCAGACGTTGCAGTTCCGGCATGAGTAAGGCTGTTTGCAGACCACCGGGGGCATCCAGCAGGGATTCTGACAGTAATCTGCCATCCCGGCACAGTGCCAGTCCGACCCGTGCGGTTGCTGTCTCAACACAGAGACTAATCATAGCTTACTGGTAAAGAAGTACCGGATAATATCATTGTAAAAGGCCAGTACCATCATCCCCATCAGGAGAATCATACCGGCCTGTTGTGCATATTCCCGCACTTTCTGGGGCACCGGGCGACGTATAATGGCCTCAACGGTGTAGAACATCAGGTGGCCACCATCCAGAACCGGAATCGGCAGCAGGTTTAGTATTCCAAGATTGATAGAGACGACGGCAAGCAGCATGAAGAAGGTGGCGCCACCGGTTTGGGCTGCCTTGTTCGCCATGTCGGCAATCATCATCGGTCCACCAAGGCTGTTGAGCGGCACAACCCCCTGAAATAACTTGACCAGAGACAGGATTGTCAGTTTGGTGATTTCAACGGTTTTGGCGTTTCCCAAAGCGATGGCATCCAGCAGGCCAAATCGTTCGGTGACAAAATCATAGGCAGGAGATACACCGATAATCGGTTTTTTTACGATCTCGCCAAAGAGGTTTTTGGTCTCACCGGCCTGTGGTTTCAGCTGGATGGTTATCGGTTGTCCGGATCGGGTGATGGTGAGAGTAACACTGCCTGTTACGTTTGCCATACGGGTGGAAAAATCCTCCCACTGAATTATCCGTTGGCCATCCACAGCGGTAATCAGGTCGCCCTTTTTAATCCCGGCAAGAGCTGCGGGTTTGTCCGGAAAAACCTCGCCAACAGTCGCCTTTAAAATCGGCATGCCGGTCAGGAAGAGCAGGATCAGCAGCAGCCAGGCAAACAGCATATTAAAGAGCGGACCAGCAAAAACAATTGCCATCCGTTGCGGAATAGACTTGTGGGCAAAAGAACGTGCTTCCTCTGCAGGGCTTAACTTGTAGGCCTCAACCGGTGCGCAGCCAGGTGTTTCACGTTCATATTCCTGTTCGATCATTTCTATTTCACTGAAACCGCCTTCACCGAACATCTTGACATAGCCACCCAGTGGGAAGGCAGAAATCAGATATTCTGTTTCACCGTAATGAAAGCCAAACAGCTTTGGTCCAAATCCCAAAGAAAACTTTTCAACTTTGACGCCAACCCATTTGGCCACCAGAAAATGACCCAGTTCATGGACAAAGATCAAGATTCCAAGGACAATAATAAAGTTAAGAACGATCATGAGTGCCTGCCTGTCTGGAGGGTAGAGCAGATATGGTACGCCGTGGAGCGACCCCAATGGTCAGCTTCCAGCACTTCTTCTATGGAGTTCAGACGATGGGCCTGGTGTGCGTCCATGGTTTTTTCAATCAATTGTGCAATCTGAAGGTAAGATATGCGCCCGTCCAGAAACGCCTCAACTGCAATCTCATTGGCTGCATTCATGACTGCCGGCATGCTTTCTCCCTCGCCAAGTGCCCGGTAGGCCAGTCCCAAACAGGGAAAACGTTCCAGATCAGGTTTGAAGAAGGTTAGTCCTGCAAGCTCGGTTAAATCCAGTGGTTTTACCCCGGTGCTGACCCGTTCAGGGTAGGAGAGGGCATAGGCGATGGGAGCTTTCATATCCGGAGTTCCCAACTGGGCGATCACGCAACCGTCTATATATTCAACCATTGAATGAATGATGCTCTGCGGGTGAATATTAACACCGATTTTTTCTGCAGGTATATCAAACAACCAGCGTGCCTCAATAACTTCAAGTCCTTTATTCATCATTGTGGCTGAATCAATCGTGATTTTGCGGCCCATACTCCAGTTGGGGTGATTGAGGGCATCCTGAATCGTAACGTTCTGAAGTTTTTCAATCGGTGTATTGTGGAACGGACCACCCGAGGCGGTCAGGATAATCTTGGTGATATCGAGATTACGATGTCCTTCAATGGATTGAAAAACAGCACTATGTTCGCTATCAACCGGGTAGAGTTTGACTTTGTGGCGCTGCACCAGTTCCATGAAAAGATGGCCAGCGGTAACCAGTGTTTCCTTGTTTGCAAGCGCAACATCGATTCCGGCACGTATTGCGGCAGCTGTTGGCACCAGTCCTGCCGCTCCCACAATGGCTGCTACCACCATCTGGGTGCCGGAAGCCGTGGCAGCTGCACAGAGACCTTCGGTGCCACCCAGTAGTTCCACTTCCTGTCCTGGTATCAGATCTCTCAAACGGGTTATGTCAGCAGGATCTGCCACAGCAGCCAATTTGGGCCTGAACTGCCGAATCTGGCGTGCCAGCAGTTCGAGGTTTTTTGCACCGGTGAGGGCGATAATCCGGAATTTATCAGGATGAGCGGCGACAATTTCAAGGGTGCTGACCCCGATGGAACCGGTTGACCCGAGGATGGAAAGAGACTTCATGTCAGAACCTCCCGAAGAGGTAAACGGCGTAGTAGTAGGTTAGAGGGGCTGCAAAGAGGATGCTGTCCAGTCGGTCCAGCACACCTCCATGACCGGGAAAGATGCTGCCGGAGTCTTTGACTCCAAAGCTGCGTTTAAGCAAAGATTCAAACAGATCACCAACTTGACCGATTACACCGATTACTAATGCCGTAATAATAACATCAGCGTATCCCAGTTGGTTGAAAAAGAAATGCTGGGCGAGAAGAGCGCCGGTCAGACTTCCGGCTAATCCTCCCAGAGCACCTTCAATACTTTTCTTGGGGCTGACCGCCTCATATAACCGATGTTTGCCAAAGGCGCTGCCAACATAGTAGGCCGTCGCATCATTGGTCATCACAATCAGCATAATCAAAAGTAACCAACTGCTGCCTTGCGGTAGCAGACGGATCATCATTAGATGGATGAGTAAAAATGGAATATAAATAAATGCGGTGATAACCAGCGAAAGCTCACTGGCAACAGTATTGATAGTGCGCAGGCGAAACAAAAAATGAAAACAAACCAGAAGAAAAGCTACGGCCATAGCCATGATAACCGGGAGGTTGTTACCAATGAGAGGGGTTGCTACGGTCAGAGCTCCCAGGACAGAAAAAGCAAGTAACTCAGTCCTTCGCTCAGGCAAGGACATGGCAAAGAACTCTTGCATGGCCACCAGACAGAGAGCTGAAAGCAGCAGGCAGAACATCCAGGGCGCGCCTTTGATGACAATCAGGAGCACCAGTGGCAACAGGATCAGTGCGGTCAGCAGACGTTGTATGGTTAGCTCCTTTGGGTTAACTGCGCACTGGTCTTGCCGAAACGGCGTTCGCGGGCCTGATAGTCAGCCAGTGCCATGTTCAGGGTGTTTATGGTTAAGTCAGGCCAGTTAATATCGGTAAAGTACAGCTCTGCGTATGCCAGTTGCCAGAGTAGAAAGTTGCTGATCCGCATCTCGCCACTGGTGCGAATCAAGAGATCTGGATCAGGAAGCCCGGCTGTATCAAGATGTTGGTTAAAAAGAGATTCTGTAATCTGTTCGGGCTGTAGCTGACCATCTTTAACCTTCTGCGCAATCCGGGTTGCAGCCTGAACAATTTCTTGCCGCCCACCATAGGACAGGGCCAGTGTTAAGACCATACCGGTATTGGTTGCAGTCTGCTGCAGGGCATCCTCAAGTATTGCATTAATTTCTATCGGTAGATCCGCACGATTGCCAATTACATTGAAGCGGATGTTGTTCTTCAGCATGCGGCGCAGTTCATTACGGATATATTTTTTGAGCAACGCCATCAGAGCCCGTACTTCAAGTTTCGGCCGAGACCAGTTTTCTGATGAAAAGGCAAACAAGGTCAGATAGCCGATACCCAGACTGGAAGCCTGATCCACCACCATCTGGACTGTTTCGGCGCCCCGCTGGTGACCGACAATCCGTTTCAGCATGCGCTGCTGTGCCCAGCGGCCATTACCATCCATAATGATGGCAAGGTGTCTGGGCATTTTAGCAAGGTCCAGCTCACCCATGTCAGACTTCCATAACTTCCTTCTCTTTGTGGGAGAGGATCTCGTCCAGTTTGGCAATCAGGTTGTCAGTTACTGTCTGAACTTCTTTCTCGGCTTTTTTTAGGTCATCTTCAGTAATGGCTTTGTCTTTTTCCAATTTTTTCAGATCGTCAATGGTTTTGCGCCGGATGTTTCTGACGGCAACCTTATGCTCCTCATCCATCTTTTTTAGCCCTTTAACGATCTCTTTACGACGCTCTTCAGTTAATTGCGGCAGATTCAGGCGGATCTGTTTGCCGTCATTACCGGGGGTCAGTCCCAGATTGGCATTCAGGATAGCCTTTTCAATCGGGCCGATCATCTTTGATTCCCATGGAGTGATGCTGATACAGCGCGGCTCCGGTACAGCCAGAGTGGCTACCTGCGACAGGGTGGAAGGATTGCCATAATAATCGACCTTTACCTCGTCCAATAACGAGGTGCTGGCGCGACCGGTACGAACACGCTGAAACTCTTTGCGAAGATCCTCAGCTGTTTTTTCCATATGTGACTTCATCTCTGCAATGACGGTTTTGTACATGGTCATTCTCCTTGTACGATAGTGCCAATGGCTTCACCGCTGATAACCTTCTTGATGTTACCGGGTGTGGTCAGATCAAATACAATAATAGGTAAATCATTGTCCATACAGAGCGAAGTAGCAGTGGCATCCATGACCTGCAACCCTTTCTGCAATACTTCAATATAGGATAGTTCAGTATACTTGGTTGCGGTAGGATCTTTCTTCGGGTCTGCCGAGTAAACACCATCAACCTTGGTCCCTTTTAAAATTACCTCGGCGCCAATCTCCATGGCCCGCAGACTGGCAGCAGTGTCTGTGGTAAAGTAAGGGTTTCCGGTACCTGCTCCAAATATTACGACACGGCCTTTTTCCAGATGGCGCATGGCTCTGCGCCGGATATAGGGCTCTGCCACTTCCTGCATGGCTATCGCAGACTGCACCCTGGTTGAGACCCCAACCTTTTCAAGGGCATCCTGCATAGCCAATGAGTTGATCACCGTTGCAAGCATTCCCATGTAATCGGCGCTGGCCCGGTCCATACCTTTGGAAGAGGCAGCCAGACCGCGAAAGATATTTCCACCGCCAATCACCAGAGCAAGCTCAATGCCGGTATCCAC
>Ga0209373_10005143_pt1 | contig 10856 bp, 6 predicted proteins | sample Higcelweek5metaG_FD_187173 | JGI IMG/M metagenome (GOLD analysis project Ga0209373, IMG submission 187173) | Freshwater pond sediment microbial communities from the University of Edinburgh, under environmental carbon perturbations - High... | ecosystem: Environmental > Aquatic > Freshwater >... | reverse complement strand
ATAAGCGTCCGCCACGATTTTTAAATTCGGGATATCGCCGGATTTAGCCAAAGCTTCCTGATAATAGAACGTCAGTTCCCGTAAAGAGGTCAGGGATTTTTTCTTAAAATACGGATGCGTTCGGTCCGAGTAGATTTCCACGAGTTTTCGCATCGCTTCCAGAGAGCCGTGGGCGGAAGCGCGGTCCAGCCACATGAGCGCGTTCTCCGGATTTTTCCGATATTCCGGCGCGTCCATCAAGTGCAAACCGACATTCCACTCGCCGGTGACATTGCCCTGATCGGCAGACTTCTGATAATAGGAGAGTGACTTTTCTGCACTCTTTCCAATCCCGATCCCGTTTTTATAACATTCACCGACCAGATTGAAGGCATCGATGTCGCCCATATTTGCGGCTTCCAGATAGAGTTTAAATGCTTTTGATTTGCTTTTATGGAATCCCTGCCCGTTTTTATGCATCTCGCCCAATAACAAAACAGCAGGCGAATGTCCGCATGCACGGGATTTTTCCAGCGATTCGATCGCTTTGACAAAGTCAGACTTGTGGTAAAAATACATGCCGACATTGAACAAACCGACCGGATTGTCCTGATCGGCTGCTTGTTTGTAATAGGTATAGGCCAGTTCGGTATTGACCGGTTTGCCAACACCATAAAAGAAGGAATCTCCCAAATCATTCAGGGCTTTGGGACTCATGGTTCCGTTTGCCATCCTAATACCCCCTTATTCCCAATAATTCGTTTTTGGCCTCGGAATGTCCGAGACTGGAGGCGGCTTCGTACCACTCCGCCGCCCGCGGATAAGAAGAAATCACGCCATCGCCGGCTTCATACTTTTTTCCCAGCCGAAACATCGATTCCGGATCTTTTGCGGCGGCGCCTTTTTGCGCATATTCAAAAGCGGCGGTTGCTGACTGCACAACTCCGCGTCCGTCATGATAAGCTTCATCTAACAGACGAAGCGCTTCTACTGCCCCTTCATTGGCAGCCATCTGCAGGAAAATGATGGCGTCTTTCGGGCGGTCGCTATGAAATAAATCGGTTCCGATCGCTAAAATATCTGTCGTGGTGCGATCATCCCGTTTGGATTTGGTCCCGATCAAACGAAATTGATTCATGGCATCCGGACTGCCTAAAGCGAGGGCTCTGTTGAGCCAGGAAAAGGCGTTTTCCGCACTCTTGGCGACTCCGAACCCATTCAGATACGCCATGCCGATCCGGTAGGTAGCATAAGGATGATTGGCTTTTTTGGCGAGATCGACGAAGATTTCCAGTGCCTTTTGCTTGTTGGACGGAACGCCGATCCCTTCTTCGTAACAAATTGCTTCTTTCAATTCCGCATCGACGTTTCCGCGCACCGATGCCGCGCTATAGTATTCATAGGCTTTTTCCGGATTGGCCGGAACCCCGACGCCTTCTTCCAGACAGCGACCGACCATATAAACGGATTCTACATCCAGCTCAATGGCGGCGCGATAAAAAGATTGATAGGCAAGAATGGGATCTTTTTTCATTCCTTGTCCGAAATAAGCCATTTTTCCCAGGTATCGAAGTGCTTCCACATCATCTTTCTTCGCCAGTTTTCGGAAGGTCGCCAAAGCCGGTTCATACTGACGGATCTCATAATTTTTTTTTGCTTCCAACATTAAGTTTTCGCGATCCATCGGGAATCACTCCTTTTTTCTCATTATATCATAAATACAAGATCATTAAAGGCGTTCAACGATACTTTTCAATGCAATCGGATGGGAAAGTGACCGCGTGAGTCCGCCTTCGCGGTTTCGCAACCGCCAGAGCACCGGATGATCCCGGATCACTTGTTCCAACAAGGCCACAGTTTCGGTTTTCAAAGTTTTCAGATCAACTGTTTTATCCCGATTCACGAGTAAATTGGTAGAACACGATAAGCGAATAAAGGCAATCGTCTGCAAAATTTCCGCTTTGATCAGCGAGTCTTCCGGCTCGGTCGCAAAAGTGCGAGATATGGTCTGTTGGACATCGTCCAGCAGACGGATGATGGCATCATAGCTCTCTTTGGTCATCACATTATGTTTTAAGGTCTTCCGCAGGATGAATTTTTTCAGAAACACCGGATGCTTCGGTTCGGTGTCCGCAAATAAAATCGAGAAAAAGGCCAATGACAGATTATGAATATATTGGTTTTCCAGCATGGAATATCCGGCCAAAGCCAAAATTCCCATAGCGAAATCCGTTCGATTCAGCCATTTTGAAAGCACGGGCGCAATCATCGCTTCATCGACCGGATGATTATCCCAGCCGATCAAACCGGCCGCGATCAGTCCGGGATAGGAAAAAGGCAGATATTGCAGGTGACCGTAATCACCCCAGTCGGTGGTGATCATGCCCATTCCGCCGTACTTTTTAATCGCCAGAGCGGCATTGTTTGTCGTTGCCAGCATATCCCGTTTGCGGGATGCAAAGCTGCACCAAGACGATGTTCCCGGACAACCGATGAATTTCACATGGAGGTCGGAGAGCATTTTCATATGTTCATCAAAGGGATAATCATAATCGTATCCCCAGTCCAAAAAGATCATGCCAGCCGGAAGGGCGGGAAGCACTTCGGGATGGTGCAAGAGCACATCTCCCCAGACCAAAGCCGTTTTTCCCTGTTGGTTGACATGTGCCACCAATTGTGAAACAAAATCGACGTAGACTTTTCCGACGCCCTGTTCTTTGCATGCCTTTTTGCTTTTTCCCAAACCAAGTTCAAACGGTTCGTCGCAATTGATGTTAAAATACTTAGCCTGCGAGTACGGCAGGATGTCGTTTAGCATTTTTTTGACATGCTCGAGACTTCTCGAATCCAGCGGATTGAGCGTGGAAGCCGGAAACTTCACGCGGAATTTACCGTATTGGAACGGGTAGCCGTGCGGACATTCGGCCATGCCATTGAATTCTTTCTTCTCCAGCCATTTTGTCATGTGACCGAAACCGTTCTGATTGCCGCACAAGTCGATGGCGCGAATCCCGGCATAGCGTTCCAGTTCCACGAATTCCAGAGCAGTGATCGGTGTTTCCCCCGCGTTGACACCGGGAAAAGACGGATAGTCAAAGGAAAAACCTTCCACATACAGTTCAAGATGATTCATCTTGAGGGATGCCATCTTGTCAATCAGAGCGCGAAGGGTCGAAATCGTGGGAATCTTATCCCGGCTGATATCCATTAAAAAGCCGCGGATTTTCATATCCGGATAGTCTTCGATTTCCGTGCAGGGATACTGATTGTTGGTGGAATCATGTAATTGCGCCAACGTCTGCAGCGCGTAAAAAGCGCCGGCATAATCCCGATAGAACACTTTGATCGCACCGGTGGTGATTTGAATGCGATAGCCTTCCGCCTCGATCTGCGCATCGGCGATGAAATGAACATCCGCATCGGGATCCATGGTGCGTTCGTAGACAAAAAGCGTGTGAAGTTGCCCCACGAGGTCTTCGAGTGAAAAGGGCAGCTGCATGCGCACGCTTGCCGGCACGGCGTAAAATCCCGGCTGGTCGATTCTTCTTTTGACATTCGGAACGATCGGTTTCATACATTATCCTCCAATTCGGGAAAGCGTGCAGGTTGTTAGTGAATAAAGATACATGGTGACAGGCTTTTTTGTGGTAGCCATGATGAAGTCGCGATACCCGGAAAGTTGAGTGCGGTATGCTTCATCCGTCAGATGGGAAAGCTTATAATCGAGAATGTCGATATGATCGGGATACTCGGCCATGAGATCGATGATCCCGTGCCGGATTCCGGTTTCGGTATTTTCGAAAAATTCATACTCCTGATAAATCTTGGCATTTTGCAGAGACGAAAACGATGGCATATCCACAAGCGCCTGAATCGCAGTCCGAATCAGGGGCGAGACGCTCGTTAAAGTGGAATCCAAGTGGTGAAAATCGATGTGTTCCAGTTCGCGGTGGAACTGATTGCCGGATTTCAATGTTTCCATCTCATCGCGCGAACGCAGCGCGATGGCCTGTTTGCTATAGACCTGTTCTTTTTGCTCAATTGCTTTTATTTCGATTTTCCGATACTGAATCGGCGTTTCGTTTTCCAGTATCGGCTTGCTTGCGGTTGATGTTTGATTCCGGTTCTCATCCACCGGTTTGCGCCATTTTTTGGTTTCCGGTATTGAAAGCACAAGATCGCGGAATGAATGATACTTTCGGCGAATGGACTCCGCCAGATACCCGTTTTCGTCATAAATCGGTTTGCTTTTGGGAAGACGGGTTTCATCCATAACCAAAATCATCTTTTCCTGTGCCCGAGTTAAGGCCACGTAGAAAAGCCGAATTCTTTCCGAAACGTCACTGGTTGCATTCTTTTGTTTGACTAAATGATGCAGTATCGTATCTTTAAATCCTTCATCCCAGGCTTTTGTCACCAAGCCGTACTGGCGGTCAAATGCGAAAAACGCTTTTGACTCGGCGTAATTGAACCGTTTTCCCAGTCCGGGATAATAACAAATGGGGAATTCGAGTCCTTTTGACTTGTGCATGGTCATCAGACGCACGGCGTTGATTTCCGGATCATAGGGTTTGGAAAACTCGACATCCAGTTCGCCTGATTCATATAAATGCGCAAAATAATCGATCAGATCGTCCAGCGTGAAATTGGGCAGTTCTTTCGCTTTCTCGAGTAAAAAGAGCAGTTTCTTCTCGACGTTTTCCGGATCAGGAAGAATTGCGATTTTGACAAACAAGTTGGTCTGCCGATATAACGCCAGAAGCAACTCGTCTACCGGCAAATGAAGACTGTTGTTTGCGAGGGTGGTGAAATCCGACAGCATTTTTTGAATGGTGGGATGGGCGTTTGGCGAAGTCAAGTCGGATGAATGCTGGTATTGATTGGAAAGCAAGGCAGAAACCAGCGTTTCATCGCCAATTTCATAGACAAAAGAACGACCGACGCCATAAAAGGACAGACGGAAATTTTCTTTGAAAAACGATTCATCCACACAGCATTTGATCAATTGCAGGGCGTTGTTGATAAACAGAATCTCGGAGGAAGCGATAAAGTGCTCATCCGCAATTGCAAAGACGGGCAACCCGGCAGCGACCAGCGTTTTTTCCATCTGTTCAAATCCGCTTTTCCGATCGACGAGAATCGCAAAATCCCGATACGTCGCCGCATGATTCTGTTTTGTTTTTACATCATAGATCTGATATCCCTGCGCGATTTTCGAAGAGATGTCAAAGGCGATGATCGCGCCTTCCCGCGCCGGTGTCGAAATCTTCGTTGCTGGCGTTTCATCTTGTTCTTCGTCATCGTGATAAACAAGCAACTCGGGACCGTATTCCTGAGTGCTTGGGCAGAATTCCAGATATTGCTTGTTGCCAAAGACGAGCGCCTGGCGGTCGTGGTAGTTTACTCCGCCGATTTTCTCACTCATGACGGACGCAAAGAACTGATTGATTCCCGCAAGGATTTCTGGACGCGACCGGAAGTTTTCCAGCAAATCGATCGTTTTTCCAAATCCGTTCGCATCAAAATTATGATATTTGCGAATAAAGTTTTTGGGGTTTGCGTTGCGAAATCCGTAGATGGACTGCTTAACGTCTCCAACCATGAACAGGTTGTTTTGTTCAAGAAGAGAAAGCAGATAGTCCTGCAGATCGTTTGTATCCTGATACTCATCAACCAGAATTTCGTTGATGGTTTCCTGGTAATGTCTTTGAATATCCGGATGTTGTTCAAAGAGCTGAATGGCCAGATTCATAATATCGCCATAATCGAAAAAGTTGTTTTTCCGTTTAAAGGCATCCATTTTCGCCAAAAAAGCGGCTGTGACATCAACCACTGAAAGCACCGTTTCCTTTGGTTCCAGATAGGCGGTTTTTGCAGCATTAAGATCTTCGGCGAACAGACTTCTGATCTCGTCACGACAGCCATTAACATTCTTTTTCAATGCTTCATTGGCATCTTTTAAGGTTTCCCCATAATACTCACTGTCTTCTTTAGATAAACGCGGCAGGTTGGGATGCGAAAAGTTCTTGAGTGATGTGAAAAGACGATCGGGGTCGTTTTCCGAGAAAAGCACATGATAAGACCGCGCAACCGTCTCCACAAAAGCTTGGACTTTTTCAACCGGGCAGTCCGAAAGGGCATTTTGAAACTGGTCAAAGGCGATCCGGAGATCCTCCATCTTTTTTTTTAACAGCGACTCATAGTCAGAAAAGACCGTCTGTATTTTTTCATCACTATAGAAATTTCTTTCGTAATTTGTGAGGAACACCGGATAATTCGGGATGGTCTCCATCCCTTTTGCCAAGACTAAAACCGCCTCTCGGAAGGCGGAGTCACCGCGGTCATACAACCGGTCAATGGTTTTCAAAAAGCGTTCATCTTTTTGAACGTATCGTTCATTCATTGTTTCATCGAGCAGCGATTCTTTGCTCTTCTGCAGAACAAGAGAATCGACAATGTGAACATCATCGGGTAAATCCAGTAAGTAATGATATTCCTTCACCACGCGCAGGGCAAAGCTGTCAAACGTCGAAATGACGGCATTATCCAAGTGTTTCAGTTCTTCAATGAGACTTGACGTTTCCAGGATTTTCTCTTTGATTCTTGATTTCATTTCGGATGCGGCCGCATTGGTAAAGGTAAGGATGATCAAGTCATCGATATGAACGCCTTCCGATAGTTTCCGCAAAACGCGTTCGCTTAAAACGGCGGTTTTTCCCGAACCTGCACCGGCATTGACTAAAATGTTCGAATGATCAAAATGGATGGCTTCATCTTGCTTGATTGTAAACCGCATCTCAATCATCCCCTTCCGCAGATTCAGAAACTTCAGGATCGGTGATCGTATCAGCTAAATAACAAATCCCGTGGAAGGAACAGTATTCACAACTTTTTGAGACTTTGGCGTTCGGTTTCGGTGGTTGCGGTGTAATACGGAAATCTCCGTTTTTGATCGACTTTACTGCGCCGGTGATGAATTCATCCATGGAACGGAGATATTGATTCATGCGTTCTTCTTCGACCATATGCATGTTGGCACGATAGCCGCCATCGTTCTTGTACGCAAGCCCGCGAATGTTTCCTTCCGAATCTAGTGCTTCCGTAATGAATCGGTTCTTGATCGTTCGCCCTTCGAGTTTGAGTTTTTCCTGAACCGGATCTTTGGTCTCTTCTTTGGCGATCTTGCCCAAATTGACCGGCTGATAGTAAAATCCGACCGCTTTCATTGCTGGAAACACACCCGCTTTTTCCAGCAGATGCAAATAGAAAACCAGCTGAACATCAATCCCCTTGGTAAAATCATCATCGGAGAAGGCTTTATTCCCCGTTTTGTAATCGATGACCGCGACATGGTTCTTGTTTTCATGCAACAACGATATCACGCGATCGATTTTGCCTAAAATGGTAAAATTCGCATCCTCTGGATGCAGATAACGATAGAGTGCTTCTGTGGAATACGTGCTGAACTGGGAGGCTTTATGCTGCTTTTCCAAATACTCCACAACGATCCTGAGCCGCGTGACGAAAAAATCCGTTAGCGAAATCATCCGTTCATCTTCCGATAATAACGGATCGCGAACGCAATATTCTCCTGCCAGTTCTTCAACCGTCTTTTCGCCTGCGAAAACCTCTGAAAGGACAAAGTGGGTGAGATTGCCTAAAGAAAGTTCCATGGAGGATTTACTGACATCCAGTTTTAAAAGCGAATGCAGGAAATACTTAAAACGACATTCATAAAATACCGATAGTGTCGTTGGGGAAATGGTCACACCGCGTTTGATCATTCTTTCGATCGTCTCTGCTTCCAAGCCGTTAAACTGGGCGTCATAGCGATGCCAGTTTAACCGATGGGTGACAGAAAGGGTGGCGAAATCTGCGGATAAAACGCCAAAACGTTCATATTGCGACTGCCGCTTCGCAAACAGCGTCAGATCATAATCAGCAGAAAAACCGTTCTTCTTCGCTGAAATCGTATAATCAATCCGTTTCAATGGACGATTGAGGGCAAGATCAGAAACTTTTCGTTCCTGCCCGTCGACTTTCCGGGCAAAGGAAACCACCAGATACCGAATCGCCCCAAGCAGACGCGTCGTTTCTTCTCGCTGGATGGTGTTTTCTTCAATGGATGTTCGCATACCAATCGCAGCCTTCTCAGCGTCACTGAGATAATCCGTGGCTTTTCGGCTGCGAGGAATCTCATGATCGGTATAATTCATGACCCAATAGTGGATTGAATCAGTCGGGACCATCTCGTCCATTTCAAGCAACGCGACTGTATTGACTTTTCTTGGAAAGAAAATCGAGCGTTCCGCCAGTTCAAAACGCATGAGGTCCGGATTTTGCGCCAAAACCACCGTGCCATACTGATTCACAAGCGTTACCAGAGCTGAAAGGGCTTTGCGATCGTTTTCGACAAGCGGACGACTTGACTCCATTAGGTCGGAAAGTACAGCGGAAAGCGACTCTTTTTCTATTTGTTTTATGAAGTCCAGTATCAAAGGAACGCGGAGTAATCGTTCTTGCTTTCGTTCTGATATTTCGAACCCGTACTGGTCTGCTTCGAGGATCAGTTGTGCTTTGTCGGCATCACTTGCGTTGACAATGCGAATCTGATCAATGGGGACTCCGGAATCGAGCATGCGCGTTATCCATTCTATCACTGCATGAATCTCGGCATTTTTATCCGGGCATTGATAGAGTTCGACTTCATTTTGGACTGCAGAAAAGGTTGTGACGGAACGGATTCCCAAACGATCAAAGGCGGGTGAATAACCGGCATAATTGACAGAATAGAGCGGTTTTGTTTGTAAAAACGAAAGATCAGGCATCGTCAAAATGCCATCAGATAGCAGTTGTTTGCGGATTTGGGCAAGGTTTTGCATCTTTTCCGAAGCGTCAGATGGCACCGCAGAAACAAAATCAAAGTACGGAAGAATTTTTTTGGCATAGAACGGGGAAAAGCCAAAATGATTCTTCATATACACATAGTAGTCTTCCGAGACTGTAGATAAAAGATCGTTTTCCGTGATAAACTTCTGCGTCAAGAGGGACATAGCGCAGTGTGATTCGGATAAAAAAGCGATTTTATCGACTTCACGAGTTAGAATGATCGCATTTTCCGGTAATTGCCGAACAGTTTGAATCGTTTCCATCGTTTTCGCCCCTTTCATCACAGTTCACCGGTTTAATTATATCATGAAGCCTTCCAGCCGAGAGAAAAAGATGAACGATTCTTGGCAAAAAAGTGCTTTTGAACACAAAAAAAGCCTCCGTTTTTCAGACGGAAGCTTCTTTTCTGAAACCATTATTCAATCGAGATGTACTGTTTTGTTTTTGTGGCAGATCCTTGTTTCGGAATGGACAGAGTCAGGGTACCCTTGTCATAGGCGGCCTTGATATCTTCCTGAGCAATGTGATCGCCGACATAGAAACTTCTGGCTGCGGCGCCGGTATAGCGTTCTCTCCGGAGAAAATGACTTTCCTTGGTTTCCTGATTTTCTTCGCGAACGGCGTCTACCGTCAAATAGCCGTTTTCAAGACTGATCTTGATGTCTTCTTTCGCAAAACCGGGCACATCGATGATGAGGTCATACGATTTTTCTGTTTCCTTAATGTCAGTGTTCATGCAGCGAGAACCGGGGCGGGAAACCGGGTTGGCAAAGAAACCATCGAAAAGCTGATCAAAAAAATCCAATTCACTGTTGTTGCGTCTTACTAAATTGTTCATATTAAATCCTCCTATAATTTTTTATGTTTTTATTATCAGCACTCCATATTCTTGAGTGCTAACTATATTATATCATATATTTTGGCACTGTCAACTATTGAGTGCTAATTTTTTTCTTTTTTTTATACAATTAAAAAAGCGCCCGATTTGGACGCTTTGTCTGGCATTTTCTTTAAAACAACGTGGTGGATAGATATCTTTCGCCGCCATCCGGCAATAAAACGACTAAGGTTTTTCCTTTCATTTCGGCTCTTGCGGCCACTTTTAACGTTACCGCGAGCGCCGCTCCTGCGGAGATACCGACTAGGAAGCCTTCTATTTTTGCCACTTCACGGGCTGTTTCGAAAGCCTCTTCATTGGAAACTGTGATGATTTCATCAATGATGGACCGGTCCAGTGTGGCGGGAACAAATCCAGCCCCGATTCCCTGAATCATGTGCGGTCCGGCATTGCCACCGGATAAAACGGGTGACTTTTCCGGTTCAACAGCGATGATGCGTACAGACGCATTCTGCTCTTTTAAGTATTTTCCAGTACCGCTGACGGTTCCACCGGTTCCGACTCCGGCCACAAACGCATCCACGACCCCCTCGGTATCCCGCCAGATTTCCGGACCGGTGGTCTGGTAATGAATCTGCGGATTCGCCGGATTGACAAACTGTCCGGGGATGAAGGCAAACGGAATCGTCTTTGCCAATTCTTCCGCTTTCGCGATCGCGCCTTTCATCCCTTTTGCACCTTCTGTCAGGACCAGTTCGGATCCATACGCGGTCATCAGTTTACGGCGTTCCAAGGACATCGTTTCCGGCATCACAATGATCGAACGATAACCTTTCGCTCGGGCTACGGAAGATAAGCCGATTCCGGTGTTGCCGCTGGTCGGTTCAATGATCACCGAATCCTTTGTGAGCAAGCCTTTTCTTTCAGCATCTTCGATCATCGCGAGCGCAATGCGGTCTTTCACCGAGCCGCTTGGATTGAAATACTCCAGTTTCGCAAGCACGATGGCTTGGGTTTGATACTTTTTTTCCATTTTATGTAACCGAACGAGCGGGGTGTTCCCCACCAGTTCTGTAATGCTATTGGCAACTCTCATTATTTTTGATCTCCTTTTTCTCTGTGGTTGTCTTCGTGAATCACAATTTCGGGA
>Ga0209373_10005142_pt1 | contig 10859 bp, 7 predicted proteins | sample Higcelweek5metaG_FD_187173 | JGI IMG/M metagenome (GOLD analysis project Ga0209373, IMG submission 187173) | Freshwater pond sediment microbial communities from the University of Edinburgh, under environmental carbon perturbations - High... | ecosystem: Environmental > Aquatic > Freshwater >... | reverse complement strand
GCCCCCCCTTCAGGGGGTCGGGGGGTAATCATTCAAATCGATAACCTCATCAAACGATTCCCAATCGGGAAAGGTGAGTTTACCGCGCTAAAAGGGATCAACCTTACGTTCGGAACCGGCGAATTTGCCGGGCTAATCGGTCCAAGCGGATCGGGCAAAACCACATTGCTGAACATCCTTGGTTCGCTCGATACGCCTTCAGCAGGAAAAGCGGTTGTATTGGGCAAATCAATTAAAGAACTCAGCTCGCGTGAGTCGGCTCAATTGCGTAAAGAGAGCCTCGGTTTTATTTTCCAAAGCTACAACTTGTTGCAGGTACACACCGTTTTCGAGAATGTAGAGTTTCCTTTGCTTCTTCTCGATTACACCGCCACCGAGCGCAAAAAGATGGTGATGGATGCACTCGAATGGGTAGGATTGACCGACAAGGTAAAATCGAAACCGCCACAGCTATCAGGGGGCGAATGCCAGCGTGTGGCCATTTCTCGCGCCATGGTGAAAAAACCTTCGCTGGTACTGGCCGACGAACCTACGGCCAACCTCGATGCGGCCAACTCGCACAACATCCTGAAGACCATGGAAACATTGAACCGCGAGCTGAAAACAACCTTCATTTTTGCCACGCACGACGAAAAAGTGATTGGCTACTTGCGTCGGAAAATCTTCTTGAAAGACGGATTGGTCGATCATGAAGAACTGGTAAACAATTAAAAACCAATTGGAATGAAAATCGCATTAAAATTGGCTTACCGAAACCTGATTGGCGCAGGGTTACGCACATGGCTGAACGTGATTGTACTCTCGTTCTCGTTTGTGATGATTATCTGGGCCAAAGGGTTAATGGTGGGATGGGACCACCAGGCCAAAACCGATATGGAACAATGGGAGATTGGCAAAGGCCAGTTCTGGCACAACCAGTACGACCCCTACGATGCCTTCACCATAACCGATAGCCACGCTCCAATACCCGAAGCGTTCAAACCAGCGATCGAGGACAAAACGATGGTACCGATACTCATTGCCCAGGGAACCATCTATCCGCAGGGCCGCATGCAGTCGGTAATGATCAAAGGTATCCGCCCTGACCAAACCTTGCTGAAAATCCCGACACACAAGCTCGACACCGTTTCCGATGCCATCCCGGCAATTATTGGTGCTACCATGGCACATGCAAGCCACCTGAATAAGGGCGACAGGGTAATCCTTCGCTGGCGCGACAGCAAAGGCACATTCGATGCTACTGAAATTGAAATTGTCGATATTTTCGCGACCAACGTTCCAACTGTTGATGTGGCGCAAGTGTGGATCGACTTGGCAACCATGCAGGAAAAGCTTCTTCTACCCAACGAAGCCACGTTGTTCAGTATTGCAAATGCAGAAGAAAAACGCACAGCAGTTGAAGCCTTCAACCTGAAGACAAAAAAAGAATTAACAGCTGAAATCGATGCCATGGTCGCTACCAAATCGAAAGGACAGTCGATGTTTTATGTGATCCTGCTTGCGCTGGCAATGCTGGCCATTTTTGACACTCAGGTATTGTCCATTTTCCGTCGTCAAAAAGAGATTGGGACCTACGTCGCACTTGGCTATACCCGCCAGCAAGTGGTTGGTCTGTTTACTGTTGAAGGAGCGATGCATGCGGTATTGGCAGCTGTTGTTGCAGCCGTTTATGGCGTTCCCTTCTTTATTTGGCAAGCCCATGCAGGCATGAAAATACCAATGGACACCAGCGAATTCGGTATGGCCATTGCCCCTGTAATGTACCCAATCTACAGCGTGAGTTTAATCGTTTCAACCACGCTTATTGTGCTGCTAACAACTGCCATCGTGAGCTACTGGCCATCGCGAAAAATTGCAAAAATGAATCCTACTGAAGCTTTAAGGGGGAAAATACAATGATAAAATTTCTACTAAAAGGCCTGCTTCGCGATAAAAGCCGCAGCCGCGTACCCATATTGATTGTAGCACTTGGAGTAATGCTGAGCGTTTTCCTTCATGCCTACATCACCGGAATAATGGGCGATTCAATTGAGATGAACGCTAAAATGTCCCTTGGCCACGTAAAAGTGGTGTCGAAAGCTTACGCCGAAAATATATCTCAAATGCCCACCGACCTGGCCTTGACCGGAACAGCGAACCTGACGGAGGAGTTGAAACAAAAATTTTCAGATGTAACTTGGGTTGAACGCATCCAGTTTGGAGGGTTGATCGATGTACCCGACCAGAATGGTGAAACCCGCTCGCAAGGTCCGGCAATGGGCATGGGGGTCGATCTGCTTTCGGGGAAATCGAGCGAGATTGAACGACTGAACATTGCTAAATCGCTGGTTCGTGGCCGAATGCCAGAAAAACAGTTTGAAGTACTGCTCAGCGATCAGTTTTCGAAAAACCTAGGCGTAAACCCGGGTGATGAGGTAACACTGATGGGCTCAACCATGAACGGCAGCATGAGTTACCAGAACTTCATAGTGGCTGGAACACTTTCGTTTGGGGTAAAAGTACTCGATAAAGGCACGCTGGTAGCCGACATCAACGATGTGCGTATTGCACTCGACATGGACGATGCAGCGAGTGAAATTAACGGCTACCTGAATGTTGGCTATTACAGTCAGGACGAGGCTTTAGTCGTAAAAGAAAAATTTGAAAAGGAGTATCCGAATACCGAAAACGATGAATACGCGCCTGTTTTGCTCACCATGAAAGATCAAGGTTTAATGGGGCAAATGGTTGATATTGCGTCGGCAATGGGAGCTATAATCACCATTGTGTTTATGTTTGCCATGGCGTTGGTACTGTGGAATGCAGGACTATTGGGCAGCATTCGCCGTTATGGTGAATTTGGTATTCGGCTGGCCATGGGCGAAGAGAAAAAGCATGTTTTCAGAACATTGATCTACGAATCGGTGATGATAGGCATAGCTGGATCAATTGTGGGAACCATCTTTGGCTTATTCCTTGCCTGGCTAATGCAGGAATATGGCCTCAATATTAGCGATGCCATGAAAGGATCGTCGGTAATGATGCCTACTGTAATCAGAGCTCGCATCACCCCAGTTGATTTCTACATTGGGTTTTTGCCCGGTATAATTTCAACCGTTATAGGAGCTGCTTTGGCTGGGATTGGCATTTACAAGCGGAAAACATCGCAGTTGTTTAAAGAGTTGGAGGCATAAAACCCACAATCACCCCCCAACCCCCTAAAGGGGGGGCAAAGACCCCTAAATTAGCTATCGCTGATCTCCGATTCCCTAAAGGAGGGGACTTGAGGAACTGCAAGATTAGAAATATGAGCATTTAATGAAACTTAAAATAGAAAAAATGAACGGAATTAGAAATAACGCAGACACAAAAAAGTCCCCTTCAGGGGATTTAGGGGTTTTATTTGCAACAATAATAGCCCTTTTCATGGCGTTCTCCGGCTTTTCGGCTCCCGATGCCAACGAGATTCTAAAAAAGGTCGACAAAAACCTGTCGTCGGAAAACCGCGTGTTAGAATCGTCGATAACCATTCAGGGGAAAAGGGGAGCAAGGACCATTACTTCGAAAAGCTACTCGGTGGGCGATCAAAAGTCGTTTACTGAATATCTGTCGCCAGCTCGTGAGGCGGGAACAAAGATGCTGAAACTCGAAAACCAGCTGTGGATTTACTCCCCATCGACCGACAGAATCATTCAGATTTCGGGGCACATGTTGCGCCAATCGGTTATGGGCAGTGACCTTTCGTACGAAGACATGATGGACGACCGTAAGCTCACCGACCTTTACGACGCAAAAGTAATTGGAGAAGAAGAGGTTGCTGGCCGGAAAACGCACATTATCGAACTAACAGCCAAAGTAACCGATGTGGCTTATTATTCCCAAAAAATGTGGGTCGATACCGAGCGATTTGTTCCGTTGAAACAGGAGTTATATGCAAAAAGCGGTCAGTTGCTGAAGCGCCTCGAAATGAAAGACGTTATTCAGGTAGACGGCCGATGGTTCCCCATGACCATGGTTTACAAAGACATGCTGAAAGAGGGCGACGGGACTGAATTCAAGATCACCAAAATCCAGTTCAATGTTGAGATTCCTGAATATATTTTTAGTAAAGCCGCACTGAAGAAATAATTAAGAGAAAAACTAGTTCAAAAAAAACGACCTGCCATTTTTGAATAGCAGGTAGTTTTTAAATATCTGGAACATATGCTTATTCACTCAGGAAAATATACCTTACAATTACAAGTACAAACAAAATATACATCATCCAATGTACTTGTTTTGCCTTGCCTGTAGCTACTTTTAAAATGGTATAGAAAATAATACCACCAGCAATACCATTGGCAATACTGTAAGTAAACGGCATTAAAATGAAAGTCATAAATGCTGGGAACCCTTCGGTGAAATCGCTAAAGTCGATGTCTAAAACCGAAGAGGCCATTAAAACACCAACAATAATCAAAGCCGGAGCGGTTGCTGCATTTGGGATCATTGTAGCCAACGGTGCAAGTACCAATGCCACTAAGAAAAGTAAACCCGTTGTAACAGCAGTTAAACCTGTACGACCTCCTTCGCCAATACCTGCCGAGCTTTCAACATAAGCAGTAACAGTACTTGTTCCCATCAATGCACCAAACGAAACGCCAATGGCATCGACCAACATGGCTTTCCCAATTTTTGGCGAATTTCCGTCTTTATCAATCAACCCAGCTTTGTTGGCTGTTCCAACCAATGTTCCAAAAGTGTCGAACAATTCAACAAAAGTGAAAGTAAAAACAACGGTCCAAATACCCATGCTTAAAGCGCCTTTAATATCCAATTCAAAAACGGCAAGGTTGCTGAAATCGGGTAAAGAGAAGAATTTAGCACCTTCAGGAATTATGGTTACACCCATTGGGATACCAATGATTGTTGTAGCTACAATACCGATCAATAAAGAACCTTTGATTTTCCGGGCCATAAGAATGGCAGTAATGCCAAGACCAATAATACAAAGCAACATCGATTTATTGTGAAGGCTTCCCATCATAATGCTCCATTCGAAAAATTGCAACGTGGCTAGTCCGCCAGTTTTCGTAATCGTTTCAACAGTAGGAGGAATAACAGTTGTTCCCACCACCATTATTTCAGAAAGTTTCAACCCAATAATGGTGATGAAAAGCCCTATACCAACGGTAATGGCCCGTTTCAACGAGTTGGGAACTGCGACTACCAAAATCTGCCTCACTTTAGTTACGGTAAGGATGATAAAAATAATCCCCGAAATGAAAACGGCACCCAAAGCAACACGCCAAGGCATTCCGACACCAGCTAATGCAACAGTTGCAAATAGAGCATTTAAGCCCATGCCCGGTGCCAATGCAATTGGGAAATTAGCCACAAGACCCATGGCGATGGTAACAAATCCGGCAGCAATAGCCGTAGCAAAGAACACTGCATTTTTATCCATTCCGGTTGCCGAAAGAATATTCGGGTTAAGGAAAAGGATATAAGCCATCGTCATAAACGTGGTGATACCTGCTATGATTTCAGTTTTAACATTGGTTTTGTTTTCTGAAAGCTTAAATAATTTTTCGATCATACTTCCTGCTTTTTACTTGTTACATGGTCCATTTTACTCCTAAAGTTGGACAGGCTTTAAAACCAGCTACACCAGCAAAGTTGTATCCCAATTCAACCTCGCCTCCCACAGCAAAGTTTTTGTTCAGGTTATACCACAATTGAGGTTCAGAGAGGAAAACAAATTTTGCATCCTGAAAATCAGTTGTAAAACCATCGTTTGAAACGGTATGTTTTTCGCTCCAGAAATCAGCAAAACCGGTAAAAGCGAGTTTGCCATCTAGCATGTTCAAGTACCAAACCCCTGTTAATTGAAAATTGTGAGGTGCTGTATTCCCTTGTATATTTTTATACATGGCTGAAACAGAAAAACCTTTTGAAAAATCTTTGGCATTCCAAGAATAAGTTCCCCCTAAAAGGTAATCATTATTGATCTGGAAAGAGTTTCGCAGATCAACTCCAAGTAATTGTCCATAAACATTGGTGTGTAACCCACCGTTATACTCAACATGAACAGAAAGCGGGCCATCCCAATTTTTTAACTCGCGGGCTATTTCCCAATAAGCTTCTGTTGGACCTTTCTTGTCGTAATTGAAATCGACAAAAAAGAAGGTACTTCCGTACTTGTCGGGTGCAAATTTTTCGAGGGTCGAGGTTAAGTAACCTCTGTCGGCACCAAAATCGTAATGCAATTGAAGGTTTTGCGACTTGGCCACTAAAGCAACCATTGCAAAAAGAAACAGTAAGGTAAATTTTCTCATCGTGCAATTTTTATGGTTTATAAAATAGATTGATTTTATTCCGGTAAAAATAAAATCCACAATCATGATTTATGCTGATCAATCGCATAGTTTAGAAACTGGTTAAAGCGGGTAAGCAAACTTAATTTGTCCACAATCTTCTCAATGATATCGGGTTTGAAAAGTTCTTCATCCGAAATATTCATAAATGGGGAATACGATTTGTACCGCAGCAGGTCGATGTGTTCAAAATCTTTTGGAAACCCTTTGGGCGCAGTTTTCAGTTTATCTTCATCGTATAGCTGGAACCACTTTTTGAACTCAGTATCTTCAATCAGCTCTAAAAAATCGTCGGCATGATTGTATATCTCGGTTCTGATGGCTTTCAACTTGTCGGGGTCGGGCATGTAAACCCCGCCTCCGATAAACGATTGCCCGGGTTCAATCTGAAAATAATAGCAGGGAGTTCCACCCGAACGTCCGTCTTTTGAGATAACGCTGCCGTAATTCGTCTTAAACGGGCGCTTGTCATTCGAAAAACGCACATCGCGATAAATGCGGAACATGCATTTTTTAGGATCGATAAAAGGGATTTCCTTATCAAAACTGCGTATTTCATTTATCAACACCTCGGTAATATGTAGGAATTTGGTTTTAGTACGTTGATAGGTTGCCTTGTTTTGGTCGAACCACTCTTTATTGTTGTTCTCGTTAAGGGCTTTTAAAAAGGTGATTATTTCGCGCATAACAATATTTTTATACTTTTGGATTACACATCCAATTGTTGGTTATTTACTTGCTGAAATTACTAAATGAATTTTATTTTTTTGCAGCTAAAATAGGATAAGGGTAAAATGAAAAACTATGCATTAATTGTTGCTGGCGGAAGCGGTTCAAGAATGAATTCTGAAATTCCGAAACAATTCATTTTATTGAACAACCTTCCAATTTTGATGCACAGCATAAACAGGTTTACCGCCTTCGATCATGACATCGAAATTGTTGTGGTTTTACCCAAATCACAATTCCCGTATTGGAAACAACTTTGCAAAACCCACAATTTTACAACACCTCACCTGCTGATTGAAGGTGGAGAAACCCGTTTCCAAAGTGTAAAAAAAGGATTGGCTGCCATTGATGATGATGGGCTGGTTGCCATTCACGATGGTGTTCGTCCGTTGGTTAACCGTGCAACAATTAACCGATGTTTCGAAACCGCAAGCAAAACAGGAAACGCAATTCCAGTTATGCCGGTGGTTGAATCGTTAAGACTGGTAACCCCGACAGACAATAAAGCAGTTGACCGTTCTCAGTTTGTAACCATTCAAACGCCTCAGGTATTCAGCATTTCAGAAATTAAAGCCGCCTACGGGCAATCCTTTCAACCAACCTTTACCGACGATGCCACTGTTCTTGAATCTACTGGCAAAAAAATTCATCTGGTCGAAGGAAATTCAGAAAACATAAAAGTTACCCATCCGTTAGACTTGAAAATTGCCGAAGTATTGATCAAACAGCCTTTATAATTATTCTTATTTTTTTTTCGTTCAATTGATTGAAAATACATTTTACATTATGTATCTTTCAAAACAAAAGTACACCACAATTCCCAAAAGCTCACTAATGAAACACTTCGTATTCCCTTGTATGATTTTGCTCGCCATTATAGCAAGCACATCGTGTAACCGTTCAAAAAAATCAGAAACCGCGCCCATTTCAGCTTATCAGGAACAGATTAGCGGAGTAACATCGGGGCACATCAAACGGGCAGAGCCCATTGTGATCAAATTCACAAGCGATGTTATTACTGCCGAAGAAAATGGTTCGGAAGTACCCACTTCGGTTCTCAATTTCTCGCCTTCAATTAGCGGAAAAGCGGTTTGGACAAATTCGAACACCATTGTTTTTACTCCTACAAAATTGCTCGATTGGGGAACTGAATACAAAGCGACCCTAAAATTGGGGAAAATTGTAACCGTACCCAAAGAACTTTCGGAGATGGAATTCTTTTTCCAAACTTCTGAAAAACAGTTTACCATTGATTATTCTGGACTTTCGATGCCTGTAAACAGCGATCAAGTGTACGAGTTGAAAGGGGAAATAACTACTTCGGATGAGTTTGAAAACAGCGAAATCGAAAAAGTTCTATCAGCAAGGCATAATGGAAAAGAAATGAAGATAACCTGGGATCACCAGCCCAAACAAAACCTTCATAAGTTCTTGATCTCGGGCATTCAACGAAAAGAAAAAGGGGCAAAACTCAACATCGAATGGAATGGGAGCAAAATTGATGCTAAACGAAGCAAAGGGTCCGATGAAATTTACGTCCCTTCGATAAACGATTTTGTGGTATCGTCGGTGCGAGTAATCAATCAACCCGACCAATATGTTGAAGCCATTTTCTCCGATCCGTTGAACGTAGAAACCGATTTGCGCGGGCTTGTGCAAATTGACGAAAAGAATGTTTCAAAAACCAAAATTGAAAACAATGTGCTGAAGGTTTACCCCGACAGCCGCTTGAATGGATTCCACGATTTTACACTTCATGCTGCCATCGAAAGCCAAACAGGACAAAAACTGAAGGGGTTTTCAAAAACACAGGTCAACTTTGGAAGCCTGAAACCTCAAGTTCGATTACTGGGAAAGGGAGTGATTATTCCTCAAAGCGAAGGTCTCTTTTTCCCGTTTGAAGCCGTTAGCCTGAGTGCTGTTGACGTACGTATCACCAAAATATTCACCAACAATATCCATTCATTCCTGCAAGACAATAATTTGAATGGCGACTATAGAATTCAGCAAGTGGGGCGAATTGTTAAAAGAGAAAAAGTCGATCTAACCCACAAAGGCGCCAAAAATCTGGGAGATTGGAATGCTTTCAACCTCGATCTTTCGAAACTGATCACCGTTGAACCCGGTGCCATTTACAATGTTGAAATAGGTTTCCGCAAGCAATATTCGCTTTATGAATGCGAATCGGCAACTAACGAAACCGATGAATATGTCGATATTTTACAAGAAGAGAATTACCCCGAACAGGACTATTCCTCGGTATTTTACAACTATTACAACGATTGGGAAAAGAGCGAAGAACCTTGCAGCCAAGCTTATTTTTCGCCCTATCGGTTTGTGAACCGGAATATTCTGGGTTCAAATTTCGGGATTATTGCCAAAACCGATCAAAACAAAAAAACGTATGTGTACCTCTCCAACCTGATAACAGCAAAACCGGAGGCCGGAGTTAAGATCTCGTTTTTCGATTATCAAAACCAACTTCTCACCGAAGGAAATACCGATTCAAAAGGAATGCTTTCGGTCACAACTGAGCGGGAGCCCTTTTTACTCATTGCACGTAAAGACAAACAAATAGGTTATCTGAAAATTTCCGACGGAACGGCACTATCGACCAGCAACTTCGATGTGTCCGGACGAACCGTTGAGAAAGGGATTAAAGGTTTTCTTTATGGAGAGCGAGATGTGTGGCGGCCAGGCGATTCTATTTATGTGTCGTTTATTCTTGAAGATAAACTTAAAAACCTTCCTGTTGGTCACCCGCTAACCCTCGAAATATACAATCCAAGAGGCCAATTTGTTGGTAAGGTGGTCCGCCTAAGAAACGAAAACCACATTTATCCCTTCTTCTTCAATACAAAACCCGACGACCCCACAGGAAACTGGCAGCTTAAACTGAAAGCAGGAACTGTTTATTTCAACAGAAGCATTCAGGTGGAAACTGTGAAACCCAACCGACTGAAAGTTGAGATCAATTTCGCAAACAAAGTGCTTTCAGCAAAGGAAATCAACAAGGGAAAACTATCTTCGAAATGGCTTCACGGGTCGCCGGCAAAAAATTTACATGCCCGTGTCGATGTTTCGTTCACACCCTATGCCCCAACATTCGATCAATTCAAACAGTACGATTTTTCTACCCCATACAATAACTTCAACGGAAGCGACTTAACGGTTTTCGACGGCAATCTCGATGACCAAGGGAACGCCGACTTGAAATTAGAATTCGAACCGAACCGCGAAGTCGCTGGATTCCTAAAGGCAAATTTCCTTACAAAGGTGTTTGAAACCGGGGGCGATTTCAGTGTCAACCATTTTTCTAAGGCTTTCTCGCCATACAACGATTATCTGGGATTAAAAATCGACTGGTCATACCAATCGTGGAAAAAACTTAATTCAGATGAAAATCACACCATTGGCCTCGCGTCGGTTGACGAAAACGGGAATGCCGTTTCGCTTCGCAATGTCGAAGTCAAGCTATATCAACTTGAATATCAGTGGTGGTACGACAGCAACGAAGAGAACCTTGCTTCCTATTCCGGTGAAACCTACCATCGCCCTGTTTTTTCAACTACGGTGAATACCACAAACGGGAAAGGCGAATTCAAACTGGCAGCTGACGAAAACCGCTGGGGACGACACCTTTTGCTGGTCACCTCGCCAAACGGTCACACCTGTGGGCAAGTCATCTACTTTGGGTGGTCGTGGGGACGCGGCAACCAAAAGGGCGATGCACAAATGCTGGCACTTGTTACCGAGAAAGGAAGTTATAATGTTGGCGAAGATGTTACAGTGAGT
>Ga0209373_10005141_pt1 | contig 10859 bp, 7 predicted proteins | sample Higcelweek5metaG_FD_187173 | JGI IMG/M metagenome (GOLD analysis project Ga0209373, IMG submission 187173) | Freshwater pond sediment microbial communities from the University of Edinburgh, under environmental carbon perturbations - High... | ecosystem: Environmental > Aquatic > Freshwater >... | reverse complement strand
TCTTCTTTTGATTTTGCATCAAAATGTAAGCCAGTTTCTCTTGTAACACCTGTAACGATAATAACTGGAATGGAACTATCCATTCTTTTTATTTTATGGCTTAAAACAAAACCACTATCCATATTTTCCATCATTAAATCTAGTATAGCAAGATCAAATTTTTTATCGCCAATAATTTTTTCTGCTTCTTTTTGTTGTGATGCTGTGATTACAGTATATCCGTCAGCTTCAAGATAAATTTTCATTTGTTCTTGCAAATCAACATCATCTTCTACAATAAGTACAGTTATGCCTTTATCTGTCATATAAGACTCCTTAATCGTTTATATTAATTTCACTTTCTCTTTTTGGTAATGTAACTGTAAAAGTTGTCCATGTAGGTCCTTTTTCTGGATATGGATTAGATTCAACATTTATTTGACCTTTGTGCATTTTTATAATTCCATAAGTTACAGCCAAACCTAAACCAGTTCCTTTACCTATTTGCTTTGTAGTAAAGAAAGGTTCAAATATTTTTTTGAGATGATTCTCTTTTATGCCAATACCAGAATCTTTGACTTTAATTATTGCATTATCATCATCTTCACTAGTATTTATGGAAAGAATTCCACCATCTGGCATTGCTTCTATTGCATTTGAAATTAGGTTGACCAAAACTTGTGTAATTTGGTCTGGGTCTATAGAGCCAACAACATCTTTTTCATTTTTATTAAAATTAATTTGGACATTTGCTGGAGCAGTAAGACCTTTCAAACATCTATCAATAAGGTCGTTTAGGCTTGTTTCTTTTAGAATAACTTTATTTTTACGAGCAAAGTTTAAAAGTCCACCAACAATTTTTCTACATCTATCAGCTTGTTCTACTATCATTTTTAAATCATTGAAATTTGGTGATTTTTCATCAATTTCATCAAGTAATAAGTGTGCATACAATAAAACAATACCTAATGGATTATTAACTTCATGTGCAACACCAGCAGCAAGTTGACCCATACTTGCAAGTTTTTCAGATTGAATTAATGCTTTTTGGGTACTTTCAAGCTGTTCATAAGATTCAGATAATTCTGCTGTAGTTTCTTTTAATCTTTCTATAGTATATGGCAAACACATTTGAACTTCTGCAATGCCTGAATGTATTGCAACTGCATGTTCAATGCAAGTTTCATAACCACAAGCTCCGCAATTTAGCTCATCTTCTGATTTAAATTTACCTAATTTATTCAAAATTTCAATAAGTTCTTCTTTTGAAGGTACAGGTAAACGTTTATCATCAGATATAAAATTTACACTTAAATCAATATTTTTATATCTTTCCATTTCTGCACGCCATACATGCTCATTGTGCCTATCATAAGCATATCTAGCATATTTACTTACATCAGCATGGCGATTAAATTGAGTTCTTCTTCTAGTAAAACCTGGTCCCATAATACAACCATCTTGGCAACATAAAACATCTATAAGTTTTGTTTTCATTCCACCATTTTTACTATGTTCCTTGATTATTTCAAGAAATCCATTAGAACCATTTACAGAAATAACATCATTTGTCATAAGGTCTTCTTGTAACCCTGCTGATTGAAGTAAACCTCTACCCATAGGGAATGTAACACCTCTACTAGGATGTGGAGGGTCAAAATCGAGTAAAGGAACACTATCAGGATCAATCTTTTTATCTCTCATTATTTTTCTTAACTCTGCAAAAGTTAAGACTGTATCTATTTCTTCATGAAAAGTACTTGCTTCATCTTTTTTTGCAACGCAAGGACCAATGAAAACAATTTTGCAATCTTTACCATATTTTTGGTGAACAACTTTAGCCATTGCGACCATAGGAGAAGCTATTGGTGCAAGATTTTTTACAAGCTCTGGATAATATTTTTCTACATAAGAGACAATTGCTGGACAAGTAGTAGAAATATATCCTTTTGTTTCAGGTGTTGTTTTATCAAAAAGTTCTTTATATTTTGCAGAAACCAAGTCTGCTCCAAAAGCAACTTCCACAACATAGGTAAAACTCATTGCTTTCAAAATTCCAACTAATTGTTTATGATCAATATCATTAAATTCGGCTGGAATACTTGGAGCAAGACAAGCCGCAACTTTATATCCAGATTCTAGTAAATCTTTTACTTCTTGGATAGAGTCACGAATTTCTTTTGCTTGTTGACTACATACAGTAAAGCAACTTCCGCAACCTATACAGTGGTCAAAAATAACCTCTGCCTGACCATCACGAACTCTGATAGCTTTGGCAGGGCATTCTCTTACACAGGTATAGCAAACTCTACACTTTTCTTTTATCGTTCTAATCAACGGTATAGAAGAAGATGACACAGTTTTAACCTCTCAAAACTAAATTACATCTCTTTTTGTATAATGAGTATGTAATATATGATGACTTTTTTCGCTTAATGGCTTTTCAAAGTATTGATCATAAAGGTCTTTTATGTCTATATTTCTATGAGACATTCTTATTTGTTCATCTTTGTCAATTTCATAAAGTTTTTTTAGTCTTGCTATTACAGCATTTTTATCTGTATTTCTTGGTTGTCCACCACCATTTATACAACCACCCGGACATGTCATAACTTCTATAAAATGAACATCATTTTTACCTTTTCTGATTTCATCCAAAAGTTTTGACGCTTGTCCCAAGCTGTTAACAACAGCAAAACCAAGGTCTGTTCCACCAACATTTATTTTAAATTCTTTTCTACCTTCCAATCCACGAGCTGCTTCAATCTTAAGGTCTGTAAGTTCTTTACCTGTTGCTAGGAAATAAGCTGTTCTTATGGCAGCTTCGGTAACACCACCAGTAGCTCCAAAGATTTTTCCAGCTGTACTACGTGTACCAAATGGAGTATCTGCTCCTTCTGCTTCAAGAGCATTGAAATCTATATGGTAGAGTCTAAATAATTGAGCAAGTTCTCTTGTTGTCAAAACTGCATCAATATCTGGAACTCCATTACGACTCATTTCTGGTCTTTCACATTCAAATTTCTTTGCTGTACATGGCATTACAGAAACACTAAAGATTTTTGATGGTTCAATATTTTCTTTTTCTGCAAAGTATGTTTTTATAACAGCACCCATCATTTGTTGAGGACTTTTACAAGTTGAAAGATTATTTAAGAAGTCTGGGTAAAATTGTTCAACATATTTTATCCAACCTGGTGAGCAAGATGTCATCATTGGAAATGTTCCATTATTTTGTAATCTGGAAACAAATTCAGATGCTTCTTCCATAATTGTAAGGTCAGCAGAGAATGATGTATCAAAAACTTTATCAAATCCAATAGTTCTCAATGCTGATGTCATAATTCCACAAGCATCAATTCCAGCTGGCATTCCAAATTCTTCGGCTATTGAAACAGAAATACTTGGAGCATGTTGGATAACAACCATTTTATCTGGATCATTAAGAGCATCAATTACCATTTCAATATGGCTTTTTTCACTTAAAGCACCTGTTGGACAAACAACTACACATTGTCCACAATTGATACAACTTGATGTATTGAGTGATTCATCAAATGCACAAGCAACTTCCATTTTGCTTCCTCTGTTTATAAAGTCAATTGCTGAAACATTTTGTATTTCTTCACAAACTCTTATACATTTTCCACAAAGGATACATTTTTCTGGGTCTCTAACAAGTGAAGGACTTGAAAGATCCATATATTTTCTTTTCTTTTCAATATTAACGGAAACTGGATTCAATCTTCTTCTTACACCATAATCTTGAGCAAGTTTACTTAATTCGCAATCTCCATTACGAACACAATATAAACAATCATCAGGATGATCAGAAAGCAATAATTCAATGATTGTTTTACGAGCACTAACTGCTTTTGGTGAATGTGTATGAATGACCATATTTTCAGAAACAGGGAATGAACAACTTGGTATAAGTCTTCCACCCATGCTATCAACTTCAACTACACATATTCTACATGCACCAGATGGAGCCAAACCTTCTAGGTAACATAAAGTTGGTATATGAATACCTGCTCTAGTTACAGCCTTAAAAATTGTTTCACCCGGTTTAGCTTCAATAACTCTATTATTAACTGTTATTTTCATATATTTTTCTCCTAATTCACACTATGAAACCAATATAGCGTTGAAGCGACATGTTTCAACACAAGTGTTACAACGAATACATTTTTCTTCAATAATATAGTGAGCTGTACCTTTTTGTCCCATAATTGCATCACTTGGACATTTTCTAAGACAAGCTGTACAACCTTTACAAACTTCTGCATCAATTGTAAATGTTAATAAATCAGTACAAGCACCAGCTGGACATTGTCTTTCAAAAATATGTGCTTCATATTCATCTCTGAACCAACGTAATGTACTCAAAACAGGATTAGGAGCAGTTTGTCCCAAGCCACAAAGACTTGTTTCTCTAATAACTTCAGCCAATCTTTCCAATTGTATAACACCATTGAAACGATCTAATGCATCAATACCAGATTCACTTCTTCTGCTTTTTGTAATTGTATTCATGATTTCAAGCATTCTGCGAGTTCCTTCTCTACATGGAATACATTTTCCACAACTTTCACGTTGAATAAATTCCATAAAGAATTTTGCAACATCAACCATACAGTTTTTGTCATCCATTACAACAAGTCCACCGGAACCCATCATAGCACCAACTGTTTTTAGTGATTCATAGTCAACTTGTATGTCAATGTGACTCATTGGGATACAACCACCACTAGGTCCACCAATTTGAGCTGCTTTATATTCTCTACCATTTGGAATACCACCACCAATATCAAATATAATTTGACGCATTGTAGTACCCATAGCAACTTCTATAAGACCAGTTCTATTTACTTTTCCTGAAAGAGCAAATACTTTTGTGCCTTTACTATTTGCTGTACCTATAGAATTAAACCATTTTGAACCTTTATTAATAATATCTGGAACATTTGCAAATGATTCAACGTTATTTATAATTGATGGTTTTCCGAATAAACCACTTACTGCTGGGAATGGAGGTCTTGGTTTTGGCATACCTCTTTTACCTTCAATACTGTTCATCAAAGCAGTTTCTTCACCACAAACAAATGCACCTGCACCCATTTTTATAACAATTTCTAAATCAATGCCTGTACCTAAGATATTTTTTCCAAGTAAGCCATATTCTTTTGCATCTTTTATTGCTTTTTTGAGATGTTCAATTGCAAGAGGATATTCTGCTCTGATATATACATAAGCTTTTGTTGCTTTTATGCCAAAAGCTCCAATTGCCAAACCTTCTATTAATCTATGTGGATCGCCTTCTATAACAGCTCTATCCATAAATGCACCTGGGTCACCTTCATCAGCATTACAAATCATATATTTTTGATCTGCTTCTTGTTCAAGAGCCAATTTCCATTTTTTACCTGTTGGAAATCCTCCACCACCACGTCCTCTGAGACCACTATCTTCAACTTCTTGACAAACTTCTAATGGTGTCATACTTTTTAGACATTTTATCAATGCTGAATATCCACCATAAGCCATATATTCTTCTATGCTTTTTGGATTGATGATACCGCAATTTGCCAAAACACATCTTGCTTGTGGTGCAAAGAATGGATGTTCATTCAAAAGTGGAACATGTTCCCATTCTGAAAGTTGTTTATTTTCATGTTGACCTAATATTAAATTTTGTGGAATTTTTTCTTCAAATACTGAGTCTAATAATTTGCTTACTTCTTTATCTGTAACATTTTGGAATGATACACGAGTTCTATTTGGGAGTTGAACGTCAACTATTGGTTCTGATGAACAAAGACCAATACAACCAACTTCTACAATATTAGCTTTGATGTTTTTTTCATCTAAATATTTATTTATAGCTTCTAATGTTGCTTCTGCACCTGCACCAAGTCCACAAGTACCTGCACCAACAAATATAACTGGTTCATCAATTTTGTCTCTTGTTAGAGCTTCAAAGCAAGAATCAATTGATTCAAAACTTTTACCAAGTTGTTTATTTATAGTTTCAAGAAGTTGTTTTTCAAATTCAGCTTTTTTTTCTTCTGGTAAAACGTTTAATAATTGTTTATGACTTTTAGTTGTACACATATCTCTATACCTTTGCCTCCTGATAATACTTGTTGATTATTTTTCTTACGCTATCAGGAGTTAATTTTGCGTGAAATTTACCATTAATATTTATAACTGGAGCTAAGCCACAAGCTCCAATACAAGCTACTACTTCTAAACTAAATAGACCATCTTTTGTTGTTTGACCTGGTTCTATTTTTAATGATTGCATAAGTGCATCCAAAACTGCTTTTGAACCCTTAACATGGCAAGCTGTACCTCTACAAACTAAGATATGATTTTTGCCTACTGGTTGAAATCTAAATTGATTATAAAAAGTTGCAACTCCATATATTTTGCTTGTTGGAAGATGTAGATGTTTTCCTATTTGCACAACAGCTTCTTTTGAAAGATAATCTTCTTCTTCTTGAACTGCTTGCAAAATTGGTATTAGCATATCTCTTTTGGCATTTTGGTACTTTTCTAAAATGCTTTCAACGTTACTACTCATAATGCTCCTCTCTCATATAAAATATATTTTTATTTTAAATTTTCACCTTATCAATGAATTAACTTTACGTTAATGTAGTTAATACACTAGTTAACCATACATATATTATCATTTAATATTTTATAAGATATTGTATATTTTTAAAAATACTTTTAAATAATATTTATTTCGTAATAATCAGCAATATTTAGTGATATAATGCTAAATAGGTGGAGTTGTAATTATTAATTTTATATTTTTTTTATTCTCAAAAATCATCTAATTTACTCTAATTTGGTCTAAATTTATTCTTAAATAAAATATTTGTCTCAATTAACCCAACATTAATTTTTTATACTTGAGTATGAGTTCTTAATTATTTTTATCTGAATAAAGTAATTTATTTCTATCCAAGTATTAGCTATTTTATTAAAAATACATAGAAGATTGTCTTTTATTTTAAATTAAATCAATTTTACATTATCTAAATAAAAAAATATCTAAAAACCATTTTTTTTATGAATCTCTGTTTTATGTTTTTTTATTATAGAATTTCTTTAACTAAACTTAATATTATTTAACTAGCGTTAATTAACTTTTATATATTTTTTATCCTAAACGATTAAATTTATGTGTTATAAAATAATTTATTAAAAAAGTTATTTAATTTTTTTTATCAAAAGGGGTATGTTATTTTGATAGAGCTATTGTCTAATGCAAAAATAAAAACTAAGTTAATTATAGGTTTTTCTATTGTTATTTTCATAACATTAATATTTTCCATAAATAATTATTTTGGAATAAATTCAATCAAAAATATTAATACTCAAATAAGTCAACATACCTATATTGGTGTATATAATACATTACAAGCACAAAAGTCTTTTATGGATACAAAAAGGCTTATCAATTTATACTATATTGATAATAATAAATCTCATCTTGTATCTGCTTTTAAGTCATTAGATACTGCTCTTGAATATTTAAAAAATATGAACAATGCTCCTCTTATGTGTCAAAATGCTAAAATTAATGGTGGAAAACTAATTACTGTTTTTGAAAATTATAAAGAAAATATTTCCCATTTAACTAAAAAACTTGAAACTGAAAAAAAAATAAATAATTATCAGACAATCAGTGAAGTTTTGACAAAAAATAAAAACTTAAAAAATGAATGGAATAACTTAGAAGTATCCCTTCAAGAATCTAATGAATTGTTTGAAAAACTATTAATAAATGGTGAAAAAGAACAAAATGATAAGTTTGAACTTTTGAAAAAAGAAACAAATAAACAACAACAACTCTTATTAGTATTTACAATATTAGCTATAGTTTTATCATTATTAACTGCAAATATCATTGCAATTAGAATTAATAAACCATTAACAGAAATCCTAAAAGCATCAGAAGAAATATCTAATGGGAATGTAGATTATCATATAAATATCAATAGAAAAGATGAAATTGGTGTATTAGCTAATTCATTTATAAAAATGATTGAAAATCTTAAAACAACAGTAGATGAGTTTAACAGAGTTACGATAGAAATATATGAAGGCAAAATGAGTTCAAGAGGTGAAGTTCATCATTTAAAAGGTAGCTTTGCCAATATTATTATTGCTCTAAATAAAACAATTAATGCAATTGTAATTCCCTTAAGTGCTTCTGTTTCTGTTTTACAAAAAGTTTCAGAAGGTGATTTAAGTAATAGAGTTGATGGAAATTATAGAGGTGACCATGCAAAATTTACAGATGCCCTAAACAAAACAATTAATTCAATAAAAAATCTTATAAATGAAGTTAATTTAATATCAACGTATGTTTTAAATGCATCAGAACAGGTTTCTTGCACCAGTCAAGCTTTATCTCAAGGGGCAACTGAACAAGCATCATCTTTGCAAGAAGTTACAGCTGCCATGCAATATATAAGCTCTCAAACAAGTCAAAATGCTGAAAATGCAAAACAAGCTGTTGCTCTTTCAAAAAATACAACAACTACATGTGAAAAAGGTAACAATCAAATGATTGAGCTTACTAAAGCTATAAATGAGATTAATCAATCAAATAAAAATATTTACAAAATTATAAAAGTAATAGATGAAATAGCTTTCCAAACAAATTTATTAGCATTAAATGCAGCAATAGAAGCAGCTAGAGCTGGTAGATTTGGAAAAGGATTTTCAGTTGTTGCAGAAGAAGTGAGACATCTTGCTGTTAGAAGTGCAGAAGCTGCAAAAGAAACATCTAGCCTAATTGAAGATGGTTTGGAAAAAACTGAAAGCATTACAAAGATATCACAAAAAACATTTGATGCCCTCAAAGAAATTGAAATAAATGCAAATAAAACATTAGATATTATTAATGAAATTGCAATTTCATCAGATGAACAAGCTCAAGGAATTATACAAATTAATTCAGGCTTATCTCAAGTAGAACAAGTAACTCAACAAAATACAGCAAGCTCTGAAGAAGTTTTTGCATCTTCAGAAGAATTATATTCACAAGTAGAAAAACTTAGAGAATTAATAGGAACATTTAAGTTAGAATAATTTTTATCTTAATTATTTATTTTATTTAAGCAATTTAATTATAAATTACTATTGTTTTAGATTAGTATTTAAATCCTATTGTTTCAAAGGCTTTCAACATATACAATAATAGTAAGTGTAGATTGTTTTTTATAAAATTTTAGAATAATTGCCTAAATATAAAAAAGAAGTGTAGAGGACTTGATAAATATAATTTATGAACATTATAAATCATCGTAGCTTTGTACTTAGCTTTATCTTTTTTATACTTCTATGCTTTGTTTTATCAAATAATTCCTATTGTAAAACTCCAAATGAAACTAATGAAAAACTCTTTTTGGAAATAAGACCTGTTTCAATACCAAATCCAAAACAAAATAATTTTGATTCATTAAATAAAAAAAATATGGTATTTCAAAAAGATATGCTTATTTTAGAACAACAAGTTGATATTCTTACAAAAGAATTAAATGAAGTTAAAATGGTTAATGATGTAAACTATATAAAAGAGACAAACAAAGCTGTAAAAAAAATTGAAAATCTGATGATTTTTCTTATTCTTTTTATATTAATTTCATTTGTAATTATATTAACTTATACGATTTTATTATATTTAAAAATACAAGCTTTTTTACAAAAAGAATTAAAAGTTGATGTTGAAAACATTATGAAAAATACAAAAGATGATATAAATAAACAATTTAAAGAAAGAGAATCTAAATTTGTTCTATATATAGATAAGACAATAAATAAAAAAATAAAAATCTTTAAAGATTCTTTAGACAAAACTCAAAATGAAAATTTTGACAGAATAAACCAAAAAATATAAAGGTTAAAAATTTTTTTAGAAGGAGATAAAAATGATTGATAGAGAGATTTTGACAATTGAAAAAGTAGATTTTAATGTGAGAACACAAGCTCTGTTAAATTTTACACCTATAATTTTTTACATTAAACACAAAGATATAATAAGAAAAGCTGCTGATTTGACTCAAGCAAATTACTTTAGTGATGAAACTTATAAAGTCTTGGGAAGCAACTTTATGACTTTTATTGATAAAGAAAATAGACTATGGGAAATAAAAATAAATAAATTCCCAAAAGAATATGAAAGAATAATGCAAACATTAGAAGGTAATTATCAACTTATACCAACACAATTTAACCTTATAGAAGCTGGTATTACAAATGTTAATTTCTTTGAAATCTTAAATTGGGCAAATAATAAACATGTAATGCCTAAAAGAATGAGAGAAAGAACAACATATAAAGGTTAGTTAATTAAGGAGTAATTTATGTCTGAAGATAATTCACAAAGACCTGCAAGGACTTTAAGAGATAGAGATACATACAGGCATATAAACACAGATAATTTAGGCAATCAAATTCATACTGATTATATCAAAGCACCAGAAAAACCAGTTAAACCAGTAGAATATATACAAGATACTGATGAAGATGATGACATTATTACTCCTGCACAAACTTCACAACAAAAACAATCAAACTATTCTGATGATTCTAAATCTTATCTTGATAGATTAGATGAAGAAGAAGAAAAGAAAAAAGAATTGGAAGCTCAAAAAAATCCAAAATCTAAAGTAAAAGTTTTAAATTTGAGAAAACAAAGTATTTCCACAAAAAATATTAAAGAAGAAAGCAAAGAAGAAATTAAAAAGACAGTAAAAAAAATAAACAAACAAATAGAAGATGTGGAAGAAACAATAGAAGAAGCAAAAGAAAATATAACAAAAGTAAAAGATAAAATAAAAAATAATGTTAGTGTA
>Ga0209373_10005140_pt1 | contig 10860 bp, 8 predicted proteins | sample Higcelweek5metaG_FD_187173 | JGI IMG/M metagenome (GOLD analysis project Ga0209373, IMG submission 187173) | Freshwater pond sediment microbial communities from the University of Edinburgh, under environmental carbon perturbations - High... | ecosystem: Environmental > Aquatic > Freshwater >... | reverse complement strand
CCAAGCTCAAAGATGGAGGGAGTGGATTTAGTGACAGAGGGTGTACTTACCCTAAGCAAAGCTATTAACCTGTTGGAAAATATCAAAAACCCGGCTCTCCAGCTTGGGAAAGGTCCTGCCGATCAAATATGTCTAATGTTGTTGGACAGCGACGAGATAAATATCCTTGTGGGAACAAAGATAAATGAGAGCCACCACGATCCGTCGTTACCGGTGGTAATTGAGATTCGCAGAAATTTGGTACAACGGCTCCAGAAGGTGCTTTTCGAAAAATACATGAAAGTTGTAAAGGTAGAATACATGTAAAAATAGATTTACCAAAAAACTGCGTAAGTAAAACAATATACTTCAACAGACCTGTTTGGACAATATAAAACCCCGGAAGGACTTAGATAAAAAAAAGGGTGTCGCAAATGGTTGCGACACCCTTTCACTTTCAGATAAACGAATCAATACCTATTTCTTTCAGTGTAATAAGTATGCAATAACTTATGCGATTTATGTCCATTTGGTTCGCCCAAAAATTCCTCGTAAAGTGTTTTTACTTCAGGGTTTTCGTGCGATTTCCTGATGGTCATCTTCTCGTCCTCTTTGTAGATAGCGTCCATCCTGGCGCTCCTGATGTCGATGTTCGTTGGAATAGGTTGTCCGCCTCCTCCCAGACAGCCACCGGGACAGGCCATAACCTCAATGAAGTGGAAATCGACTGTCTTTTCTTCAACTGCCTTCATCAGTTTCCTAGCGTTGGCTAGTCCGTGCGCAATTGCAACCTTAAGAACCACTCCCTCAAGGAATTTCCACTCTGGAAGAACATTCTCCACCAACAGTGAAGCCTCTTTTATTCCGTCAAAACCCCTCAAAGGGGTGATATTCAATCCATCAAACGGAACTTCTCTCCCGGTAACCAACTCATAAGCGGTCCTTATAGCCGCCTCCATAACTCCACCTGTAGCGCCAAAAATAACGGCAGCTCCGGTAGAAGCGCCCATTATGCTATCGTATTTCTCTGTCTTAAGGGTAGTTACGTTAATACCTGTTTGCTGGATCATAATGGCCAACTCACGGGTTGTAAGGACATAATCCACATCTTGGAACCCACTGTCGCGCATCTCCGGTCGGTTAGCCTCATATTTTTTCGCGGTACATGGCATTATCGAAACACTAACGATATTTTTAGGATCGATCCCCCTTTTCTCCGCATAATATGTTTTGGCCAAAACACCGAACATCTGTTGGGGCGACTTGCATGTAGAGAGATTAGGTAAAAGGTCGGGGTAAATATGTTCAATGAATTTAATCCATCCTGGAGAACAGGAGGTCATCATAGGAAGGGCTATCGACGAATCCCTGTCGACCAGAGCTTTCTTTAAACGTGTCAACAATTCTGTTCCCTCTTCCATGATGGTAAGGTCGGCCGTGAAATCGGTATCCAAAACGGAATCGAATCCCATAGCCCTGAGCGCCGCCACCATCTTACCCGTTACCCTGTGTCCCGCCTGCAATCCAAACTGTTCGCCTAAAGCGACACGTACCGCGGGAGCGGTCTGTACAACGACATGTTTTGTGGGGTCATAGATAGCGTTCCAAACCTCTTCAATGTAGTTACGCTCAACGAGGGCGCCGGTAGGACAACGGTTGATACATTGGCCACAGTTGGTACAAACAACTTCGTTCATTGGTTTGCCCATAAATGTGCTCATCTTGGTTGAATTTCCCTTAAATGCCATTGTTAGGGCGCTCATACCCTGGATTTCAGCGCAAGTGCGAACACATCGCGTACACCTGATACATTTACTTTCATCTTTCAAAATAGCGTATGAAGAGATATCAGGAGTAGACGGTTTTCTTAAACTAATAAACAAATCCTCGTCGGTTCTGTACTCCAAGGCCAATTGTTGCAACTCACAGCTGCTACTGTAACTACATTTAATACAGTTGATGTTATGTTCCGTCAAAAGAAGTTCAAGAATATGTTTTCGAGCTTGGCGGATTAACTGGGTGTTAGTGCGAATCTCCATGTTCTCATATACAGGCGTAGCGCATGCGGCCATCAGGTTTGTTTTACCGTTACCCACCTCAACCACGCATATTCGGCAGTTTCCTGCTATACAAAGATCATCATGGTGACATAATGTTGGAATGTGGACATTAATTTTCTTGGCTGCGTCCAGTATTGTGGTACCCTCGGCAACTTGCAACGGGGCACCATTTATGACTATATTTATCATTTTACTCATAGCTAATTCCTCCTTTTAATAAACTATTTCTTCCCTGAAATTCTCGATAATCGACTTAAAGGCGTTACCGACAGATTTGCCGAGTCCACATTTTGAAGCGTACTTCATAGTATCGGCAAGTTTTAATAACTCATCGAGATAAGATTTTGGTTTTTCTTTTCTCTTGACGGCCCTAACCCCTTTCAGCAATTGCTGGGTTCCTACACGGCAAGGAGTACACTGTCCGCACGACTCCTCCTCAAAAAAAGTGAGATAATTTTCAAGGATATTGTACATGGAACGGGAGGAGTTGAAAACTTTCATCGAACCTCCAGTTGGGATACCCTCATATCCGATGATTGTCTTTGAAAACTCTTTGCGAGGCACGCAGAACCCCGAGGCACCTCCAACCTGTACGGCTTTAGTGTCCCCATCGCCAAACTCATCCACAAATGCTTGGAGTGTCATCCCCATTTCCAGTTCAAACACGCCCTCTTTGCAACAGTCGCCAGATACCGAAAAGAGTTTACTTCCCTGAGAGGCTTTTGTTCCGAGTTTTTTGTACTCAACCGACCCAATGTCGGCTATTATCATCGCGTTGACAAAAGTCTCCACATTATTTACAACGGTAGGTTTTCCCAAATAACCAAAATTAACGGGGTAAGGTGGTTTATTAGTGGGTTCGCCCCTATATCCCTCCATAGATTGGAGCAGGGCAGTTTCTTCGCCACAAATATAGGCTCCCGATCCGAACGCAATGTTGAGTTTAAAGTTTATACCCAAGGAACGGAGGTGGTTGTCCATATTGTCGATGGCTATCCTCAGTTTTGTTGTAAGAAACTTGTACTCCGCACGTAGATAAACATAGCCCTCTTTCGCGCCTACGATATAGGCCGCCAATGCCATGCCCCATACTACCTTATCGCAGGATTTATCGAGAATCTCCCTATCCTTAAACGTTCCCGGTTCACCTTCGTCGGCGTTACATATTACATATTTGATATCCGACTTGGTCTCCTTAACTATCTTCCATTTCAAACCGGTAGGGAATCCAGCACCTCCGCGACCCTTTAGTCCTGAATCTAAAAGCACCTGGACAAACTCGTCCTTTCCCATTTTCATAACATTGCGCATCAACGAATTACAATCCATATCTTCCCTGAAGATAAGGTCTGTTCTTTTTAACTGTGTAGTCATTTTCTTATCTGTTTAATGGGTTAGGAACTATTTCTTGATATAGCTTAATAAAATATCCTTTACCTTCTGTGGGGTAAGTTCAGCGTAGCATTCATCGTTAATAAGCATAGCAGGACCTTTGTGGCACCATCCAAGACAGTTGATATAATCCAAGGAAAACTTCTCGTCGTGTGTCGTTTCGCCGGGTTTAATGCCCAGCAATTCTGTAACCGCATCAACGATATCCTCCTTGTGCTTCATATCACAGATAATTGTTTTACAGATTTTGATTGAATATTTACCGTGGGGGGTAGTGTTTAGAAATGAATAAAACGAGGCGGTCCCGTAAACATCCGCCGTTGAGATATCCAACTCTTTGGCGATATTGAGCATCCGTTCGTCGTTCAAATAGTAGTATTGATCTACTACCTCCTGTAAGATAGGCATCAAACTTTCCCGTTTTCTGCCGTACTTATCGGCCAATTGGCTAATAAATTCTTCGCTGTTTGACATAGTTGTTCCTCCAAAATGGTTTATCGTTTATAAAAAACTAAAGTAATCGCCCGGGTTGCGGGCCAATAAAAAACATGTACTATTTTTCGGGTCAAAAGGCTCAGTGAAAGCTGAACCATATTGAAAATATTCGTCAAGTATACACCTCCGAACACATCACCCTCACAAACTTATCCGCACATTGTCTCTAAACACATTTTCTTCAAACAACACATCAGCACAAATCTATCAATCCAAATCAGGAATATTTTTGTCCATCAGGGGTTAAAGATATAAATATTACTAATTCCCACTATTAAATATTCTTAAATTTATCGAACAAATGTGTATTATTTTGGTTGATTTGGAGGGATGCCGACAAAATGGGAAATTTATTACTTGGATAAAAAAGTGTAACAATGGTCAATTCCCGATTGAAATTTCAAATAAATTCCCTACTTTGTAGTGTTATTAATATTATATGGAAGTAATCAAGACTATAGCTCTCCACAATAATCTCTGTTCTTTAATTGGCCAGAAGAGATTGAAAGAGGGGCTCGACATGTTATCACAACTTGTAGATGCTACCTCTTCAGGTGAATATTCCAATGAGTTTGGCGATATTGTAGCCGCTTATAAAAACATGCTGTCGTATACTATTGACGGTATAAACGACCCTGAACGCGACAAAATATATAAAAAATTGGTCCAGGCAACGTTGAAGTTAGCCGACAAGTCAAGGGGAAACCTACTGTCGCGTTACTCCGGATGGAATACCTATTGGATAAAGCAACAATCAGAAAAGGAACAGCGTCTCTCTTCCAAAACTATTGTTGAGTCGGTTGACGATCTTATTTTTAAATCAGAACTCGATAAGTTATTGTATCCTGAAATGGAATCAGGATCCGACCCTAATTCAGAAAGCTCATTGAGGCATAAACAGTTGATTAAAAACATATTCAACCACCTGTGGATTACCGACAATTACGGGGAAGCCGAGGAGAGTTTGATTTCAATTACCATCGAATCGGGAAAATTTAAGTGGTATGAACTTTCAATTTTCACCTCGGCGATTACGTTGAGCCTTTTTAGGATGTGGCAGCCAGAAAAGATAAAGTACCTTTTCTCCCTATATTACACCGGTATCGAACAAGTTTCGGAGAGATCCCTAACCGGAATCATAATAGCGCTACATTACTATAACAACCGGTTACAGTTTTATCCTGAGATTACAGCTTTTTTGGTTAAAGCAGGAATGGACGAGCGTTTTAAAAACCAGACTAAAGCCACTGTATTACAGATAATACGGTCTAGGGAGACAGAAAAGTTATCTAGAAGGCTTCGCGACGAGATAATCCCCAAAATGGCCAAATACAGCCCTAAAATTGAAGAGAAACTCGATCTCGAGAATATACTGCCATCAGAAATTGCGGGGGGGAAAAACCCCGACTGGAGCGCAATGTTCGCCGATTCGGAGGATATTTTTAAAACCATGGAAGAGCTCACAAAACTACAAATGGAGGGGGCCGATATTTACATGTCGGCTTTCTCCAATCTTAAGAACTTCGACTTTTTCAATGAGTTCCAAAATTGGTTTTTGCCTTTTTACCCTGAACATGAGATTCTAAACATTGTCTTCAACGACGAGGTTCTAGCTTCAGGTACTAATGATCTAGCGGAAGCGATGTATAAAACACCGTTTATTTGCAATTCTGATAAATATTCGCTTGTATACAATCTTAAATTTCTCCCGACATCGCAGAAAAAGATGATGTTGAAGGTATTGCGGATGGAACTGGAAGGGATAAGGGATATGAACGACGGTGATTTGAAGCTCACCGATCCTGACCATTCGTTTAAGATAAACATTACACAATATATCCAGGATCTCTACAGGTTCTTCAAACTCTCCCCTTATAAAAAAGAGTTCGAGGACTTCTTTAATGGGAAACTCGATATATATAATTCATTTTTCTTCAAGACTTTATTTGACCACAACGACGATTTGTTGTTCGCCGACTATTTCTTCAACAAAAATTTCTTTGAAGACGCAAGAACAATCCTTTTGGAACATGTCCAAGATGATCCCTCAAACGTGCAACTATATGAAAAGATTGGGTATTGCGACCAAGAGCTTTTTGATTATGAAAACGCGTTGAAGAATTATCAAATAGCTGAATTAATAGATAGAAAAGCATGGACATGCAAAAAAATAGGGTACTGTTTGCGTAAAATAGGAAAGACTGAAGAGGCCCTTAACTATTACATCCAAGCCGAAGAGATGGAATCGGAAAACAGCCACACAACTATGATGATCGGAAACTGTTATCTCGACCTTAAGGAATACGGTAAAGCGTTATCATACTATTTTAAAGTAGAATACAACAATCCGGGAAACTTCAAGATAATGAGGCCCATAGCCTATTGTTATCTGGCAATGGGGAGGTTGGACGATTCTTACAAATATTACCAAAGGCTATCAAGCGATAAACTCAATGTACACGACTTGATTAACATGGGACATCTCGCACTGTGTCGAGGCCAAAAAAAGGAGGCTGTGGACCTTTATCGCCAAAGCATCGGAAGCGGGGAGCTTTCAAAGGAAAAATTTACCGAGATTTTCGTTGAAGATACGGCGTTACTGATAGGTTTGGGAGTTGAAAAGGATGAACTTTCACTCCTTTTAGATTACCTCTTCTTTGTAATTGGTTAAAAAAAGGGGGCTGACACTTTATTTGTATCAGCCCCTAATATTTTTCTTTAAGTCTTACCCAAAAATGGTTTCCCAAAACATAGCCTTTACAATTTTAAAGGCAAAATAGAAAATCCTACCCATAAACTTAAAACGGCTCAAATTCTAGGAAGAGAATCCCTTTGGCTAGGAGATGGCTGGGGAAATGGTCTTCCAGAATCGTTTCGTGGGCCTCTATCATACTCTCCCCTATCACCCGATTCTTCTGGCCCTGGAGCCCGATAATCCCTTTCATACCCTTGTCGGTCGTCCCCCATCCAGTTTGTTGAATCCCCCCTATTCCTGGAAAATTCCTCAAACATCTTCTGTCGTTCCGCCTCAAACTCCTCAATTTTTGTCTTCTGTTCTTTTGTCAATTTGGAGTCTATCTCTTTTCTAAACAATTCCATGTTGGAGTTCATGCTGTCCCAGAACTCTTTGCTCAATTTTCCGTTTAGCTCGCCATACTTCTTGACAATCGCTTCAAATTCCACGGTCTGTTCTTCTGTTGGTTGGATTATCCTGTTCAAACCTTCCACATAGCGCTGCTCCGACAAATATTGGCGAACAGGTTTTAGTTTATTGTTCCTGATCTGGGCCGAAGTCAGCATACCCAAGATAAACCCAATAATAAAAATTAACGATACAAGTAATATTGGTTTAGTTTTCATACTTTAAATTAAAAAATTAACGGGTTATAGTTTACTCCTATCAAATAACGCCGAGTAGACACAACAAACCCTCATCATAAACATCACTCAAACCCACAAGAGAGTTGAGAGAAAATGAACCACCCTCTGTAAGAAAGATGGTTAAAAGCAATATCAATATAGCAGCGATCCCGGAGATAGCTACACGGTTAACGAGGAAAGATAGATTTTTCACAAACTCGTTTTCACGGGCAGGAATAATATTCTTTCCAAAAAGTTTGTCCAAGACTTTGTCTTCAAAACCCTCGCTAAAACCGTAATCCACCCCCTCCTTTTGCAGCTTAGCCGCAATATCGGAAACATTGGAGTCCAATTCCAATGAATCGATAATCATCTGTTTAATCTCAAAAGGTTTCATCTGTATATTATTTTAAACATTATTGTTCGGATAGAATCCACTTTTAACCCGGATTGTTCCCATCCAAACCTTATTTAGTTTACAAATAGAATTCATCTGTTCTAAAGTTTTCCAAGTATCTCCTTTAACTGTTCTTGTGCCCTAGAGAGTCTAGAAAGAACCGTTCCTAGCGGCAATTCCAAAATTTCTGCTGTCTCTTTCGTGGAATACCCTTGTAGCATCCTCATCACAACTACAACCCTAAATTTCGGATCAAGTTTCATTAAAGCCTTATTAACCAATTCCTTTGCTTCACGTCTTTCTTGATAATCAGTATCAGCAAATTCATATTCGTAGATCTCATCATTATCCTTTTGCGTAAAAGTGGAAAAGAACCTTTTTCGCCTTTTAATTTCGTTCAGGGTAAGATTGATAGCAATTCTCTGTATGTATGATGAAAGCTTTGCCTCACCCCTAAATTCCGGCAAGGAGTTATATAATTTTACGAATACCTCCTGCCCTATGTCTTCAGCATAAATCGAATCATTAAGCATCCCTTTTACTATCTTGGCTACCATCCTCTTATAACGGTTAACAATCTCACTGAAAGCGAGTTTGTCCCCATCAAGAGAAGCTTTTACCAAGGCTTCATCGTCAGCCTGTTTGTACGATTCCCTCATTTTCTGTTTATAAGACAATTAATGTGCACGGTTTATTCCCTCATTGTTAATTTTCATTAACACAATTTTAACAAATTATCTTTGCGGTGTTGTATCTTCATCTAAACGAACCTCGTAACTTCTTGTATATCTGATAGGAAAGAGATAATAATTCTCAAACCCGTTATTGTTTGTTTCCCTCCTAAAATCAAATTTTGATTGGATAAGGTCGGGGTTGTGAATCCATGGTTTTCTAACAAACTCGTTTCCATGTTTAGCGATTCCGCTGATAAAATAATAGGCTATATCGTAACCCGACCAAGCATAACTCATCTCCTCAGGTTCAAGTAGAAACCTATCATAAAACGATTCAACAAATTTTCTCACATCCGTTTGCGAATAGTCGATCCAAAACGGTGAAAAAACGCATAAATCAAGATCAAAGAAGAATTTCGGATCAAGTGTCGACATACCCCGAATCACAGGGTAACCCAAAACATGGATATTGTTGGTCTTTGAGAGGGTATGTATTTCTTGCAGGGTTTCACTGATTACAGAACTCTCTTCAGAAGCTATAACAACAACATTGTCTAAAGTGCTAGAAATAGCGTGGCTAAGCCTATTAATCGAATCATTTCCAAAAGCCGACCTGTTATAATAGAAATACTCTTTAAACCTTATTTGTTCGTATGGAATGCTTTGGGTCAGTTCATTGATTATCTTGTTCTTAAAGTTATCTATCTCAGGATTGGTTCCGGCTGTATCCGCATGAACAAACACAAGGTTACCGTCGTAGTATTCAGCTACCTTTTTTGCTATATTTTCCTGGGAAACATGTAAAAATGGATTGGCTATAAAGAGTGTAGGATTTCCCATAACCAACTCGTTGCTCATGAGTTGTACCGGTGAGACAACCGGGATGTCCAAGGAGGAGGCATAATCCGCCACTATCGCTAAATTTGAACTGTAAACCGGACCGATTATGAGATCAGCATTGGCCAATTTTCCGGAGTTTATAATGGCTGTCATCTCCCTTGTGTCATCACTTATATCATATGTATGGATTGTTATATCCAATCCCAGCTTTCTTAAGGTATCTGCCGCCAATAATATACCTTGGTACATCTCTACAAAACCTTTACTTCTCGAATATATCCACTCCTCTTGACGCGGTATAGTCCTGTAGACCCTCCTCCCGTTAAGGTATCTTGAAGAATCAATATCATATCTCACTGAGTTCTCGTCCAAGAAAAGGGGCAACAGTACAACAACATCGACCTGTCCTTTGAGACCTATAAGCGAAGTATATTCCGCTGGTGTTTCGGTTAATTCTACTATTTGTTCCACAATTTTTGGGGGTTCAACAGGCTTAACCTCTTCTGCTACTATCTTGGCGTAACGGGTCGGTATCTTTAGAAGGTCGTTTTCCGATGGGAACCTTACATCGCGGTTATCCCTGCGCAGATCCCTAACGGGTATCCCGTAATATTCGGCGATAGAGTTAAGGTTCTCACCCTTAACTACCCTATGGAAGAAAAAGGCTGTATCTTGGACCAGAAATTGCTCGGTCGCCGTTTTAAAATCCTTACGGGGAATAGCAAGTTCTGTTCCTATCGACAATTTAGTTACATCCATCGAAGGGTTGGCCGCTTTAATCACACTTTCAGATACCCCATAAACCTTGGATAAAGAATAGATTGTCTCACCCGATTTAAGGGAGTGATAGACATACTTCGATTCGTCTCTTTTGCTTGTTTGGGTGGACTGTAAGTTCGATGCATTATTTGCGGTTACCTCCACAAATGGAATAACAAGGGTTTCACCTTCCCTGACAGAACTAACTGTCTGGGGATTGGCCTTTGCTAACTCTTCAACCGTGATATTGTATGCCCTTGAAATAGAAAAAGCAGTTTCTCCTTTCCCAACGGTATGCAAATAGTATTGTTTTCCCGAGATTACAGTTTTTTCTTTCGAACGCTGAACAACAACCTGTCCGGTTACCGAACTAAACCCATACAAAAAGAAAAAAATGGTAAAACAAACTATATAACTCTTTAATTTCATTATCATCAATTCTAACTCAATATTTTTATTGCCGCTGTTTATCCCCTGAATCCTGAAAGGAACTTTTCACAATTTTTAAAAATCCTTCCTTGGACATCAGAAATATCGCCTTTAACAAACTTTTCGCCTGTTATCTTTTCGTATAATTCTATATACCTGTCAGATATCTGGTTTACAAACTCATCCGACATTTCCGGTACAACCTCACCTGCCCTACCCTGAAAACCGTTGGCCATCAACCACTCCCTCACAAACTCCTTTGAAAGCTGTTTTTGGGGAAGTCCTTTTTCAAATCTCTCTTGGTAACCATCGGCATAGAAATATCTCGAGGAGTCAGGTGTATTAATCTCGTCAATCAGATAAATTTTCCCATCCTTTTTCCCAAATTCGTACTTAGTGTCAACGAGTATCAAACCGTGGTCAGCCGCAATTTTTGATCCCCTTTTAAAAACTTCAAGGGTATATTTTTCCATCA
>Ga0209373_10005136_pt1 | contig 10864 bp, 4 predicted proteins | sample Higcelweek5metaG_FD_187173 | JGI IMG/M metagenome (GOLD analysis project Ga0209373, IMG submission 187173) | Freshwater pond sediment microbial communities from the University of Edinburgh, under environmental carbon perturbations - High... | ecosystem: Environmental > Aquatic > Freshwater >... | reverse complement strand
TGAAGCAAAATTCCGTAGCCATCAATAAAAACTTAAAACAGTTTTGGATTGCCATGGGCGGAAAAGAGGACATTGCCTGGCAAAATTGCCAAACCATGATGGCAAAATTCGACGAAATGAAAGTCAAGTACAGCTATAGCGAATATCCCGGTGGACATACATGGCCGGTTTGGCGAAACAATCTGTACAATTTTGCTAAATTGCTATTCAAATAAAAATGTTCAATATGAAAATAAAAATAGTGGTGTTTACAGGTCTACTTTTATTAGGCATAAACTGTTTTTCGCAAGACCAAAACTTCCACATTTATCTCTGTTTTGGTCAATCGAACATGGAGGGTAATGCCCGGATCGAAGCACAGGATTCAGTTTCGGTTGATCCACGTTTTCAGATAATGGAAACAATTGATTGTCCTAATCTTAACCGGACCAAGGGGAATTGGTACACCGCAGTGCCTCCCTTGTGCCGTTGCCGTACAGGGCTTACTCCTGCCGACTACTTCGGACGTACGTTGGTGGCTAACCTTCCTGAAGAAGTGAAAGTTGGGGTAATTAATGTTTCGATTGGTGGTTGTAAAATTGAACTTTTCGACAAAGACAATTATCAAACGTATATGGAAACCGCTCCGGATTGGATGAAGGGAATGGTGAAAGAATACGACGGAAATCCTTATGGCCGTTTGGTCGAGATGGCCAAATTAGCTCAAAAAGATGGTGTAATAAAAGGAATCCTTTTACATCAAGGCGAATCGAACACAAACGATACCCTTTGGACAAGAAAAGTCAAAGTTGTTTACGACAATTTATTAGCAGATTTGAATCTTAAACCTGAGAATGTTCCTCTGCTTGCAGGTGAGCTGGTCAATACCTATCAGGGTGGAGCTTGTGCAAGCATGAACAAGATCATAGCAACGTTGCCACAAACAATTTCGAATTCGTATATTATTCCTTCAGAAGGTTGCCCCGGCAAACCCGACCATTTGCATTTTACAGCCGAAGGTTACCGCATTCTCGGCAAACGTTATGCTGCACAAATGCTTTCCATATTGGGATATAAAATAGCTGAAACTGAATAATTAAATTCCTTTTAAAATTTAAAGAATGAAACGTGTATCCATATTATTGCTCTTAGTCTTTGTTATCTACTTGAGCAGCAATGCACAATCGTATCATAAAACCGAATTGGGCGTAAAAGCCAAAGTCAATACCATTAACGTAGAAATTCAGTTCTATGGGTCATCCATTGTTCGGGTTGTGAAATCGCCCGAAGGAAAAACCTTTATAAAAGAAAGCTTGTCGGTGGTTAAAACTCCCGACGTAACTACTTTTTCTATTAAGCAAACAGGTGATGAACTTTTGTTGAAAAGCAAAAACCTGGATGTGGCTTTGAACCTGAAAAGCGGCAATGTAACTTTCAAAAACAACAAGGGTGAACCGATTTTAACCGAAAAAGAAGCTGGTGCCATATTTACCGATTTTAACGATGCCGGGGTGAAAACGTATAGCGTAAGCCAGTCATATATTCTTGATAAAGACGAAGCCATTTATGGACTTGGGATCCTTCAAAACGGCAAAATGTCGCAACGTAACCAAGAAATTGAAATGGTGCAAAACAACACCTGGGACTTCATCACCTTCTTCCAATCGGTGAAAGGCTACGGGCTTTTCTGGGACAACTACTCGCCTACAAAGTTTAAAGACACACCAACAGAAACATCGTTCAATTCAGAAGTTGGCGATGGTATCGACTATTATTTCATGTACGGTGGCAATGCAGATGGGGTTGTGGCACACATGCGCGACCTAACAGGAGAGGCTCCCATGTTCCCAATGTGGACTTACGGTTTCTGGCAAAGCAAAGAGCGTTACAAAAGCCAGAACGAATTGGTTGACGTAGTTAAAAAGTACCGCGAACTGGGTGTGCCGCTCGATGGAATTATTCAGGACTGGCAATATTGGGGGAACAACTACCTGTGGAACGCCATGGAATTCCTTAACCCCGAATTTTACGACTCTAAAAAGATGGTTGAAGATGTTCACAACCTTAATGCCCATATAATCATCTCCATCTGGTCGTCGTTTGGACCTATGACCAAACCGTATAAGGAACTGGATAAAATGGGTGCTTTGTTCAACTTTGACACTTGGCCACAGTCTGGCTCCGAAAAATGGCCACCAAATCTTGATTACCCATCAGGAGTAAGGGTTTACGATGCCTATAACCCAGCTGCCCGCGATATTTATTGGAAATATCTCAACCAGGGGATACTGTCAACCGGCATGGATGGTTGGTGGATGGACTCTACCGAACCCGATCATTTCAACCCGAAACAATCCGATTTTGACACAAAAACCTATCTGGGTTCATTTAGAAAAGTCAGGAATGCCTATCCGTTAATGTCGGTAGGGGGCGTTTCCGATCACCAACGGGCGGTTACCTCCGATAAGCGTGTGTTCATTCTTACCCGTTCGGCATTTGCCGGGCAGCAACGTTATGGCGCCAACACCTGGTCGGGCGACATTGTGGCATCATGGGAAACCCTGCATAACCAAATTGCAGCTGGTTTAAACTTCTCGCTCTGCGGAATTCCCTACTGGAACAGCGACATAGGCGGCTTCTTCCTTTGGAATTTTAAAAAACCACTCGAAAATGCTGATTATCGCGAACTATATGCCCGCTGGATTCAATTTGGGACTTTCTGCCCAATGATGCGTTCTCATGGCGAAGGTTCTCCGCGCGAAATTTACCAGTTTGGCAAAAAAGGCGACAAGGTGTACGATGCTGTTGAAAAATACATCAATCTGCGTTACAGTTTATTACCCTACATTTATTCAGTTTCGTGGGACGTTACTGCCAACCAGTCGAGCATGATGCGTGCTTTGGTGATGGATTTTGCCAAAGACAAAAATGCGTTGGATATCAACGACCAATACATATTCGGCAAGTCGATTTTGGTTTGCCCGGTAACAAAAGGAATGTATTCGAATGATAACAAGGAAGATTTCAGTACCATCAATTCAAGGGAACTTTACCTGCCAGCCGGAACGGAATGGTACGATTTCTGGACTGGAGAAAAACTTTCAGGAGGACAGAAGGTAAAGAAAGAAACGCCTTTGGATATCATGCCATTGTATATTAAAGCTGGTTCAATTTTGCCTATTGGCCCCAATGTTCAATATACAAGCGAGAAAAAATGGGACAACCTCGAAATTCGCGTCTATGTAGGTGACAATGGCGAATTCACTCTGTACGAAGACGAAGGTGACAATTACAACTATGAAAAGGGTCAGTATTCTACGATTACGCTCACTTGGAACGATGCGAAAAAAATATTGACCATCAGCGACCGGAAGGGCTCTTTCCCCGGAATGTTGGCCGAACGGAAGTTCAACATTGTGAGGGTAACAAAAAATACGGGTTCTGAACAACAAGTAAAAACTGAAAAATCAATTGTCTACCGTGGAGATAAAATTGCAGTAAAATTGTAATCCGCATTTTGTAGATTTTAAACCCAGTTAAACCAATAATACAGCCTGAATAGCCATTTTACTTGGTTGTTCAGGCTGTATTTATGACTATCTTTCGTATTTGTATCTAAAATTAAAAACCGAATATCTAAAATTAGTCAACTGTGAATCTTCTAAAAGGTATCTTTATTCGCCCTATTTTAATATAACATAAAATTATGAAAGGCCTAAATCTACTAACAATCTGTTTGCTTCTTTCCTCTATTGCGTCTGGACAAATGGCAATGGTTAAATCACCCAATGCCATGGTTGAGGTGAATCTATTCAACATTGAGAACAGTGATATTGGAAATTGGCATTTGAAAGTAGACTATATCGGGGTTGATAAGGTCTCTGAAGTAATCCCACAAATCGAACTTGGGCTTTCGCGCAGTGATCAGGATTTTTTTAAAGAATTAAAATTTATAAAGGCTGGAAAAGCTACTTTGGTAAACGAACAATACACTGCCATTCACGGGAAACGTAGCCTGTGCAGTAATTCGGCCAATGAAGTGGTAGTTTCGTTCGAAAATCCATCAAAAGCAAAAATGAACCTCATCATCAGGGCGTACAACAACGGTGTTGCTTTCCGCTACGAGTTTCCTGAAAAAGAAGGCACTTTTGTGGTGAAAGACGAATTCACTGCCTATTCCGTTCCCGATAGCACAAAGCGTTGGCTCGAAAAATTCAACCCGGCCAATGAAGGGTTGTACAGTTCAATGAAAGACGGCAACGAGCAAAAAGACTGGGGCTACCCTGCTCTGTTCAACACACCCGACAATAATTGCTGGTATTTGATACACGAAGCCGACGTAACCCGCACCTACTGCGGAACCAAGCTCACCAACTTTGCAGAAAAAACAAAATATAAACTCACCTTCCCCGACAAATGGAACGGAAGAGAAAAGGGCGAAACACAACCCTCTATCATTCTTCCCTGGAAATCGCCCTGGCGGATAATTATTGTTGGAACCCTTGCTGATATTGTTGAATCGACCTTGGTTGACGATGTTTCTACTCCTTCAACAGTTTCCAAGACCGATTGGATCAAACCCGGAATTGCTTCATGGAATTATTGGTCCGACAACCATGGAACGCGCAGCTACAAAACGGTTTGCGCCTTTGCCGATTTGGCCGCTGAAATGGGCTGGCCTTATACCTTGCTCGACTGGGAATGGGATGTAATGGCCGATGGCGGAAACCTCGAAGATGCATTGAAGTACATTCATTCGTTAGGTGTAAAACCGTTGATGTGGTATAATTCGGGCGGAGACCATACATGGGTAAATGCAACCCCTAAAGACCGTATGCTTACCCACGAGAACCGTGTTGAGGAGTTTGCCAAACTGAAAAAGATGGGAGTTGCAGGTGTTAAAATCGACTTCTTTGAAAGTGAAAAACAGGACATGATAAAGTACTACCTCGATATTTTGGACGATGCTGCCCAATTTGAAATGATGGTCTATTATCACGGTTGCATTGTTCCCCGTGGCTGGGCACGTACCTATCCGCACCTGATGACCTACGAAGGCGTTCGAGGTGCCGAGTGGTACAACAATGGCCCGGAACTGACCACAACCGCCCCCGAGCACAACACAATCCTGCCTTTTACCCGCAATGTCGTGGGTGCCATGGACTATACCCCGGTAACCTTTACCAATTCACAGCATCCGCACCTCACATCTTTCGGGCATGAACTTGCACTAAGCATTGTGTTCGAATCGGGCATTCAGCATTTGGCCGACCGCCCAGAAGGTTACTATCAACTACCCGATGCCGCAAAGTCGTTTTTGAAAGAAGTACCCAACGCTTGGGACAACACCAAATTGATTGATGGCTATCCCGGAAAGGATGTAATCATAGCCCGTCAGAAAGGTAACGATTGGTACATCGGAGGCATTAACGCCGAAGTGAGAAGAGAAAAGAGTAAAACGCTAAAGTTTGACTTTTTGCCCGAAGGAATAAAATATAAACTCACGCTGATTGCGGATGGCAAGCATGATAAAGAATTTTCTACTCGTTATTTAGTCGTTGATAAGACTTCGGAAATTGAAGTGAAAATACTCCGTAGGGGAGGCTTTGTTGCCAGTTTGAAGCCATTAAAATAAATAGCCACGGGTTTTAACCCGTGGGAAAAGATTGAAATGTGATACCCCGGCCACGGTAATATTTCGAAATAAGTTCGTCAGTTGTTGGCCGGAAATGTAGAATTTATAATATATGAATCAATGAAACGAGCCATCCCGATTACTCGGGACACATGCCAACCATTATATGGCGAGTTCCATCGAATACCTTATAACAATTTTAAATATAATGAGATGAAAAAGCAATCGACGTTCAAAAAGGGACTTTTGTTCCTTTTTATAATTTTTCTGACAAATGGCCTGTTTGCACAGCAATATCCTTTTCAAAACCCGAATCTTAGTTTTGAAGAACGTGCCAAAGACCTTATTTCAAGGTTAACCATTGAAGAAAAGGCCACTTTGATGTGCGACCAAAGCGACGCCATACCCCGCTTGGGCATTAAAAAATTCAACTGGTGGAGCGAAGCGTTGCACGGGTATGCCAACAACGATAACGTAACCGTGTTCCCCGAACCTATTGGCATGGCCGCCTCGTTCAACGACGAATTGTTGTTCAATATTTACGATGCGGTTTCGGACGAGGCACGAGCCAAATACAACCAGTGGATTCAAGGCGGGAACGAAAACAAACGTTTCCTGAGCCTTTCGGTTTGGACGCCCAATGTGAACATCTTTCGCGATCCGCGCTGGGGACGTGGACAAGAAACATACGGAGAAGACCCCTACCTCACTTCCCGCATGGGAATTCAGGTGGTGAAAGGCTTGCAAGGTCCTGCCGATGCGAAATACCGCAAGTTGCTGGCTTGTGCAAAACACTACGCAGTACACTCAGGTCCCGAATGGAGCCGCCACGAGCTTAACCTCAATAATGTAAACCCACGCGAATTTCAGGAAACTTATTTGCCAGCGTTTAAAGCATTGGTTCAGGAAGCCGATGTGCGCCAGGTGATGTGTGCCTATCAGCGGTTGGACGATGAGCCTTGCTGTGGAAGTACCAGATTATTACAAAAAATATTGCGCGACGAATGGGGCTTCAAACACATTGTGGTGTCCGATTGTGGCGCAGTAACCGATTTTTTCAATAGCCATAAAGTTTCTTCCGATGCGACTCACGCAGCACCCAAAGCAGTATTGGCTGGCACCGATGTGGAATGTGTGTGGGAAAATTACCCTTACAAAACCCTTCCCGAAGGCGTTGAAAAAGGGTTGATCAACGTAGAAGACATTGACAAAAGCCTGATGCGCGTGTTGATTGGCCGTTTCGAACTGGGCGATTTCGACGACGATGCCCTTGTGCCATGGACTAAAATCCCGGCATCTATCCTGAACAACGAAAAGCATAGAAAGCTTGCTTATGATATGGCCCTCCAGACCATGACCTTACTTCAGAATAATAACAATATTTTACCACTATCAAAATCGGGCAAGAAGGTTGCCATCATTGGCCCAAATGCCAATGATAAGCCTATGCTTTGGGGGAATTATAACGGAACACCTGTGCGTACAATCTCCATTTTGGACGGAATAAAAACCAAACTTTCTGAAAGTAAAATACTGTATGACAAAGGATGCGACTTGGTTGAAGATAAAGTTACTGAGAGTTATTTCGCACAGCTTGCTTTTGAGGGAAAACCAGGCTTTAGGGCAAAATATTGGAACGACCGTGATGGGAAAGGCGAAGTCGTAACCACAGTTCAAATTACCAATCCAATAAAAATGACTACCGCAGGCCAACACGAGTTTGCTTCGGGGGTTAAGCTTGAAGATTTTTCAGCCATTTACGAAGCTGAATTTATTCCAAAAGTATCCGAAGAATTGGTTTTTAAAGGTGGGGCAACCGGCCATTTTGATTTGTTGGTCAATGGCGAATCGCTTATAAAATATGACACTTGGCGTACCCTACCTTCTAAAATACCGTTGAAAGTAGAAGCTGGGAAAAAATATAAAATTGAAATTCGTTATGCACAGTTACATAACTGGCAGGCCAACATTGAACTTGATTTTGGCAAAGAAGTGGATGTAGATTATACTGAACTCGTCAACAAGTTAAAAGGCGTTGAAACCGTTGTGTTTATTGGCGGGCTTTCAGGCAATCTTGAAGGCGAAGAAATGCCCGTTTCGTTCCCCGGCTTTAAGGGTGGCGACCGTACCAACATTGAGCTTCCAACGGTTCAGCGCAACTGTTTGAAGGCATTGAAAGCTGCAGGTAAAAAAGTGGTGTTTGTAAACTGTTCGGGCTCGGCCATTGCTTTTACCCCCGAGACCCAAAGCTGTGATGCCATTCTTCAGGCTTGGTATGCTGGAGAATCGGGTGGACAAGCTGTTGCCGATGTTTTGTTTGGTGACTACAACCCAGCAGGTAAATTGCCTGTCACTTTCTATAAAAACTCCGATAAACTGGGCGATTTTGAAGATTACTCGATGAAAGGGCGCACTTATCGCTACACAACCGACTACCTTTTCCCATTCGGATTTGGCTTGAGCTACACCAATTTCGAGATTGGCAATGCCACCATCAGCAAAACAACGATTGAAGCCAATGAAACCGTGCAGTTAACCATTCCTGTTAAAAACGCTGGAAAGCGCGACGGTACCGAGATTGTGCAAGTTTACATCCGCAAAGTGAACGACTTGGAAGGCCCTTTGAAAACCCTCCGCGGGTTCAAACGTGTAACCCTTGCAGCTGGAAAATCACAACAAGCTACCATAGAACTCACTCCTTCATCGTTCGAGTTTTACGACTGGAGCCAGCGAAAAATGGCTGTAACACCTGGTGAGTACGAAGTAATGTATGGCAATAGTTCCGATTCAAGAGATTTGAAGAGTATAAAAGTGACGATTCGGTAACCTGTATCAATAAACCTCTCATGAATTCTAAACTAACTAAAATTATTGCTTTACTGCTTTGTTCTTTTTTTATTATGGCGTTTATGCCGCAGAGCAAAATGGTTACGAAACCAATCTATCTGAACACTTCCTATTCGTTTAAAGAACGGGCAGCCGACCTTGTTTCAAGGATGACGCCCGAAGAGAAACAAAGCCAGCTGGGCAATACTATGCCCCCGGTTCCCCGGTTGGAGTTTAATGGCTACAATGTGTGGGGCGAAGCGTTGCACGGAGTAATGGGCAGAAACAACAATAGTGGTTCGACAGCCACTTCATTCCCAAACAGTGTAGCTGTTGGTTCTACCTGGAACCCTGAACTGATCAAACGCGAAACATCGGTTGTTGCCGATGAAGCCAGGGGCTTTAACCACGACCTTATTTTTACGCTTACTTACTGGTCGCCGGTGATTGAACCAGCCCGTGACCCACGTTGGGGAAGAACCGCCGAAACATTTGGCGAAGATCCCTACTTGGTTTCAGAAATTGGTAAAGGCTTCATTCTTGGAATGATGGGCGACGACCCTGTTTATCTGAAAACGGTCCCTTGTGGCAAACACTACCTTGCAAACAACACCGAGTTTAACCGTCACTCCGGAAGCGCCAACATGGATGCCAGGGATATGCGGGAATTTTACCTTTCACCTTACCGGAAGCTGATCAGAGAGTACAACCTTCCATCAATTATGTCGGCTTATAATGCGGTAAATGGTGTTCCTGTTTCGGCCAGCAGGTACCTGATTGATACTATTGCCCGAAAAACGTATGGTTTAGACGGTTATGTTACCGGCGATTGTGGCGCAATTGACGATATTATAAGGGGACATAACTATACGAAAAGCAACGAAGAAGCTGCTGCTTTGGGAATAATTGCAGGTGTTGACAACGATTGCGGAGGTGTTTATCAGAACCATACACTAAAAGCGCTGGAGCAAGGATTAGTAACCCAGGGCGCTATCGATAAAGCGCTTGTAAATATCTTTACCATCAGGATGAGGTTAGGAGAATTCGATCCTCATCAAATGGTTCCTTTTGCCGGCATCAAACCAAATAAAGTCAACGACCCTTCGCACAACGACCTTGCCATTGAAATTGCAACCAAAACACCTGTGCTCCTGAAAAACGACATAGCAGTAAAAACCGGGAAAAAAGGGTTGCCCATTCATTTAAGCGGGATAAAAAAGATTGCAATACTTGGACCTCAGGCTGATAAAGTGGAACTGGGAGATTATTCAGGTCCCGTTGAACCTGAATTAAGTATAAGCCCGCTAAAAGGAATTCAAAATTATATCAAAGCAAATAATCTGAATACCGAAGTCGTTTCACGTTCAAGTGGAAACACCGCAAGAAGAACAGACTTCTTTACCATGATTGACTTTACAACTGTAAACACCGATGGAAAAGTTCAAACTTATGATGCCACAAAATACGATGACTCAGCAAAAGGGTTAATTGCCTCTGCCAGGTTTGGGCAAGCCGCCGTTAGGGGAATCAAAGATGGAGACTGGACAGCCTATAACAACATCGATGTCACCAATTTGGATTCAATCCGATTCAACATGACGGTTTCCGGCGACGGCGGGCTACTTGAAGTAAGGGTCGGTTCAGAAACGGGGAATATTCTTGCTTCAGAAAAAATTGCAGGTAGTCTGCAAAGCGGTGGTGGATTTCCCGGATTTGGAAGATCAAAAATCGTCCCTGTTAAAATCAAAACGCTGGGAATTACCGGTCTACAAACCCTCGTTCTTGTGTACCGCGAACCCGAAGTTCCTGCTACCGATATAGAAACCCTCGATATGGCTGCCTCGGCCGATGTTGTGCTTATTTTTGTAGGCACCGATCAAAGCACCGGAAGAGAAGAATCGGATCGCTTTTCGATAACCCTTCCCGGCAATCAGAACGAACTCATTCAATCGGTTGCTGCTGTTAACCCAAATACAATTGTTGTGATGCAAACCATGGGAATGGTTGAAGTGGAGCAATTTAAGAACAATCAGAACATCCCCGGAATTATCTGGACAGGTTACAATGGTCAGGCACAAGGTACTGCAATGGCCCAGATTCTATTTGGCGATGTTAACCCCGGTGGAAAACTGAATGTTACCTGGCACAAATCAGTAAAAGACCTTCCTGAATTTAACGATTATACCTTGCGTGGCGATGGTACAAACGGACGTACTTATTGGTACTACGACAAAACTGTTTCTTATGAATTTGGTTATGGCTTATCGTACACCACTTTTGAATATAGCAACTTCAACATTAGCAAAAACAACATTACCCCTACCGACAAAATAACGGTAAGTGTTGATGTGATGAACACAGGAAAAGTGGATGGCGACGAAGTGGTTCAAATTTATGTTAGGACACCTGAAAGTCAGGCATCTC
>Ga0209373_10005135_pt1 | contig 10867 bp, 10 predicted proteins | sample Higcelweek5metaG_FD_187173 | JGI IMG/M metagenome (GOLD analysis project Ga0209373, IMG submission 187173) | Freshwater pond sediment microbial communities from the University of Edinburgh, under environmental carbon perturbations - High... | ecosystem: Environmental > Aquatic > Freshwater >... | reverse complement strand
GTAAAATATGGGACCATTAGTAGTAAATGAGATAATATCACCAATGACCAACCTGATGTTGGCGTTTTTGATCGGCATTGGATTTGGATTTGTATTGGAAAGCAGCGGTTTTTCGTCTTCGCGCAAACTGGCCGGAATGTTCTATGGATACGACACAACGGTGCTAAAAGTATTTTTTACCGCCGCAGTAACAGCCATGTTAGGATTACTCTTTTTCAGTCTCTTTGGCTGGATCGACCTGAGCATGATCTACATCAACCCAACTTTTATGAGTTCTGCCATTATAGGCGGAATTGTTATGGGAGCTGGTTTTATTATGGGTGGCTTTTGCCCTGGGACCGCATTTTGCGGCGCATCCATTGGTAAGATCGATGCCATCATTTTCATTGGCGGATTATTCATTGGGGTGCTTCTTTTCACTGAAGCCTATCCACTTTGGGAAAAAATATACAAAGCCAACAACATGGGTTCACCAACCATGAACGAGGTATTGGGTGTTTCTCGTGGCCTGTTTGCGCTTGGGTTGATTCTGATTGCACTGGCCATGTTCTGGGTTGCCGAATGGGCTGAAAAGAAATTTCCGAGGGAAGAATATTAAAACTAAGATTATGAACATGCGAATTAAACTGGCAATAGCTTTAATCCCGCTGGGGATAATTATTGCCGCAGTACCCGAAAATACAACGAAACAGTACAAGCTTACAGCCAACCAGCTTTTAGACGAAGTGAAAGAGGGCATCCAGTTTGTAACCACCGATCAGGTTGCCGATATGCTGGTACAAAAAGATCCTTCACTTCAGCTAATCGACGTACGTGGCTCCGATGAGTTTGATAAATTTCACCTTCCCGGTGCCATTAACATTCCTTTGACAAACCTGCTGGCAACAGAGTTTGAAGATGTGTTGAATCAGGATGTGAAGATGAACGTTTTCTATTCCAACGGAACAACACAGTCGAACGAAGCGTGGATGATCACACGACAGTTGGGCTATGTGAACAATTACGTATTACAGGGCGGGTTGAACCATTGGGCTGAAACCATTATGAAACCCGAAGCTCCAGCACAAACCAGTCCCGACGACGAACTGGCCAAATACGATTTCCGTATGGGTGCTAGTCAGGCTTTAGGCGGAGGTTCGTTGTCAACTTCCGAAAGTTCTGGTTCAAAAGCAGCGGCTCCGGCACCTGCCGTTCAGAAAACAGCCAAAAAGAAAAAGGCCTCTGGCGGGTGCTAGGAATAAGAAACAAGGAAAAGTAGTGATGAGAGGTTTCTCATTTGTTGTTCCTAATTGTTTATTCCTTATTTTTATTCAATATATATTTTCTCCGAGCTTTTCAGCCTAAAAGCAATTCAGGGTTGATCAGCCGATGGGTAAACCGGGAAACGGGTTTGCCTCCCGAATTTGCCAGTGGGCAAGTTCATTTGGAAAGGAGAGTGAAGGTCAACCAACTTTTTTTCGTCGGTTGAAAGCCTCAATTCCTTTCCTACTTGTGAAACGGATTGAGGTTTTTTACTTATGACCAATGACTTTTTTCTAATATCCGGTTCTGGCCGAAACGTGGGCAAAACCACATTGGCTTGCAAAATCATCGAAACACTTTCGTTGGAAAGGGAGGTTGTGGCTGTGAAAATATCAAAACATGTTCATCAACTAACTGAAAAGCAGAAGGTAATTCTCGAACTGCCTGGATTGTTGATTGCTGAAGAGTTGGATAAAAGTTCATCGAAAGATAGTTCGCGTTATTTACAGTCTGGAGCCTTAAATTCATTTTTTATTCAAGCAATCGATGATCAATTTCCAACGTTAGCTGTTTGGTTGAAAGATAATTTAGCAGGAACAGTGGTTTGCGAAACTGGATTTTTGGGCAACTTTCTAACCCCGTCAAAAGCTTTCTTTGTTGAGGGCGCAGAAATTCAGAAAGAAATCCACTGGAAATTTCCTTTTCAGCGAACAACTTTCGATGGAAATGAGTTTCATCCTCAGATTAGTGAATTGCTAACAATTCATTACCTTTGATACTATCATTTGATACTATAAAACATTAAGTGAATGAAACCACCTTACAGCATAACAGGAAAGATACTAAAGTTAGTTGCCTTAATTTCAGAAAAAATTGGTGAGGTGAACTCTATTCATCTAAGTAAACCTCCCATCGAGTTAAGAAAAAAGAACAGGATTAAAACCATCCATTCGTCGTTGGAAATTGAAGGAAATACATTGACAATAGAGCAAATTACGGCAATTGTTGAAAATAAGCGTGTTATTGGGCCACCAAAAGATATTCAGGAGGTAAAAAATGCCATGGCCGTTTATGATTATCTTGACGAATTGAACCCTTATGATTTTGATACGTTTTGCAGAGCGCATGGAATGTTAATGGAAGGGTTGGTTGATTCGGCTGGAAAACTGCGAAGTAAATCGGTTGGAATTGTAAAAGGATCCGAGGTTGCCCATATCGCGCCTCCTAGCGATATGCTTAGGCCGCTGATGAATGATTTGTTTGAATATCTGATAAATGACGACGATTTAGTTTTAATAAAAAGCTGTGTTTTTCATTACGAAATGGAATTTATACATCCTTTTATAGATGGAAATGGCAGAATGGGTCGGTTGTGGCAAACCTTGATTTTAAAAGAGTCGTACCCTGTTTTTGAATTCTTGCCCATGGAGGCTTTGATAAGGGAACGACAGGAAGAATATTACGGTGCACTTGGAAAATCAGATAGCACAGGGGAGTCAACTGTTTTTATTGAATTTATGCTTGAAATTATGCTGGATTCGCTGAACGATCTTTTAAACATTAAAAATGTAAGCTTAACCAATCTCGACCGTGTAAATATATTTAAGTCCGTTATTAAAAGTGAGTACTTTACACGTAAAGATTACCTGAAGAACTTTAGGCAAATTTCATCGGCCACTGCCAGTCGCGATTTGAATTTTGCTGTCGAAAATGGAATTATGGAAAAAATCGGTGATAAAAACAACACGAAATACAGATACCAATTATGATACCTTTTGAAGAAGCTTACCAGATAATCCGTACCTCTGTCGTTCCATTGGAAAAGGAAACAGTTTTACTTGCCGACAGCCAAAATCGCATTTTGGCCGAGGAAATTGTTTCCGATGTAAATATTCCGCCGTTCAACAAAGCAGCTATGGATGGGTTTGCTTGCCGTAGAACCGATTTGCCTGGTCCATTGCGCATTGTAGATGAAATCCCGGCAGGTAAATTTCCTACTGTTGAAATCAAAGAAGGCGAATGTGCCCGCATTATGACAGGAGCCCCAATTCCTAAAGGTGCCGACACAGTGTTTATGGTAGAATACCATGAAATTCAACCCGATGGTTCGGTAATTTTTACCCGCGACAAAACCGCGAACAACATCTGTTTACTTGGCGAAGATGTGAAGGAAGGTGATGTGGTGTTGTCAAAAGGAACACTGATTAAACCGCAAGAAATTGCCATTCTTGCTGGGGCTGGTAAGACCAATATTGAGGTCTTTCGTCGGCCAATAGTTGGCGTAATTTCAACAGGAAGCGAATTGGTCGAACCCAATATTTTGCCTGCCGCTGGTCAAATTCGTAACAGCAACGGGCATCAAATGGTGGCGCAGCTGAAGCGAATGGGCATGGTAGGCGAATATTTTGGCATTGTTCCTGATTCACAAGAAGAGCTTCGTAAAGCAATTCATTCTGCAATGAAAATGATCGATGTGCTCTTCATTTCAGGAGGCGTTTCTGTGGGCGACTACGACTTTGTTCCATTGGTCTTACAGGAGTTGGAATTCGAAATTCTGATCACGTCCATTGCCACAAAGCCCGGAAAACATACCCTTTTCGCCCGCAAGGAAGGAAAGTATGTGTTGGGTTTCCCCGGAAATCCAGTATCGTCGTTTGTGCAGCTCGAAACAGTTGGACGCGAATTACTCTGTAGTTTGATGGGAAATCAGCCCAAGCTGTTGAAATTCAAGTGTGTTCTACTCGACGATTATCATCGAAAAGCGTCCGACCGATTGGAGTTTCTTCCGGTGCAGATTACCGAAACAGGCAAGGTAAAGCTATTGCCCTACAACGGATCGGCACATATTCATGTGTTGTCGAAAGCCAATGCAATAATGGAAATACCAATTGGGGTTAAACAAATTGAACAGGGAGATTTAGTGAGTGTACGACCGCTTTAACCGACATATCAACTACTTGCGCATTTCGGTCACCGACCGATGCAACTTGCGATGCAAATACTGCATGCCCGCCGAAGGCATCGAACTGATACAACACGATGACATTCTTTCGTTTGAAGAGATTGTCGAAGTGGTGAAAACATCTGTTCAAAACGGCATCACCAAAGTGCGGCTTACGGGAGGTGAACCATTGGTAAGAAAGGGAATTGTCGATTTGGTGCGGATGATTGCCTCGGTAGAAGGAATTGAAGATTTGGCCATGACCACCAACGGAACTCTTCTCGAACAGTTTGCGCAACAGTTGAAAGATGCAGGTTTGAAGCGGGTAAACATCAGCCTCGATACCCTTGATCCAGAAAAGTACACCGATTTAACCCGTGGAGGCTCTGTTGAATCGGTTTTTCGAGGCATAAAAGCTGCACGGGAAGCTGGTTTCGATCCCATAAAAATCAACTGTGTGATTATGAAAACCTCCGATGAACCCGACGCACTGGCAGTTAAAAAATTTGCTGAAGAGAACGGTTTAAGCGTCCGATTCATTCACCAAATGAATTTACACACTGGTGAATTTTCGAAAGTAGAAGGTGGCGAAGGTGGCGATTGCAAAAGCTGTAACCGCATAAGATTAACGGCCAACGGAGGTTTCAAACCTTGTTTGTTTAACGACAACTGTTTCAATATAAAAGAATACGGGGTTACTGAAGCAATGAAAAAGGCTATTGATGCAAAACCAAAAGCAGGGAGTAAAAACTTGTCGGGGAAGTTTTACAATATTGGAGGATGAAAAACAGGAAAGAGTCATTATTTATTTAGTAAATGAAGCGAAATTCATAATTTTCCAGATGACTTTTTCCTCTTAATAAACCACAATAGACACATAGAACACAACAGATTCTAATCGAATCAAAGATTCGATTACTATGTAACCTATTGTTCCTATCTGGTTTCATTTATTTCTTACTTCGCCTTTGGCGATGTTGTTTGCAAATGACTATTGACTTTTTTATAATGACTGATTTTAAATTTTCACATACCGACCACGAAGGCAAAGCCCGGATGGTTGATGTTGGCGATAAGCCAATTCAAAAACGTGTGGCTATTGCCGAAGGTTTAATTACACTTCAACCTGAAACCATTCGGTTGATTGAAGAAAACCAAATGAAAAAAGGTGATGTACTCACAGTAGCCGAAATTGCCGGGGTACAGGGCGCAAAACGAACTTCGGAGCTGATCCCCCTTTGTCATAACTTGCTTTTGACCAAAGTGAAAGTGGTTGCAGAAATAGACGAAGTTGGAGTCAAAGTCACCTCTGAAGTTATTTGTTCCGGTCAAACCGGCGTTGAAATGGAAGCCCTCACCGCCGTTTCGGTTGCCCTGCTTACCATTTACGACATGTGTAAAGCTGTGGATAATACGATGGAAATGAGTGATATTAGATTGATATCTAAGTCTAAAGAATAACCAATGAAAATAAAAGTAATAGCAACCTGCCTCTCTGAAAAGAAAGGAACAATAAAAAAAGTTCAGTCATTTATTGAGTTGAATGAAAATGGTGTAAAAGGCGATGCCCATGCCGGGAGCTGGCATCGACAGGTGAGTTTGTTGGGTGTTGAAAGCATTTCCAAATTTGAAGCCGAAGCCAACCGAAAGATTGCCTTTGGCGAATTTGCTGAAAACATTACCACAGAAGGATTCCCGCTTTTCGAAATGCGCCCTTTTGATAGGCTTATTGGGAAAAACGTTGAACTTGAAGTCACGCAAATTGGCAAAAAATGCCATGGCGATAACTGTAATATCTTTAAGGAAGTGGGAAACTGTGTAATGCCCAAAGAAGGGATTTTTACAAGGGTCATCAATGGTGGAATTCTTAAAGCTGGCGATGAATTGGTGTATCAACCTAAAGTTTTCAGAGTAATGGTTATTACTCTCAGTGACCGTGCCAGTAGGGGAGAGTATGAGGATAAAAGTGGCCCGATGTTGGCTAAATTGGTTCACGATCATTTTATAGTAGGGAAAAGATGTTGCGAAATTGTCACTAAAATAATTCCCGATTCAGAAGAACAACTCTCTGCTTTAATTGAATTGGCTAAAGAGCAACAATACGATCTTTTGATGACTACAGGTGGCACCGGAATTGGTCTGCGCGACATTACGCCCGATGTGGTTCGACGCTATTTCAGCAAAGAAATTCCGGGCATTATGGAAAACATCCGAACAAAATATGGAGCTGAAAAACCTAATGCACTTTTAAGTCGTGGAGTTGCTGGGGTGATTGGTAATCAGCTGCTTGCTTTCACCCTCCCCGGTAGCCCCAAAGCAATTAATGAATACTGTACCGAAATTTTTAAAGTACTTGACCATGCTTATTTAATGCTGGCCGGGATAGATGGGCATTAAAATAATGAAGACAATTTATTTGGCTTGATTTTACGCCAAATAGATTGCTCAATATGTTCAATTGTTACTAATTGTTTATCTATTAGGGTTACAATCTTCATCGTTCGTTTTGTATAATCGCAAAGCAATCTTAGTGGTTACACACATGCCCCTCTTCGCCATGATCTCCGTGCTGATGGCAACCTTCGCCCGAGTCGAGAATGAACCCTTTCAGGTAAGTTTTGACCACCTGACGGACATCGCCTTGGCAACCGCGTAAAACCCCTGAATGCCCTGACTATTCAATACATTTAATGCACCATTGCCCATATTTCCGGCAAGCAGTGTGGTAACGCCCATCTCTTTCAATACTGAAGCAATGTTGCTTTTGCATCCGCAGCCTTGTGGCGAAGGTACGGTTTCTGAACTTTCTATTTTCTTGTCATCACCAATGGTGAAAACGGTGTACATCTCACAATGATCAAAGTGGTCATCTACTACATTTCCGTGTGTAGGCACTGCTATTTTTTCATATTTTAATTGTCATGGAACAATCTAAGACTAGGTTGTTCCGTAATTTTTGTGTAGGCAAACAAATTGTGATAAATAAATAAATGCCAATGCAATACCGATAAAAACGCAGTTCAAAAATATTTTTATCTGACAAAAATTGATTAATATTTTTCCCAATCTGGATTGCCTTTAAAAAGAGATTGATATACAATTTTTTGAATTTTAACAGATTCATTAATATCAACTTCTAAAGGAACAAATTTTCCGACTGGACTTTTCCTGAATATTGTACTGTAAATAGAACATGCCAGCAAATAAGAACCATTGGGCATCGCATGTATCCCGTCAGAATTAAAAAGATTTATATCAGGATAATTGTCGTTAAATATTTTCCACATAACTCCTGCTGGAGAAACTTCAATATTAAAAAAAACTGTCATTTTGACATAATTATCTCTTATTCTATCTTGCATCCCAACATAGGTCGACACAGCAGGATCGTGTTCTGCCCAATAGGTATCACCAAAAGAGAGAACACCTTCACGGTATGCTTGAGTCAAGTATAAGATTATAACCGTTTTTGAGTTGTTTTTCTTTATTGTATCAATAAGAATCTCGGTGTAATGATAAACAGCAGTATCGATCATCGTTTCAGGAAATGCTTGTATGCCACCCTGTTCCTGAATAATAACAAAATCCCATTTCAAAGAGTCAATTGTTCTCATTGTTTCTTCGCGAGCACAATGCATTGCAAGCGAATAACCTGGCTGAGTCTCGTTGTGCGAATATGTACTGTCGCCAGCCGATGAAGCCATCATTTGTATTGTTTTAGGAATATTGTTTCTGTTGGTATGACTATTCCCAATAAATAAAATCTTAGTAACATCGGGCAAAGTTCTGGAATTTTCGATGATTACAGAACGATTAACTTCATTGTCGATGTCGCATGAAATTAAAAATGCCAACGAAAGTATTATCAAAAAAATTGTCCTCATTTCAATATTTTAGGTTTACAAAATACCGACAATTCTCAAGCTAAAATCCCTGATCTTTTAATTAAAAAATCGGCCGATATTTTTTCCATCGACACACAAATCTCACCTCGGCATTAAATTTTAGATACAAATATTTTCGACTCACCCGAACTTGTAATCATAATTGAATTTCACCTCCAGAAAAGGAAAATACCTCAAAAAAAAGAACACTTGCAAATTGACATCTCAATCATTTTTGTTCGCTTTGCCTCTATTTACTGGCAACAATGCTTCATAAAAATGAAAATACGCAATGGTTTTATCTAAAATTACAAATTCAATATCTAATATCAGAAATCCAGTTCTTGAATGCATTCTAACTTTAGCGCCACGTAAATTCTAAAAAATAAGATAACGCAGCTGTATCTAAAAATATAAAATTTCAAAATTTCAAAAAGAGGAATTGGAACAAAAGATGAACATTTTTTTTACACTATCAATTTATATAACAAGTTTTTAACCTTAAATCTATGAAAGAAAATCGATTGTTTGACTATTTCGTTAGCCGACAGATTTTCAAAAGGGCAACATTCATATTGATGTTATGCCTTTTGATTACCGGCTTTTCTAGTGCGCAAGCACAGCAAACCAAGAGAACAGTAAAGGGAGTTGTTACCGATCAAAAATCATCAACACCTCTACCTGGAGTAACTGTTATCGTAAAAGGAACAACCCTTGGTGCCATTACTGATATCGATGGCAATTATTCATTAGCTGCATCTGACAAAGATGTTTTGGAATTCAGCTTTATTGGTTACCTCAAAAAAGAGGTAAAAGTTGGAGACCAATCAAGTATTAGTGTCAAGTTGGCAGAAGACGTTGTTGGTCTCGACGAAGTTGTTGTTACCGGTTATGGTGTTCAGAAAAAGAGCGACCTAACAGGTGCCGTATCTTCTGTTTCGGGCGAAAAACTAAGCAGTGTTCCTATTATGAATGTTGAACAAGCATTACAAGGACAAGCTGCCGGTGTTAACATCATCCCTAAATCTGGCCGTCCAGGTGAAGGTGCAGATATCCAAATTCGTGGTATCAGCTCCATCAATGGAACAGCCCCATTGGTTATTATCGATGGTGTTGCAGGCGACATGAACAAACTCAACCCAGGAGATATCGCTTCTATTGAAGTATTGAAAGATGCTTCTTCAGCCGCAATCTATGGTGCTACCGGTGGTAACGGTGTAGTCTTGGTTACAACTAAAAACGGTAAAGCGGGCAAAATGAAAGTAAGCGTAAATGCTTATAGAGGGTATGATAATGCGGTAGGCAAAATTGAACTGATGAACGCTCAGGAATATATCGAACTATGCGAAGAAGTTGAAGCTACCAAGAAAAAACCACTCAATTATCAACCCGACACGTTAAAAACTTACGATTGGCAAGATGCTGTATTTAAACAAGCGGTTTCTGAAAACTACGACCTTTCTATTTCGGGAGGAAACGAAGTGTCTACTTTCTTATTTAGTACTAGTCTTGATAAACAAGGTGCAATTATTAAAAATACAGATTATCAGCGTTTTACTATTCGTATTAATTCTGAACACAAAGTAAACAAATGGTTGACATTCGATGAAAAAGTAACCTTTGTGAATACTCAAAAAGAAGGTTTTGACGACTGGTATTGGCATAATTATTACAACAACCCAATTGTAAATGTAATCTCAGCAGACCCAACAACACCTGCATACGACGAAAACGGGAAATGGACTATTTCGCCTCGCAACGTAGGTAACCCCTTGGTTGCCCTCGACATGAAAGACAAAATCGACAAAAGCAATAGTTTTGAAGGCAATTTCGGTGTTAAAATCAATCTTTTTAAAGGTTTCTATTATCAAAGCCGCTTCAATGGAAAATTACAATTAGATGATTATAAGGAATATCAAGCCATATATTGGGCATCGCCAACAGTGTATAACACCAACGACGATCTGTTGCAAGGCATGACTAAAAGAATGTCATACAACTTCCAAAATTTCATTAACTACCAAACAACTATTGCTCAAAACCACAACATCTCCGCAATGGTGGGTATGGAAGCCAGCAAATGGTGGGATTATGATATTAGTGGAACAAGGATTGACATGGCCAGTTCGGACCCAAATATGCTCTACTTATCAAAATCGACCAACAGCACAGATGATATTCAAAATGTAACTGGAACAGGTCATATTGGAGCTAACGCCGCTTACTTTGGCCGTATTAATTACGATTATGATGGGAAATACTTATTGACAGTGAATGTTCGTCGCGATGGTTCAAGTAGTTTCGGACCAAACAACCGTTGGGGAAACTTCCCATCGTTCTCTGTAGGTTGGAAATTCACCGAAGAAGAGTTTATGAAAGGCATTCCTGCAATCTCAACAGGTAAACTTCGCTTTGGTTACGGCCAAACTGGAGCAAACGCTCGTACTGGTTTCCCATACCTTTCAACTGTTTTAACAAGAGAAGTATTCAGATATACATTCGACGGATTAGCAACTCAAGTAGGTACAGCACCGAACCAAATTGCCAATCCTTCATTACATTGGGAATCAATCAACATGTCGAACCTTGGGTTAGATATGACCTTCTTTGAAAACAGGCTTTCGTTATCTGCCGACTTGTTCAACAAGGTAAACGATGGAATGATCTTACAGAAAGAAACTAGCGCAATTGCAGGAACCTATGGTGGTGAAAACCCTGAAGTTAACTTTGGTAGCATCAGCAATAAAGGTTATGAAATAACTATTGGTGCACGTAAAAATGATGGTGATTTGACAGGATC
>Ga0209373_10005130_pt1 | contig 10872 bp, 12 predicted proteins | sample Higcelweek5metaG_FD_187173 | JGI IMG/M metagenome (GOLD analysis project Ga0209373, IMG submission 187173) | Freshwater pond sediment microbial communities from the University of Edinburgh, under environmental carbon perturbations - High... | ecosystem: Environmental > Aquatic > Freshwater >... | reverse complement strand
CTCCACAATTCCTTCCGCTGCTTTAAGAGCAGCAATGGCAACTTCGATCTGGTCGATGTCCGGCTCCCTGGTGGTCAGCTTTTGCAGCATCAAACCCGGATAGGACAGAATTTTTGAAAGCCTGCTTGTACTCCTGCCCATCCATTTGATTAGCTCATAGGTTAATCCGGCAACCACCGGAAGAAGGACTACCCTTGAAATTATTCTTTCCATCAGTGAATCCCATCCTGTAAGGGAAAACACAAATATGCTAACTATCATTACAAGGAACATGAAGTTTGTGCCGCATCTTGGATGCAGCCTGGCAAAATCCTTGGCATTATCTGGTGTAAGCTGCATATCATTTTCATAGCAGAAAATTGCTTTATGCTCTGCTCCATGATACTGGAACACCCTGTTTATATCCTCCATTCTGCCTATGAGGTAAACGTAGATAAGAAAAATCCCCACCCTTATTATTCCTTCAAATATATTCAATTGTATGGCGCCCTTGATTCCTGTCAGGACAAGAATATTTGCCGCAAATGTCGGTAGTATAAAAAACAACCCCACTGCCGCAGCCAATGCCACAATTAAAATTATTCCATTCACTACATCCTTGCTTTTTTCTTTGAATACACTTTTAAGCCATGCCTCGAACCTGCTTTCTTCAATTTCTTCTTCGAAATACTCAGCGGATTTGTTTAGAGCATTTATTCCTATTACAAGGGACTCGATCAATGCAATGAAGCCCCTGATAACAGGCAAGGAAAAAAAGCGGTTCCTCTTTGTGTAAGGGATGAACTGCTCAACCTCAACCGCAATTTCGCCGTCGCTTTTCCTCACCGCAGTTGCGATGTTCATCTCACCTTTCATCATGACGCCTTCTATTACAGCTTGCCCTCCAACAGATACTTTTTTTGCCATTGTCACACCTCAAATTTAAATATTTTCATTCATTTCTAGCAGTAATTACATTTTATCAAATAAGAACCCTTAAATAAAGTAAATATTTTTTAATTTATTGACTTGGATAAATGCGCTATGATATAATTTAGTGGTTAAATTGCAATAACATGCTGATCCGAAAGAGGTGAAAAATATGAGAGAAGGCATACACCCTAAATACTATCCCGAAACGATAGTAAAGTGCGCATGTGGAAATACTTTTACAACAGGCTCAACAAAGCCGGAATTAAAAGTGGAAATATGTTCAAAGTGCCACCCGTTCTTCACTGGTAAACAGAAGATTGTTGACGTAGGCGGACGAGTTGAGAAGTTCATGAAGAAATTCAACCTGAGCAACGAAGAATAATATTTTGCTATCCACAAAGAAAGCGCTGTCCCTATTACAGGGGCAGCGCTTTTTAATGCGGTTATTAATCTATTTTTCGCTATAAGGTCTGTCAGGTTCTATTTTGCTCAGAATCCCCATAAGCTCTTTATTGTTTCTGGATTTTGAAAGAAAGTTTATAAGCTGTTCCGTTACACTCTCCACATTATCCCTGTAAAGCAGTTTCCTGATATTATATGCCGCATTCTTTTCTTCGTCATTGTCAAAAAGCAGCTCGTCTTTTCTTGTACCTGACTTGTATATGTCTATAGCCGGGAATATCCTTCTTTCCTGAAGCCTCCTGTTAAGGTGGACTTCCATGTTGCCGGTGCCCTTGAATTCTTCAAAAATCATATCATCCATCCTGCTTCCGGTTTCAATGAGCGCTGTAGCAAGGATTGTAAGGCTTCCGCCATTTTCAATATTCCTTGCCGCGCCAAAAAATTTCTTTGGCATAATCAGTGCTCCTGGATCAAGACCTCCTGACAATGTTCTCCCCGTTGGGGTTATAGTAAGGTTGTAGGCCCTCGATAGCCTTGTCAGGCTGTCAAGCAGTATGACCACGTCCTGCCCTTGTTCAACCAGCCTTTTTGCGCGTTCAAGCACCATGTAAGCAACTTTAGTGTGGTGGTCCGGTTCCTCATCGAAGGTCGAATAGATAACCTCTCCGTCAATCGATCTCTCCATATCCGTAACCTCTTCAGGCCTTTCGTCTATAAGGACCACGATGAGTTTTATATCTTTGCAATTTCTTGCAATACTTTGGGCTATCTGTTTGAGAAGAGTTGTTTTTCCGGCTTTCGGAGGAGCGACTATGATGCCTCTTTGCCCTTTTCCAATAGGTGAGATAATATCCATCATCCTCATGGACATTTCCCCGCTCTCAGTTTCGAGATGGATCCTTTCGTTTGGATATATGGGAACAAGCATCTCAAATGGTTTCCTTCTGACTGCCTTTTCAGGATTTTCACCATTGACCTTTTCAACATAGAGAAGAGTTTGAATTTCTCTCCTTCTTTAGGGGTTCTTACCTTACCTTCGACCTCATCACCGGTTTTGAGATTGAATCTCCTTATTTGGGAAGGCGAAACATATATATCATCCGGGCTTGTCAGATAGTTCGTCCCCCTTAAAAATCCGTAATTGTTTGTTTCGATAATTTCAAGAACGCCCCTGGCAGTTCCTGATTCGTTCACCAATTCCTTAAATTTTTCTTTTTTCTCTTCAGTTTCAACCTTTACTTCCCGGGTTTCTTCCTCTGGTTTTGCACTGAGCTTTTCTCTCAGGACCACTCCGTCCTTTTCAATGGACGCCGGGGATGCTTTTTTTATTTCAGCAACCAGTTCAAGCTTCTTAAACTTTGAAATGCTTTTTATACCTAATTCCTTTGCCAATTCACGCAACTCGGCAATGGTCATAGATTCAATGTCCTTGCTCACTAATAACACCTCTCAATATTTGATTATATAATATACAACGGGGATTTAAAAAAATAGAATTTTTGAAGGGCTCTTCTTACATCAGTTTTGTCACATTTTATAACATTTATTCAGATAATGCAAATTTTAGGGATAAAAGCCAGCTTTTATCCCTAAGTGTATGCGCATATTTTCTTCTCGATTTTTTTGATTCTGCTTATCTTCTCCTGGACTTTTTCGGCATCTCCAATGTAGAACAAAGGCATTCCAGTAAACTCACATCCGCCGACCACTATCTGTCTTACAAAAAAATCGCGAAGTCCGTATTTGTAGCTGTGAATGCCGCCGCATAGAGGGCATCTCACTTTTAGTGTGAGGTTTCTTCCGGGTTTGGATTTCTGCCTGGCTATAGAGATGGAAACATCCGCAGCCTCTCCCTTGAACAGCGAGATTGTGTCTATATTATATGTGCCTTCGTTATTTTTTAAAGCAATTGTTCTGTCAGTTTCCAATACCATAATCTCACCTCGGATTTCACTTGTGTTTCTTTATATTAAACACTTGTTTCTCTATAATATAATATTTCTATACATGTTTGCAAAATCCTTCATACCGTATTATATTATTTTTTTATTCCATCTATTCCTGTGTCTTTATATTTATTCTAAGGGTGGTATCCAAAGCATCATGGCCTACAACGCTGAGAAGATATTTAATATAAATATCACCGCCGTCCCCATTGACCATAACATCCAGATTCTGTGTCTCGATCTTTAGCTCCAAAGTGCCATAAGGGGTAGTGTACATGGATATGCTCTTTTCTTTTTTGTCAAAATCCATTTCGGCATTGGTGCTGCCTTGTCTTATGAGCGAGAATCTGTTAGGTTTTATTTTCATTGTTGTAGTGGTACCTTCCATACCTGAAATTTCAGTTTCTGCGTATTCCGCATAATAAACGTCATCCTTTTCATAGAATGTTCCTGGCGTAACCACTTTGATTTCTTCCGTGTCTCCCTGCTGTTTGCTTGAAACTGAAATAATCGCTTTTTTCTTCATAAAAAATCCAATGTCTCCTTAAACTTTGAAATCTATATCAAATATTTTTCAATTTCGCTGTCTTTTGCAGGTTCTGCATATATGACATCAGTCAACGGATGCATGTTCCTTCCGTATTTGACAGCGATTTCTTTCTCGTCTTTGCCTTTGCTGTAGCGCCCTGTGACTTTTGCAGCAAATTCCATGTCCTCATTTCCTGGATTTCCTGTAACTATCACCATAGTTCCTGTATAATCTTTAGCGAAAAATATAAGATCTGTTTCGGACAAATATTCCTTTATCTCCTGGGCTTCCTCGCCAGTCCTGGTCGAAATTATCTTTGCATTTTCCGAAACCCTTATATGCCTTCCGTATTTCAACAGCTGGATGCTCTTTTCCGAAGGCGCCTCTTCATGGCTTAGCAAATCAGAAAGCCTTTTGGAAAAATTGGGTTCTGTCAGTTTACAGCCTCCTGCAGGAGACGGATAATCCTTTATGCCCCACATCTCAGCAAGTTCCATTTGAGTTTTCCTGCTTCTCCCTGATATTTTCATCAATTTGTCCCTGTCCACCAGACCGTCCAGTTCCATCTTTGTAGGAGCTAAATTTTGGGCGCACAAGGGTCTCAGGATTTTATCCGCGTATCCCGATTCCTTTTTAACCACGTCAAGGGCCGATTTGTTTTGGGACATAGGCCTTTGGTTCAGGACCTCTCCGGTTATAATGAAATCGGCTTTATACTTCTCAAGAAGTCTGCCTGAATGATTCATCATCATGGCATGGCAATCTATGCAGGGATTCATGTTTTTACCGTGTCCATGCTTTGGGTTTTTAACCATTTCAAGATGCTCTTTAGAAAAATCCTCAACAATTAACGGTATCCCTATTTGCTTTGTCATTCTTTCCGCGCTTTCCGGACCGAAGAAATATGATTTAAAGCAAATGCCTATTACCTCTACCCCCTGATCCTTCATTAGTTTCGCCGCCAGGATGCTGTCCAATCCTCCTGATATCATTGCAAGTGCTTTTACCAACTCTCTCACCTCTAATATTATTAGTCGTATAATCTATAGTTTATTCAAATTTGTTGATTTAAGCAATATAAAATAATCCTGATTATGATAATTTTGTATTAATTATTTCATTAGTTGTTTATTATTTCGGTTTTATTCTATATAATTATAATGTTATCACGAAAAAGCATATCCCTGCCTGGCTTTATTTTATTGTACAGGCATAAGCGGATGATTGAGATAAAGAATACATAAATACTTAACCAGAAGGTGATTTGATGAAAGCTTTGATTCTTTCTGTGTCGGCAGGAGGAGGTCATACCCAGGCGTCAGAGGCGCTCAAAAAGAACATACTGTTGAGGGCTCCTGACTCTGAAGTGATTATTATAGATACATTGAAATACATTAATCCAATATTGGACAAAGTGGTTATAGGGGGCTATCTGAAAAGCCTCAAGATTTCCCCGTCACTGTTTGGTAAATTTTATTACCATTCAGAATCTGACGAAGGCATTGCTAATGTAACTACAGTGATAAGCTCATGGTTCAATGAGGCAATGACTTTCAAGCTATTGCCCCTTATAAATGATGTGAGGCCGGATATTTTGATTTGCACCCACCCCTTCCCCATAGAAATGGTTTCCATACTGAAAGGGAAAGGGAAGATAAACATTCCATGCCTCTCAATTGTTACGGACTATTATTCCCATTATTTATGGCTTCACCAAAATATTGACGGCTATATCGTTTCCAATGACGAGATGATAGACGATATGGTTTCAAAGGGAATAGAGCGGTCTACCATACATCCATTCGGCATTCCTGTCTGCCCTGATTTCCTTGTGGCCAGCGACAAAGGTGAAACCTTGCGGGAACTGGATTTAAAGGAAGGGATTCCGACTATACTGGTTATGGGCGGAAGCCTCGGATTGGGAAAGATAAAAGCAATATATGAAGAGCTACTGAAAGTGGATACTGAAATCCAGATTATAGTGATAACAGGAAACAACTCAAAGCTTTACTCGGAACTAGAGAGTCTTAAGGAAACCTCCAAAAAGGAAACCCGGATAATCGGGTTTACAAATGAAGTCAATAAATTTATGCGCTGCAGCGACCTTCTTGTAACAAAACCCGGCGGCTTGACATTGACGGAGTCCCTTATTTGCGGGATACCCCTTGTGCTCTTTTCACCGTTGCCGGGTCATGAGGAGAAAAACGGTGACTTCCTCTACAGACATAATCTTGCAGTGAATATAACTGAAATATCGGATTGTGCAGGAATAATAGAAAATCTTTTGTCGGATAAAACAGCTCTTACCGCAATGAAATCGAATTGCAAATATTATTCAAAGCCCAATGCTGGTGAAGATATATACAACCTTATCATGGACCTGATAAGCAGAAAAAGAAGCAATAGCTCCTCGGCATACAAGATAAGCCCTCCGGAAACGGAATCAGGGTTTGAAAAGGTCCGGAATATCATTAAGATCGTAGAATTGGTTTTTATGAAAAAATTTAATGGCTTCCATAAACTAAGCTGAAAAAAGGGATGCACTTTGAAGTGCTCCCTTTTTATTTACCTCTAAATTGTTCTTGTGATAAAAGTTTCCTTGTATCTTGATTTCATAATGTCATAGCAAAATTGAGCTTGCAGCATGTCCTCGAACAATCCGAATACGGAAGGTCCGCTTCCGCTCATCAAGGAACCTACGGCACCCAACTCGACAAGTTCCCTCTTGAGTGTTCTCAAACTATGATATCTGGATAGCGTAATATTTTCAAGAACGTTTTTCATATTCCTCGATACATACATCAGGTTCTGATCCTTCATGGCTTCAATAAGCTTTTCAGTAGGCGGATGCACCCTTATTTTATTTATGTCCAGCTGCTGGTAAACGGATTTAGTCGAGACTCCAAATGGGGGTTTAACAAGGACCAGTATTTTATCCCTGAAGGGCTCCAGCTTAGTCACTTTCTCGCCTATTCCCTCGCACAGAGCGGTCCCTCCAAGTATACAGAAGGGAACGTCGGCTCCTATCCTGACTCCCAGTTCCATTAGCTCCCCGTCTCTTATTTCAGGCTTATATAAATCCCTCAATCCCCGCAAAACAGCAGCGGCATCTGCGCTTCCGCCGGCCAAACCCGCAGCAACAGGAATATTCTTTTTAATGCTGATGCTTGCACCGCCGTTTATCCCATATTCCGAAAAAAACAGTGCAGCCGCCTTATAGGCAATATTCCTTTCATCTGAAGGCACATAAGGTCTATCGCACTCAAGCTCCACACCTTCGCCCTTTTTTACTATATTGATTATGTCATATAAATCTATGCTTTGCATGATCATTCTTAGAAGATGGTATCCGTCAGCTCTTTTGCCAACAACATCCAAAGACAGGTTGATTTTCGCGTAGGCTTTCAACAGCATTTGAACACCTCCAAAATAACAACTTCATTTAATTCAGTATAATATAAGAATTGTGTATAATCCATATTTATATATGAACTATATAAGTATACAAATAAAAAAAGCGGTTGTCACCGCTTTTATGCTGAAAAAACCAGCTGTACAGTCTTTGTTAAAACATCAGAATAACTATAAGATACTTTCCTTTGGGTGTCATTTTCCAATCTGATCACAAATATGCTGGGGTACGTTTTTTCAATGATGCCGCTGTCTTCAAAGACTTTTCTCCTACCACCATTAGCTTTCAGAGTCACTCTATCGCCAACATGACTTTCGATATCCTTTTTTATGCAAGCCAGTACATTCGCTCTGTCCATGCGCTACACCCTCTTTCACAAACTCTATTATACCTCAAAATTTAGGTTCTGTCAAACGGACTAAATATTTTAACAGCATCTAAACGTGTTTGTCAATATTAATTTTTTGTTAACAAGCCGGATTTCAAAATATATTCATCATGTAGGTAGCAATATCTCTGTATTACTTCCTTATTCAGTCAGATCTTAATCTTAAGAGGTTTACAACAGCAGTCTTTGCTAATATAATATTAGTGTAAAATCTATGAAAGGCGGGTTGAATATGGCTAAAGAATGCTCATTTGATATAGTTTCTGAAGTTGATATGCAGGAAATGGACAATGCTGTAAATCAGACAAAAAAGGAGATAACACAAAGGTATGATTTCAAAGGGAGCAAGGCTGAAATTGTGTTGGAAACCGATTCGTTGAAGCTCACTGCAGAAGATGATTACAAAATCAACGCAATGCTCGACATACTGAGAGGCAAGATGATCAAAAGATCTGTTCCTGTAAAAGCCCTTGACACTGGCAAGGTTGAGAAGGCTGCGGGAGCAACATTGCGGATGACGGTAAAGATCCAGAATGGCATAAGCAAGGAAAAAGCAAAAGAAGTGACTGCCTATATCAAAGATTTGAAGCTTAAAGTTCAAACTCAGATAATGGAAGATAAACTTAGAGTTACTGGAGCAAAAAAGGATGAGCTTCAGCTGGTGATGCAGAAGTTAAAGGAAAAGGATTTCGATATCTCGCTTCAGTTCATCAATTTCAGATCATAATGGCATAAATTTTTAATGAGCACCATGTTAGCGGTGCTCATTTTTTTTATTCATAGATGTTTTGCGGGGAATTCTCTTCAATATCTGCAAAAAGGCTCCATAAGTCCATATTGAAATATGCAGCGGAGAAGCTGAAGGCATCGTCATCATATACTGTGTATGCGGATGAAAAGCTTCCATACTTTTTCAGGTTGTTTACCGCTGTTTCCGTGTCAGCGCTTAGATACCTGGCAAATTCCTTTGCAAGCAATACATTTTTTGTGTCTTTATTTATAAGCACATCGTATCCTCCAAGGGATACATCCCTGTTGCCTCCAGGTTCAAACGCAGGAAGCTTCATGGCTCCCCACTTCCCTTCAAGGGCAGTTGCGCTGTTCATTATCTTGACTGCATCATAAGGGCTGACAATAACCGCCAGTGCCGTCTCCTGCTTTGCCGAAGCGGTAATGGAGCTCACTGCCTGAAGGGTTTTATCGGCAACCATACCATTAATCAGTTCATTTACCCTTATATAGCTTTCCTTATCTGAATAATTTATCCTTAGTTGGCTCAGCATTGTTTCCTTGAGCCTGTCAAACTGAGCCCCGTTGTATATCAGAAATTGCTTGCCTGTACTTTTGGATAGTGCCTTTCCGGTTTTTCTGAAATCGTCCCAGGTTTTAATGGACTCCACATCGATACCTTCCACAGAAAATATATCGCTCCTGTATAGTATAAGCATCGGCTCAGAAAGCCATGGGACTCCATAGATTTTTTTATTGTAGGTCAATGTTTCCAGTCTGCTTTTTGAATATGTTTCGTCCGTACCGGCTATTTCCTGGGTCATGTCAAGAAAATAGGTTGCAGATGATTTTATAACAAGACCTGCATACTTTTCCTGAAGAACAACAATATCTTCACCAATATGCGCGGCGCTTATATCTTCCGCTGTCTTCCCATATGGATCATCAGCTTTAATCACTGCTATCCCGACTCTTGGGTGGATCTCCTTGAAGCTTGCCGCCGCCCGCGATACTGCTTCATAGTTTCCGGAATCCACAAGGATTGTCGCTTTTCCTGACAATTTGATTTCCTCATTGCCATTTAAACCTACAGCAAAGTAGATTATGCTCCCGGCTATCAAGCTTACCATTCCGATTATGATGAAAATAATTAAATTTCTCTTCATATGCAGTCACCTGTTCCTTCCTGGGCATGCTGCCATAAATCAGCCAGATATTATAAAAGTTATATTAAACATTTTAACACATTAATTCCAAAACGACAAAAGAGCTTCTGCCGTGCAGAAGCTCTCAAGAAAACTATTTTATGCTGCTATGCTTTTGCCGCTTCTTTCTTCTTGTTGTCTGAAGCTGATTTGAACATCATTATAGCTGTGTAGATAATAACTGCATCAACAACCCATCTCAAAGTGCTGAGAGGAAGTGATTTTACAATGTAAGCAGCTATCAATACGCCAACAACTCCGAACACGGTTATAGCCATAGATACCTTTCTGTCATATGCACCTTCCTTGATGAATTTTGCCGAAGCAACAGGCATAAGGAATGCGCAGGAACCCATCATTATCGGGAATGCTACTTTCGGGCTCAAGCCAAGGGCAAATACCAAAGCCATGCAAGGTGCATAGAGGCCAATGCCGATCGTCATCAACGCGCCCAGAATAAAGTTTGCAATTATGGCAACTATGAGTTTAACTCCAGTCAATCCTATGGCATCTCCGCCTGCAGGAGTCAATCCAAGCTGTCCTGACAGCATGATTGCAACGACTATCAGAAGTGCGACACCCATAGAGAGCTGGATTTTTCTTTCCGGCAGCTTAGAAACAAAACCTGCTCCCACGAAAGCTCCTACTGTTGCTGCTGCAAGCATTGCAACCAAAGTAATCGGTTCAACATCAATAACTGTGATAAATATAAGAGCTTCTACTACAACCGGGATTGTACATGAAACATTTAACGTACCTGGTATAGTTCTATCATTGGTTAATTTAAAAAACTTCAATAAAGCTGTTGTTGGAGCAAAACTTCCTATACCTAACGTATCAAAGAAATTTGTTGCAAATCCTACTGCTCCTGAAGCAAAGAAATTTGACTTTTCCAGTTTGCCCTCTTTTGATGCCTTTGCATAATCTGTGAAAAATACAAATGCGAAATATAGTGTTAGAGCGATGAGTAAACCTAATACAACCTTAATTAACATTTTTTTCCCCCTTACTATCATTTTTACTATTTGTCTTATTGTGTAATATTATGCACTAAAACGTCTTAATTTTAAAGCCATTTTAGTGTTGTTTAATAAAATATTGTTAAATTTATAACTTTTTATTTCAGAATAAACCCATGCTTTACAGGATCGTCGGGATCTACCAGATATTGGCTGAAACCTGTTATATATGCGCTTCCTGTAATTTCAGGAATTATAGCCTTGAATTCTCCGACTGTGGTTTCGCTAAGTATTTTGCCTGTGAATTTTGTGCATATTATGCTTTCGTTAACTATGGAATCCCCAACCTTTAATTCGCCTTTTGCATAAAGGTCTGCAAGCTTTGCGCTC
>Ga0209373_10005129_pt1 | contig 10873 bp, 8 predicted proteins | sample Higcelweek5metaG_FD_187173 | JGI IMG/M metagenome (GOLD analysis project Ga0209373, IMG submission 187173) | Freshwater pond sediment microbial communities from the University of Edinburgh, under environmental carbon perturbations - High... | ecosystem: Environmental > Aquatic > Freshwater >... | reverse complement strand
TTATTTTTATGTTTAAAAGATTTTCAAATTCATCTGTGATTCTAACTAGAAATATACTAATTTCTTTTCCAAGTGTTGTTGTACTTGCAGGTTGTCCATGTGTTTTTCCAAGCATTGGAATATCAGACCATTTTTCTGAAAATTCTAATAATTTTTTTATAATTAAAATTATTTGTGGATAAAGTATATTTTCAAGTGATTCTTTTAGCATTAATGAATACGAGATATTATTTATATCTTCAGAAGTTAATCCAAAGTGTGTAAACTCCATTATATTTTCTAAATTTAGACTTCTAAGAAAATCTTTGAAAAAATATTCCAAAGCTTTTATATCATGATTTAAAATATCTTCTTTTTCTTTTACTTTTATAAGATCACGAAAATTAAGAATTTTCCAAAAATTTAAAATTCTTTCTTTTTTTCTATCTGAAATTTCTATTTCTGGTTTTATGAAATTTAGTAGTTCTATCAGATAAGAAGCTTCTATTCTAATTCTATATTTTATCAATGCACCTTCTGAAAAATAATTGGATAATTCTTTTGTTTGTTCAGAATAACGTCCATCAATAGGAGATATTGATATTAAATCTTTTAGTTCTAACATCTTTAGTATTTATTTTTAATAAAATTAAAATAGTTGTGCTAATTAATAATAGTTTCTTTTTTTAATTTAGTTTAGCACTATCTAAATTATTTATTATCAAAAAAAAATTGAGTCCTTATAAAGAACTCTATTTTTTTTAAATCTTGTATCTAAAATTTATTTTGCAGATACTTCTTTATTTTTTCTTTTTCTTGGTCTTTTTACACCAAAAGAAGCATTAAAAATTTTACCTTTTTTTGTTCTTTTATCGCCTTTACCCATTTTTATACACTCTTTCTAGTAAATATATTAATTAAAATCAGTTACAAGTAATTTTACTGTAAAAAAAGACATTTGAAAAGATTATATTAATATAGCTTTTTAATGTTTACATTTGTTTATAATATTATTGTTGAAAAATATACAAAAAATAATAAACTTTACGAAATTTTTTCAAAATTTTCAAATAAAAAAGACTGTATAAATATACAGTCTTTTTTAAATTTTTATTTTTTAGTAAGCACTATCGCTAAATCTTCCCGGCATAAATTTTTCAATTCTTGCATTTTTGCTATCTGCAACATATACAAAACCAGAGTTATCTATTGCTATACCCCATGGACTACTAAAACTTCCATTTTCAGAACCAAATTGACCGAATTCTGATAAAAACTCACCTTCAGAATTAAATCTTTGAATTCTATTATTTCCACTATCAACTACATAGATATCACCATTTCTACTATCTACTGCCAAATCAGTTGGATTGTTAAAATAGCCCGGTTCCAAACCACCTATAATACCAAATTGTAAGGATAATTTATTGCCATTTCTATCAAATTTTTTGATTACATTACCTGCTGTAGCAGCAGAATCTATTACATAAATATTATCAGCATTATCAAGACAAATACCTCTTATACCATCAGAAGAATCTGTACCAAGTAAATTATCAAGTTTTATGTTTGCACTCGAGTCAAGTAATACTATTCTTGCATTACCGGGGTCTGATACAACTATCTCACCAGTTGTTAAAACTTCTACATCAATTAGGTTTTTAAATTCTTTTTCTATTGTAGTTATATAAGAACCAGTTGGACCATATTTTTTTATAGAATTTGTTCCTGTATCTGCAATGTATAAATTTCCACCAGCATCAACACCTATACCTGTTGATTTTTTCATCATTCTAAAAAGATCCATAGTTCTAATATCTATGGAAAGCATTCTGCTACCAAATGTATCAACAATACCACCATCTGTATTTAATTTTTTTACTTCGGCTCTATCATAAGAAAGAATTCCACCAATACCAACTACATCAACAACATATAATTGATTGTTAGTTTTATCAATTGCTACACCTCTTGGATGTTTTAGACCATCAAATGATTTGACAAAACCATTTGCAATGGATGCTTTGTCTGGAACAAGATAAATATCTGGAGCATTAATAGTGTTTGCTGCTTCAACATTTACAACTATGTTTGAATTACCAGATAAAGTTGTATATTCTTCTTTTGTTACAGTTAAAACCATTCTTCCTTTTGGAACTTTTGGAAGGTTGTAATTTCCAGAAGCATCTGTTACTGCACTTACTACAGGAACCATACCTACAACTTCAACTTTTGCATTTGGTATACCCATATTTGTAAAGGTATCAATAACTCTACCAGCAATACTTCCTGTTGGTGTATTACTCATCAATGCACCTAGGTCTGTTGTTGTATATCCACCACTTATATTACTACCATAAGCACTTGAACCATAGCTACTACCATAACTACTGCTGCTACTATAATCATATGATGATCCAGTGTCTGTATAACCAACTGTGGATGCGGCATAAGGATCATTGTAATAAACTTGTGATTTTGCACACGAGGCTAGAAGAAGACTTGAAACGGCCAAACCCACAATGAGTTTTTGCATTCTTTTATCTAAAAATCCAAACATTTTTTTAACCTCAAAAATAACTAATACTCAACTTCTTCTAAATTAATTTATAGCTGACTTGCGTTAAAAACTTACTTAAGATAATATTAAATTATAATTAAGTTTTATACAAAAACTGGTAAATAATAATTTTTTAATGCAAGAATCAAATAAATTAAATTTTTCAATTTTTCCAAAGTATTATTTTTTTAAAATAGCACTTTTAATACTCCTACTTATCATTATAACAGTCTTGGCTATCTTGAGTGGCTCTGTAAATATAAATATTCATGAAATTATTAATCTATTTTGTGATAAATCTAATGTATCAGAACAATCATTATTTATTATCTATCAAATAAGATTACCAAGAATTATTTTATCAATTATCGTTGGTTCATCTCTTGCATTATCTGGAATGGTATTACAAGGAATTTTTAAAAATCCTCTAGTTGATCCCTTTATTGTTGGGATTTCGGGAGGTGCATCATTGGGTGCTGGCTTGGCAATTTTATTTGGATTAAATTTTTCATTATTTGGAGTTAGTTCTGTTCCCATTTTTGCTTTTGTAACAGCTTTACTTGCTATGTTAATGGCATATAAATTAAGTTTATATGATAAAAAAATGTATATTGATAGATTACTATTAGGTGGGATTGCAATTAGTTCTTTATCTTCATCTATATTATCATTGCTCCTTGTTCTAAGGGGAAAAGGAATTGATGCTGTAATTTTTTGGGTTATGGGAAGTTTATCAGGAAAAAGTTGGGAAAGCATTTCAATTATTTTGCCATATATTATAATTGTAAATTTGGTAATTTTATTTAACCTGCATAAGCTCAATATTTTGCAATTGGGAGATGAATCTGCTGTAAATTTGGGATTGAATATAGAAAAATTGAAAATATTTCTTATAATAATTTCTTCTCTATTGGCTGCTGTAATTGTTTCAGTGAGTGGAATAATTGGTTTTATTGGTCTTGTTGTTCCACAAATAGCAAGACTTTTGATAAAAACTTCTGATTTTAGAGCCTTATATTTTGTTACTATTTTACTTGGTGCAATTGTTTTACTTGGTGCTGATACTATTGCAAGAATAATATTAATGCCTCAAGAAATTCCTGTAGGTATTTTTACATCAATATTAGGTGTTCCATTTTTCTTATTCTTACTAAAAAAAGTACACTGATTTATTTAAGCAAAGTTACAATTAGCTAAATTTTAATAAAAACTGATAGTTAAAGTATTTGTTTAGGTTATAAATTTTGAAAATACTTCATTAGATATAAATATTGCATCGGTGGAAAGTTTTAATTTATTTTCATCTTTTATAATTAAATTATTTTCTTTCAACTCATTTATTTCTTTTAGATAATAATTTTCTATATCAATATTAAATCTATTATTAATTTCATTAATGTCCAATCCATCTTTAAGTAATCTAAGATTCATAAAAATTGTTTCTTCAAGCTCTTCTTTAAAAGTTTGCTTTTCTATATTTTCAATTGAAAAATCATTTTTTAAAAGATAATCATTAATGTTTGATGTATTTGTATATCTTCTTTTTTCATAATAAGAACTTGCACCTACTCCAAAACCTAGATATTCTGTATTTTTCCAATAACTTAGATTATGTTTTGCTTCAAAACCTTCTTTTGCAAAATTTGAAATTTCATAATGTCTAAATTTTGAGCTCTCCAAAGTTTTTTTTGCATACTCAAACATTTCCAAAATTTCTTCTTCTGTTGGTAAATTAATTTCTTGTTTTTCTACTTTATTAAATAACGATGTATTTTCATGTAATTCTAAACAATATAAAGAGATATGCTCAGTATTTAAATTTATAGCTCTTGTAACTGTATCTTTCCAAATTTCCAAAGTTTGATTTGGCAAACCATAAATAAGGTCTATGCTAATATTTTCAAAACCAACTTTTCTAGCAAAACTAAAAACATTGTAAAAAGTTTCAATTGTATGAGGTCTTTCAATTATTTTCAAAATATTATTATCAAAACTTTGAACTCCAATACTAAGCCTATTTATTCCAATGTTTATATATTCTTCCAATTTTTTATAATTTGTACTTTCTGGATTAACTTCTATTGTTGTTTCAATTTCATCACTTAAAGTAAAAGAATCTTTTATTGTTTCAAAAATTTTTGATAAATATTTTGTTTTTAATAAAGATGGAGTCCCTCCACCAAAGAAAATTGTTTTAATATGTAAATTTTTATTTTTATAAGAGCTTATTTCTTTACAAATGTGATTTACATAATTTATCATTAGTGAATTAGATGTATCTGTTTGTGTTGTAAAGTCACAATATCCACACCTTTTAATACAAAAAGGAATGTGTAAATAAATTGAGATATTTTTTTTATTTTTGTTATCTATCATAATAAATTTATTAATTAATATTTTTAACCTAATCTTAAATGTGTTTTAGCTCACAGATAATAGACTATTAAATGAAGCCTTAATATAATATAAAGATAAATTTTAAAAAATTTAATGTTAGAAACAAATTTTAAACATAAAGCTGTTTTGTTAAAAGAAACTATAGAAAATCTAAATTGTCAAGAGGGTGGCATCTACTTGGACTGTACAGTAGGTGGTGGCGGTCATTCGTCTGAAATTTTGCAACTCATTGGAGATTCTGGTTTCTTATATTGTTTGGATAGAGACAAAGATGCTATTTTGGCAGCAGAAAAAAAATTAAGTCAAGTGGGTAAAAATTACAAACTCATAAAAAGCTCCTATGTAAATTTATCCAAAATAACTCCTGAATATAATATTCCAAAATTAGATGGAATCCTTTTTGACTTGGGAGTATCATCATATCAACTTGATAACGCTGAAAGAGGTTTTAGCTTTTCCAAAGATGCATTCTTAGATATGCGTTTTGACCAAGATGATAATTCTAATCTTACAGCTTATGATGTTGTAAATAAATTTTCAAAAGAAAAATTAATAGAAATTTTTTCAAAATATGGAGAAGAACCATATAGCAAAACAATAGCTAGTGGAATTGTTGAATATAGAAAAAATAAAACAATAGAAACTACTACAGAACTGAGTGAAGTAATTTTAAAATCTTTATCTCATAAAAAATTTAAAGGTTCTGTTCATCCAGCTACAAGAGTTTTTCAAGCTCTGAGAATAGAAGTAAATGATGAACTAGAAGGATTAAAAAACGCATTAGAACAAGCTATAACTCAATTAAAAGTAGGTGGAAAACTTGCAGTTATATCTTTTCATTCACTTGAAGATAGAATTGTAAAAGAAATTTTTAAAGAATCTACAAAAAATTGTGTCTGTCCACCCAGACAACCTATTTGCAACTGCAATAAAATAGCAGTTGGAAAGCTAGTTAACAAAAAACCTATAGTTGCAATGGAGCAAGAAACAAAAGACAATCCAAGAGCTAGAAGTGCAAAACTTAGAGTCTTGGAAAAAATTGAAGAAATGGTATAAGTTAAGAGGTAAAATATGGCAGTTGCTTTTGAAAAAGAAATATTAAACAATCAAAATTTAAGAGTTGTTAGTTCACTTGAGAGAAGTTTCAATAATAATAACTTAAATATAGTAGCACCTCAAAAAGAAACTAAAGTTACACCAAAAGCTTTACCAAAGAAAAAAGAAAATGTAAAAGTAAACTCTAAACTTGCTTTGACTGTATTTTTTCTTTTTGTTGCACAAAGTTTAGTTTATTTTCACTATGTTCAAGTAGAATCAAAAGCAAACAAAATGCAAAGTGAAATTATTTCAATGTCAGAAATGAACTATAAATTAAAAAGTGAATTGTCTGAAATAAAAGAATTAAAATTTGTAGAAAAAAGAGCTGAAAAAATAAATATGCTCTCAAGTAGAGATACAAAATATACCTACATCTTAGTTCCCCAAAAAATAAGTAAAGCAGATGAAACAGTTTCACAAAAAATATTTAATACAAACAAGGCTTTAAATCATCTAGTAGGTTATTAATGCGTCGTCGTAATGTAACTGTTGAAACTGTAAATAAAAGAATAAAAACCTTATATATATTAGGTTTTCTTTTTATTATTGCTATAGCAATTCGTTTGGGATATTTACAAATATATCAATATGAAGAATTAAAATCCAAAGCAGAAAAAATACACAATAGAGTACCAATAAACCTCTCAAAAAAAAGAGGTTTAATCACTGATAGAAATGAAAATGTTCTTGCAATAGACATAAAAACAGTATCTTTATATGCTTTTCCTAGAGAATATAACTTAAAAAGATTTAAAATATCAGAAATGGCCAAAAAAATTTCACCAATTATAGGTGAAAGTATTAAAGATGTTGAGAAAGATTTAAAAAGTGAAAGTTTTATTTGGCTAAAAAGAAAGATGCCAATGGAAAAACTTACTGCCATAAAAAAATTGAGAATACCAGGCATTGTTTATGTTTTTGAAAGTAAAAGAGAATATCCAAAAAAACAATTAGCTGCTCCACTTTTGGGTTTTACAGGGTTAGAAAATCAAGCATTAGGAGGTATTGAATTATCATTTGATGATATTCTCACAAAAAATCAAGAACCAGAAAAAATTTATTTAGATGGTATTGGAAGAGAAATATTGAGAAGGCAAGAAAATATTTTACCTTTCACTACTTCAAGAGCAAAAATGAACAAAGTTGTTTTGACACTTGATGAAACAATCCAATATTTTGCAGAACGAAGTATTGAAAATGGAGTAAAAAAATATAAAGCCAAAAGAGGTGTGGTCATTGTTATGGACTTGCAAGAAGGTGACCTATTTGCACTTGCAACATATCCAACTTTTGACCCTAATAATTATTTTAAATCTAATTGGGAAGTAAAAAAAAATTGGGCTGTAACAGATATGTATGAACCCGGTTCTACAATGAAAATATTTTCTATATCATCAGCTCTGGAACTAAATAAAACATCACTTGAAGAAGTTATTGACTGTCCCGGATCAATTAAAGTTGAAACATGGACAGTTATGGATCATGGTGCAAGCTCAAATCAATTAAGAAAATTTAAACCAATAGATATTATTAAATATTCTAGTAATGTGGGAACAAGTATTGTCTCAAGAAGAATGACACCAGCAGAGCATAGAAATATGTTGGTAAAATTTGGTTTTGGAAAACCAACTGACTCAAAACTTTTTGGTGAAGTTGGTGGTTGGTTACCAGTTTTACCTTGGAGACCTAGTAAACAATCTGCAATATCATTTGGTCAAAGTATAGCAGTAACTCCACTTCAGATTGTAACAGCAATGAGTGCAATTGCAAGAGGTGGTTTGAGAATTGAGCCAAAAATAATAAAAGAAATTGCTGATGATAGTGATTACATAATAAGAAGATATCAAAGTAAAGAACAAAGAGTTATTTCCAAAGAAAGTGCTGATAAAATGTTATCTTTGATGGTTGATGTTGTTGAAGCCAGAGGTGGTACTGGAGAAGGAACAAAAATAAAAGGTTACAAAATCGCTGGTAAAACAGGTACTGCTGATAAAGTGGAAAATGGTAAATATAGTGGTAATGTAATGGCTTCTTTTATAGGTTTTTTCCCTGCCGAAAAACCAAAAGTCCTTTTAATGGTCTTATTAGATAGTCCACAAAAAGAACATTTTGCAAGTCTTACAGCTGTTCCAATATTCAAAGATATTGTTAATGACATTATAAGATATACAAATTTATATCCTTCAAATATAGAAGAACTAGCAGAAGATTAAAAAATAAAAATAAATCGTTGTAATTGATAAAAAACATTTTTTTTGTATAATTAAATAAAATTTATTTTTATATTTTTTATAAAAAAATGAACTATTTAACAATAAATAAAGTTCTTATAATAATACTATCAACATTATTATTATCACCTAATTATGCTTATAGTGATGAAAATAATAAACAGATAAAAACAATTAATAATGATAATTTATATTCAAAAAAAGCATTAAACTATTTAGCTTATAAATATCTTGATATGAAAGATTATTCAAAAGCTGTTTTTTATTTTTCTAGGTTAGTAAAAGGAACAGATGATTTCTATTCAAGAAGATATTATGCAGAATCTCTTTATTTCTTGGGTAAACACAATGAAGCAATAAATGAATTAAATAATATTATAAAAAATACGAAAGATGATGTTCTTTGCTTTTCAGCAAATGATTTATTAAATCGCATAAATTCTGATAAAAAAATTATAAAAAACACCAAAAATGAAGCCCATTGTTATTCAATAAAAGATTCATTAAGTCGTATAAATTCCAATAAAAAATATATAAATACTATTCCAAATACAGTTTTTATAAATTCCAAACCTATACAAAATACAAATAAATTTAATATAGTCAATAATAATAATGATTCACCACAAAAGAATATAGATACAAAAAATATGTCCAATACAATTCTTATAAATTCTAAACCATTACAAAATACAAATAAATTTAATATTATCTATAATAACGATTCACAAAAAAAGAATACAGATATAAAAAATATTCCAAATACAATTCTTATAAATTCCAAGCCTATACAAAATACAAATAAATTTAATATTATCTATAATAATTATTATTTACCGAAAAAAAATATAGATACAAAGAAAAATAAAATAAATAATAATCATTATTTGTGTGATACAACTTATAAAGTATTTGTTAAAAGATGGGAAAAAGAAAATATGCCCTTAAAAGTATATGTTACTACACCAAATTTTAAACTATCTGAATCTGCTGATAAATATGTTAATTTAGTAAAAAATTCATTAAAAAAATGGTCAAATGCATCACCAAATAACATAAAATTTCAATATACAAACTCAAAAAAAGATGCAAATTTAGTTATACAATGGGATTATTCTCTAAATACTACTATAACTACACCTCCTACCTATTACAAAGATATTAATAAAAAAATAAGTTATATAAACATTCCATTTAAATATTACGACTATTCTTATTCACTTAATGATTTGGATGGAATGATAATACATGAAATTGGTCATGCTTTAGGTTTAAGTCATAGCAATAATATATTGGATGTTATGTATTATGGAACTAATAATAATGAAATAACTCAAAGAGATAAAAAGTCACTAGAACTTTTTTATTCCATTCCAAATAATACATCGTATTCTTGTAAAGAAGATAAAATTGTATATGATAATATTCCGCAAATTCCAAATAATATAACAAATCCATATTTTTTAGACTTACGTAATAAAAAAGAAGAAAATCATTTATGTAATGAAAGAAACAATATAGAAAATAATTTTTTGAGTGATGGGAAAAGTTATTTTGTAGAACATAAAAGGTGGGATGAAAAAGATATGCCTTTGAAAGTATATATTTCCCTTCCTGTTTCAGATAAATTAGTAATAAAGGAACCAGAACATTTTAAATTTTTGGTTAAAGAAGTTTTAGATGATTTAACTCAAAAATTAATTAAAGATGTACCACAAATAGCAACATTTAAAATTGTTGAAAATGAAAAAGATGCAAATATTGTTATTAAATTGGATATTGATATTAATTCAGGTATGAAATCACATGCGAACATTAATAAAAATAAATATAATAAAATAATATTATTTTTTAAAATAAATTTTGATAAATATGGGTATTCTTCAAAAATAGCAAATGAGTCATTAAAAAAGAATATTTTAAAAACATTTATTTATGTTTTAGGTGATATAAGAATTCTATCTATTAAAAATGAAATACTACAAGAAGATTCTATTACGCAACGAGATATAAATACTATAAAATTATTATATTCCGTACCTCCAAATTATAGTTTTCTTTGTACTTTGTAAGCAAATTACTTGAGAAGTTTTTATATTATTATTAAAGAATCTTTTTAGGGAATATTTATTATCTTATTATAATTATGAAAATCAAGGCTATAATATATAGCCGTTTTTATTTATAAAAAAACAATATTCTACTTAAGTTTAATCTCAAAATTTCTCTCTTAAATTTTCTTAATATATTGATTTCTTTATAATTTAAGTGTATTATTATTTTCATATTACTAGAATATGCTATCCTACTAGATTTATAGCCTTTTTCTTTCTAAATCATTTTTTATGGAGTAACTTTTATGAAAAAATCTTTAGTCTTTTTGCTTGTTCTTTGTAACTTTTTTGTATTCTCAAATTTTAACTTAATGGCACTTGCAATCAATGATTCTTTTAGAATAACTTTAGACAGTACTAAAGATAATTTATCTACAAAAGTATTAGCTATTTCTGATTTTTCAAATGATACAGGTGAAGTAAAATTAGATTATCTAAAAAAAGGATTAGCAAATACTCTTATTACTAGCTTAGGCGTAAAATCTAATGGGAAT
>Ga0209373_10005126_pt1 | contig 10876 bp, 11 predicted proteins | sample Higcelweek5metaG_FD_187173 | JGI IMG/M metagenome (GOLD analysis project Ga0209373, IMG submission 187173) | Freshwater pond sediment microbial communities from the University of Edinburgh, under environmental carbon perturbations - High... | ecosystem: Environmental > Aquatic > Freshwater >... | reverse complement strand
CGCTTGGCAAGGTGAAAAGCGGCAGCGCCATTTCTGATGCGACGGGCACCATGTTGTTTGATTGGTCGGACACCTGTGATGGGTGGGCGATCCAGCAGCATATGAAACTGCATTTCAATTATACCGAGGGCGATGAATCCGACGTCGATAGCACGGTTGTGACGTGGGAATCCAAAGACGGCACAAAATATAATTTCAACGTCCGGCGCGTTTCGAACGGGCAAGAAGATGAAACGTTCCGTGGTCATGCGACGCTTGGCCCCGATGGCGGCGAGGCGAGCTATACTGTGCCCAAAGATAAAGAAAAAGCGAAGCTGACGAACGAGATGATTTTTCCATCTGCCCATACCAAGCTGATTATCGAAAAGGCGCTGGCTGGCGGGCGGCTTTTCACACGCCCCGTTTTCGATGGGTCGGATGACGCGGGTTATGCCTTTGTGAGCGCCTTTATCGGCAACAAAATTGACCAGCCGCAAGGCACGGAAATGAACCCCGATCTGCGCAGCAGCGCGCTTCTGGCATCGCCAACGTGGCCTGTGCGCTTGGCCTTTTATGCGCCGGACGATCAAACGGGCGAGCCTGATTATGAAATGGATCTCGTGTTGCAAGCCAATGGCATTGCGCGGGCCATGACGATTGATTACGGCGATTTTGCCGTGACGGGCGTGCTTGTTAGCGTTGAGCCCGCCGCGTCCGTTTCTTGTCCGACCACCACGCCTTAAGCTCATGATTATTCTCGCTCTCGATTGTGCCGGTAGGGGATGCGGCGTTTGCGTCATGCAGGGCAACGTTGTTTTAGCGCTAGCCGAAGAACGCATGGATCGCGGCCAAGATAGCCGTCTTGTCCCGCTCATCGAAGAAACTTTGGCGCAGGCCGGTGTGACCTATGCCGATCTTGATCGCATTGCCGTCACGTGCGGGCCGGGCAGCTTTACGGGGCTGCGCATTGCTTTGGCCTGTGCGCGGGCCTTGGGTTTAGCGGCTGGCAAACCGGTGATCGGTATTGATCGTTTTGCCATTCAAGCCGCACAGCATAAGGGGCAATCGCCGCTTCTTATTGCTTTGGAATCGCGCCGCCTTGAGCTTTATGTGCGTTTGGATCAAAACGCCCCCGCGCTTTGGCCGCCGCAAGAAATTGCCGCTTTGCTCAAAACGCATCCCGCTCTCAAAATCGCTGGCGATGCGCAGGAAACCTTGAGGCCTCTGATTGGCCGTTCAGCTTTTGTCGGGCTGCAAGAACCTGAAGTGCTCACCTGCGCGACGTTGGCGGCCTTGGCTGATCCAGCGGATGCTGCCTTTGCGCCACGGCCCCTTTATTTGCGAGCGCCGGACGTGACGATCAAAGCGTGCGAGGCGCTCTAAGCCCATGGTGCAGCTCCGCCCTCTCAGCAAACAAGATGCCGAAGCTCTGGCCGCACTTCATGCCTTGTGCTTTCCGCCGGAGGCATGCTGGGATGCCAAGCAAATGGCGGGCAGTTTAGCGTTGGACACGACCATTGGATTCGCCGTGGCCGAAGAGACCCTCATCGGCTTCATCCTTTTGCAAAAGGTCGTGGATGAGATGGAGGTTTTAACGCTTTGTACGCATCCAACCTTCAGAGGTCAGGGGCATGGCAGGGCTTTGCTGCAGCAGGCGTTAACCTTGCCGGGGATCAAAACAGTTTTTCTTGAGGTTGCCGCCGACAATGAATCGGCCAAGCATCTTTACGCGCATGCGGGCTTTCAGGCGTTAAGCGTCAGACCGGGTTATTATCGGCGCGAGCAGGGCGCGGTTGATGCAATAAATTATCGTTATTTGACCGAAAGTTAAGCGTGCTATTTGCGCCCACGCGTGAGGCGTGGTAGCACGAGGGCTCCTTTCATAACAGTACGTTGGGTCACATGCAGGTTCTTGAATTTGAAAAGCCGGTTATTGAGCTAGAAGCCAAGATTGAGGAGCTTCGGCACCTCTCGGATGATGGCAGCGTCAATATCGCCGACGAAGTCTCACGCCTTCAAGAAAAAGTTGATCGCCAATTGCGCGGCATTTACAGCAAGCTTTCGCCTGCGCAAAAGGTGCAGGTCGCGCGGCATCCTGACCGTCCGCATTGCGTGGATTACATTCGTGAGATTGTCACCGATTTTACGCCGCTCGCGGGCGACCGTTTGTTTGCTGAAGATCAAGCGATCATCGGTGGGCTGGGCCGCATTGGCGGGCAAGCTTGTGTGATTATCGGTCAAGAACGTGGCCATGATACCGAAAGCCGCATTCGTCATAATTTCGGCATGGCGAAGCCCGAAGGCTATCGCAAAGCGCAGCGTTTGATGAACATGGCCGATCGGTTTGGTCTGCCTATCATTACGCTCGTTGACACGGCGGGCGCGTTCCCCGGCGTTGACGCGGAAGCCCGTGGCCAAGCTGAGGCGATTGCGCGTTCGATTGAAACCTGTTTCTCGGTTGAAGTGCCATTGATCCCCATCGTGATCGGTGAGGGCGGTTCGGGCGGCGCGATTGCGATTGCGGCGGGCGACAAGATTTTGATGCTTGAGCACGCGATTTATTCTGTGATTTCGCCGGAAGGCTGCGCGTCTATTTTGTGGCGCAGCGCGGCGCAGGCCCCTGAGGCTGCGGCGGCGCTTCATCTGACGGCACAGGATTTGTTGCAGCTTGGCTTGATCGACAAGATCATTGCGGAACCGCTCGGCGGCGCGCATCGCCAACCGGCAGCCATTTTCGAATCTGTCGAAAAAGCGATTGAGCAAGCGTTTGCCGAACTCATGAACCGCGATGGCAAATCGCTTTTAGCCAGCCGTCAAGCGAAGTTCTTGGCGATGGGCAAAAAGGGAATGGCCTCGTAAAGGGCGGGGACTAGGGGAAGGAACCCTCTCTTTGTCACCTCTGGAAAACCCGAAGGGTTTATCCGGGGCCCAGAGTCAAGCAGAACGATCTTTTGTTTTTACTAACAGAAAGAAACCAAACGGGATGCCCGTTTTCACGGGCATGACGGTTGGTTTTTGGTGGTGAGGACGGCTCTCTTTCTTCAAGGCCCGAACAGGGCCCGCTCGCTAATGCGAGCGAAGCCAAGCGGGACGGATGTCCCGCGCCCGGCGTATGAGGGCTTATATTAAGCCCACTTTTCTTCAGGGCCGAAAACGCGGGGGGCGGGAGCGTTGAGCGCGGCAAAAAGCTCGTCGATCGTGGTGACTGATTTAAAGATGTCATAATTGCTTTTCGGCGCGAAGCCGCTGTCGATCATGTGATCAATCAAAGTCAAAAGTGGCGTCCAAAACCCGTTCGCATTATAGATGATGATGGGTTTGGTATGAAGGGCCAGCTGTTTCCATGTCAGGACTTCAAACGCTTCGTCCAGCGTGCCAAAGCCGCCCGGTAAAATAACGAAAGCATCGGCCTTTTCGACCATCAGGCTTTTGCGTGTATGCATATTATCGACGACATGCAACTCCGTTAGGCCCTTATGCTGCACTTCGTGGGCACGAATATGTTCAGGGATAATGCCGACGACTTCGCCGCCTGCGGCCAAGGCGGAATCCGCCACAAGGCCCATAAGTCCGACATAGCCGCCGCCATACACAATACGAAGATGGTGCTGTGCCAATGCCCTGCCGACGTCCCGGGCCACTTGTTTATAGGCTTCATCAACGTGGTTTGAAGACCCGCAATAAACGCATACAGATTGAATCGTCACTTCTTTGTCCCGTCTTTATGTCCAGATTCCTATAGGATAGGAGAAAAGGTCTTAATAGCTTGTAACCGATTTTACAAATATTCGCCAATAAGCCTTATAAAAGGAAGGGATTCTTCGAAAAAACGAACCAGAGGGACAAAAAGGTAGTCTGGGGCAGGGGGATGAGAAATTTTAAACTCGCCCATGACCAAAATCTGCATATTACGGTCCACACCAAATTTAACGTGTTGAAGCCGGTGAGTCGCTTCTAGGATTGAAATGAGATTCTGCCGTTTTTCATGCGAAGAAACGGAATAGGGTAAATAGCCAAGCGTGCCCCAAATCAGCAAATGTGAAATCCGTCCACCGGGCACATGGCGTGCTTTGAGCGGGATTCCCATAGCTTCGAAGGCAATATTGTTGACGGAAGGTGTCTTGATTTCTTGCAGGAATTGATTGGTGTTTTTAAGCAAAGACTGAAATTGCGCTTCCATCACTTCAGGGTGCGTGCGCGCACAATCCAAGGGCGGAACGAGCGGCTGAGCATATGTCGTTTGAGAAGTCATAGGGGAAAACGCGTTAAGGGGGGGGCGAGGAAGAAATGCCGGAACCGGCTGGGGCCAAGAGTAGGGGGCTGATCTTTAAAATGTCTTTAACATGAAAGAGCTGTTTTCAAAGCTTTTCAAAACGGTCAGAGTTCGCTACCGTGGCTGGATCATTAACAAGTGAAGACGAAAGAAGCTCATGTCGAACATTACAGCCCGTATTCATCCCGCCGGATGGCCGTTTGTCGCCATTGCCTTTGTGCTTTTGCTAGGCTTTGCCCTGATGGGCGGTGTGGCGTTTATGGTGGGGCTTATCCTTTTTGGATGGGTCGTTTATTTTTTCCGCAATCCACCGCGCGTTACGCCTGTGCGTTCGGGGTTGGTTGTGAGCCCTGCAGACGGTCGTGTGTGCGCCATCAGCGAGGTCGTGCCCGATGAAGATTTAGGTCTGGGCAGCGAGCCGCGCACACGCATCAGCATCTTCCTCAATGTCTTTAATGTGCATATCAATCGGTGCCCCATTGCGGGGAAGGTTGAGCACAAAGCTTATCGTCCCGGCAAGTTTGTGAATGCTTCGCTTGATAAGGCGAGCGTCGATAATGAACGCAACGCGCTGGTTTTGGTGATGAGCGGCGACCATCCGTTTGCCGGACAGAAAATGGGCGTTGTGCAAATTGCCGGATTGATTGCGCGGCGCATTGTGTGCGGCGTTGAGGTTGGCGATGAGCTGAGCTCAGGCGAGCGTTTTGGCTTGATCCGTTTTGGTAGCCGCACCGATCTTTATCTGCCGCATGGCATGACGCCGCTTGTGTGCGTTGGCCAGAGCGTTATCGGCGCAGAAACCGTGATGGCGGATGCCACAAGCCAAGAAGAAGCCCGCAAAGGAGAAGTGCGATAATGGATATGAACGCGAATGAAAATAAAATGGATCGTCGCGCAGCGCGTGGCTATCCGTTGGCGCGTCTGTTGCCGAACATGTTTACGATGTTCTCTTTGTTCTGCGGCATGACGGCGGTGCGGTTGGCGCTGACGGATCGGTTCGAAATGGCGGCGCTGGCGATTGTTGTGGCCAGCGTGTTCGATATTTTAGATGGCCGCGTCGCGCGGCTTTTGAATATGGCCAGCAAGTTTGGCGCTGAACTGGATTCTCTTGCTGACTTGACGAGCTTTGGTATCGCGCCGGGTTTGGTGCTTTATCTGTGGGCGTTCCAAAGCGATACAAGCGGGTTCGGTTGGATCGCGGTCTTGGTTTTCGCATCGTGCAGCGCCCTGCGTTTGGCGCGGTTTAATACGATGCTCGAAGATCTCAACGCGCCCAAATGGACAAAGGGTTACTTCACAGGCGTGCCTGCGCCAGCGGGGGCGGGGCTTGTGCTCTTGCCGTTGTTCATCACCTTGGCTTTTGGTGATGAGCTGAAATTGCCCGCGCCGGTCTTGGCCGCGTGGATGATCGTGACGGGGAGCTTGATGGTCAGCCGTTTGCCGACCTTGGCGATGAAGGGGCGTCGCGTTTCGCCGTTGCTCGTCGCGCCGATCATGGCGTGCGTGTGCGTGCTTGCGGCGGGGCTTTTTACCAACACATGGAAGACGCTTTCGCTTTTGGCCTCGGCCTATTTGGTGATGCTCCCTTGCGGCTATTTCATGTATCACCGCCGCGAGAAAATCGAATCTGAAGGGACGAACAAAGAATGAGTAAGTCTGTTGAACTCGCCCTGCCGAAGGGCGGCACCTACACGATCAGCAATGAGCATAAACTGACGATCATTGCTGGCCCGTGTCAGATGGAATCGCGCGCGCAGGCTTTGGAAATGAGCCAAGCGATTGCCGAGGTTGGTCGTACCTATGGCGTGCAGATGATCTATAAAACCTCGTTCGATAAAGCGAACCGTAGTTCGCTGAAAACCGAACGCGGTATTGGTCTTGAAAAAGCGTTGCCCATTTTAGCCGAAGTCCGTGAAGTCTCTGGCCTGCCGGTTTTGACCGACATTCACGAATCGCAGCAATGTGCGCTGGTTGCTGAGGTCGCCGACGTTTTGCAAATCCCGGCCTTCTTGTGCCGTCAAACGGATTTGCTTTTGGCTGCGGGGCAGACGGGACGCGTCATCAATGTGAAAAAAGGCCAGTTCCTCGCGCCGTGGGATATGAAGAACGTCGCGGCGAAGATTGCTTCGACCGGGAATGAAAAGCTTCTCTTGTGCGAACGAGGCGCTAGCTTTGGCTATAATACGCTTGTGTCCGATATGCGTTCTTTGCCGATCATGGCCGAGACGGGCTATCCGGTTATTTTCGACGCGACCCATTCCGTCCAACAACCGGGCGGAAAGGGCGAAACGAGCGGCGGGGAACGCCGCTTTGTCTCCGTTTTGGCGCGTGCGGCTGTGGCTGTGGGCGTCGCTGGCGTTTTCCTTGAAACGCACCCCGATCCCGACCATGCGCCATCGGATGGCCCAAATATGGTTGTTTTTAAGGATTTCCCGAAACTCATCGAAACGCTGCTGGCTTACGATGGGCTGACAAAAGCTTAAGATTTTCCACCCAAATGGGGCGCGTGCGGCAATTGTGCGCGCCCCGAATCTCCTACTTCCCTGAAGGCCTTAGCTTGGCTAGACTGGCTTGCGCCTCCTTTTTTCATCGATTCGATCTGGAGTTTTGTTGATGTCACGTCACATTTCGCGGTTCTGGGCTGTCCTTTGTTTTGTCCTTCTCTTTGCGCTGCCCATTGGCGCAAGCCTTCAAGCGAAAAGCGTTGATCGCGGCGATGCTGCGGAAACGAAACCGGATAGCAACAGCGACACTTATCGGCAGCTGACGTTGTTCGCCGACGTGCTGGAGCGCACGCGCGCCGATTACGTCGATGAAGTGACGGACGAAAAGCTAATCGAAAATGCGATCAACGGCATGCTGTCCTCGCTTGATCCGCATTCGGGATTCTTGAATAAAAAATCGTTCGAAGACATGCAAACGCAAACGCGCGGCGAGTTCGGCGGGCTGGGCATCGAAATCACGATGGAAGATAATCTTGTCAAGGTCATCTCACCCATCGATGAAACGCCTGCCGCCAAGGCTGGCTTGCAACCGAACGATTTGATCACGCATATCGACAACAAACCCGTGACCGAAATCACGCTCAACGAAGCCGTTGATAAAATGCGCGGCGTGCCGGGCACCAAAGTGACGCTGACCGTCCGTCGCGGCGGCATTAGCGGCCAGCCGTTTGATGTCACATTGACCCGCGCTATCATTCATGTTCAGTCCGTGAAATGGGAGCAAAAGGGCGACGTCGCCTATATTCGCATTCGCACGTTTAACGAACAAACGCAGCCCGGCCTTGATAAAGCGATGGCTGAAGCCGAACAGAAAATTGGTGGCAAGCTCGTTGGCTACGTCATTGATTTACGCAATAATCCGGGCGGTCTTTTGGATCAGGCCATCTCGGTTTCGGGCACGTTCCTCGATGCGGGCCAGGATATTGTCTCGACCCGTGGCCGTCATAAGGAAGAAGATCTGGTCTATGTCTCCAAAGGCGGGGACAAGACCAAGGGCAAACCGATCGTCGTTTTGATCAATGGCGGTTCGGCTTCGGCTTCCGAAATTGTCGCAGGCGCTTTGCAAGATCATCGTCGGGCCATTCTGCTTGGCACGAAGAGCTTCGGCAAAGGCTCGGTTCAGACCATCATCCCGATTGCGGGCGCGGGCGCGATGCGCTTGACGACGGCGCGTTACTATACGCCGTCGGGCCGCTCGATTCAGGCCAAGGGGATCGAGCCGGACATTGAAGTTCAACCCGCGAAGCTGGAAGAAATCGCAGCAGGCAAGGGCCTGAGCGAAGCTGACCTGCGCGGCGCTTTGAAGAACGACATGGCTAAAAAAGCGGAAAAGAAGGATGAGGAAGACTCTTCTGACGACCGCAAGAAAGACAAGGTCAAAGACAAAGATCAAGACAAGGACGAGAAAAAGGAAGAGGCCTATGATTACCAGCTTGAACGTGGGTTGGATCTGATCCGTGGCATCCATCTTTTTGAACGCAAAACGTCCAACGAACCTGAGGCGAAAGAGCCTTCATCCAAAACAGCGGGCGCGAAGAAGTGAGTGACGGTGACGAGCAAGCAGCTTTAGACCTAGCGTTTCAGGCCGCGCTCGCCGCGCGGCGTGAAACGTTTTTGGCGCGGCTGCCTCGCGCGTTCAAGCTTGCGTTGCTTCTTGTCATCCTTATGGGGATCGGCGTGGGTGCTGCGGTGCTCTGGCCGATGCCAAAACCAGGGGAGACTGCCGCTGAGCAGGAAAGGAAACCCGCACAAGAAGCGCACGAAGCGGCAGCTCAACCAATACAAGAAGCCGAACAAGCGCCGCCTCAAGCGCCCAAGCAAGCGCCACCGCCGATGCGGCAGGCTAATACCGATGCTGAAAAAGCGGCTGTGGCCTTTAATGACTCGGATGAACTCTCAGCGCGTATGAAAGAAGCGCCGGATATGGAATTAGCCCAAGAAACGGGCGATGGATTCCTGCCGCAAATCAGCCCCGATGGACGTAAGCCGTGGACGGTTTATGCACGGCCTTTTGATCGCATGGATCCCCGGCCACGCATTGTGCTTGTGGTTGTCGATCTCGGTCTTTCGCGTATTGCGACAGATTCCGCGCTGCGTCGCTTGCCGTCGGATGTGACGTTGACTTTCGATGCGCAAAGCGATGCGCTTGGCGCTTGGCTCAAACGCGCGCGGCAAGACGGACATGAAACGCTCATCGCCTTGCCGATGGAGCCGCTTGATTTTCCGCGCAGCGATCCGGGCCCGGGTGCGCTTTTGACCTCGCTGCCGAACACTGATAATTTGGATCGGCTTGAATCCTTTATGCGCCGTGGCGTGGGTTATGTGGGAATCACAACGCTGACAGGTTCACGCTTTACAACGGATTCTGAAAAAATTCTGCCAGTCCTAAAGGAAATGCAGGATCGCGGCCTGATGGTGCTCGATACGCATTTGGCTGAGCATAGCGTTGTGTATGATTTGGCACGGAAACTTCAAGTGCCTGTGGCCGTGTGCGCCGTTAGCGTTGATTCCGATCCGACGCCGCAGGCCATCGATGCGGCGCTCGCAAATCTTGAGCAAACAGCGCGGCTCCAAGGGCGCGTGATTGCCATGGCGACGCCGCTTCCTGTGACTCTTGAGCGTATTGAAGCTTGGACCAAAGGGTTGGCTGCGCGTGGTTTTGTTTTAACGCCAATTTCAGCTGTGGTTGAATAAGAAGGGATATGAAGCGAGATGACTGAGCACGAAGTAACAACCCTCTCTTCAGGGCTCCCTTATCGCCATAGCGTAGGCATTTGTCTGTTTAACGCGCAAGGCCTTGTGTTGGTTGCTGAGCGGCGCGATCGGCGCGGCGCATGGCAAATGCCGCAGGGCGGCATTCAAAAAGGGGAGGAGCCTAAGGTTGCGCTCTTCCGTGAAATGCAGGAAGAAATTGGAACGCATAACGCCGAGTTGATCGGTCATGTGCCACAGGCGCTGCGTTATGAATTCCCGGACTATCTGCAATATAAAAAAGGCGTCTTTCACGGTAAATATCGTGGGCAGGAACAGTTGTGGTTTGCCTTACGCTTTTTAGGCGAAGATCAAGACATTGACCTGACCGGCAAAGACGAACCGGAATTGCCGGAGTTTGTGGCTTGGCGTTGGATCGAGCTGGCGCAGACGCCGAGCCTGATCGTCGATTTCAAACGTCCTGTTTATGACGGTGTTGTCAAAGGATTTACCCCCATCGCCGAAGCCTTCAAACGCGGCGAGGCTCTTCCCGTTTGGGAAGGGTAAAAAGGTTAGGGGGGAGCGGGGACGACTATTTTTATGTTCGTTACCTGCGAACGGTGCTCTTATTCCTCCCCCCTTGCGGGGGAGGTTAGGAGAGGGGTTCGGGACATAAAAACAAAATCCTATCGTACGGAGACGACCCCGCCCTTAGCCCCTCCCGCAAGGGGAGGGGGACAATTCAGCTTTCTCATAAGATAAAGCATCATTTCGGCGTTCATTAGATTCAGTTGCTTATGCCTATAGCGCTTCTGTTTGGTTATCTAAACCCCAAGCAGTCGCGCCAAGGCGCGTAGGCGGGCGAGCGTTTCTGGTGTTTCTTCATCCATGAGCGCTTCGGGATGATAGTGCCGTTGAAACGCATGCAGCGCGGCAAGGCAGATATTATCGTCCATTTCTGGGCATTCATATCCAATCTTACGCAACAGGTCATAGGCTTCACCCGGTGCGATGGGGCCGCGTTCGCTTGCTAACGGCTCCGGCCACAGGCCTAAGCGTTCATCTGCCAGTTCGTGCCATGGGAAATACTCACCGGGATCTTGTTTGCGCGTCGGCGCAATATCGCTGTGCCCCAAAAGGCAAGCGGGAGGCAAGGACCAGCGCCGGAACAGATCGTGTAGAAGACCTTTGAGCGTCGTAATTTGCTGTTTGGGGAAAGGCCTATACCCATAGGCATGCCCCGGATTGACGAGTTCAATGCCGATCGACGCGCTGTTGATATCGCGCTCGCCCGCCCAATAGGCCCGCCCCGCGTGCCACGCCCGTTTGGTTTCATGCACGAGCTGCGTCAGCTCGCCATCCTCATCGATCATATAATGCGCGCTGACCTCGCTGCCGGGGTCGCACAGGCGGGCCAGGGCCTCCTGTG